>Ga0075421_100001936_pt1 | contig 24486 bp, 24 predicted proteins | sample SoiMetdeltSBSDD5_FD_75292 | JGI IMG/M metagenome (GOLD analysis project Ga0075421, IMG submission 75292) | Bulk soil microbial communities from a Populus tree surrounding site in Tennessee, USA - Soil MetaG P. deltoides SBSDD5 | ecosystem: Environmental > Terrestrial > Soil > Tree plantation...
CAAGCAAGCGGTCGCGCTGCTCCGCAATCTCTTCGCGCTCTATCTCGCCAAGGACTGCTCGCTGGTCGAGATCAATCCGCTCGTCGTGACGAAGGACGGGCGCGTGCTGGCGCTGGATGCCAAGCTGAACTTCGACGACAACGCGCTCTATCGCCACGCTGACGTGGTCGCGCTGCGCGACACTCACGAGGAGGACCCGCTCGACGTCGAGGCCTCGAAGTACGGCCTGAACTACATCAAGCTCGACGGGGACGTCGGCTGCATGGTCAACGGCGCCGGCCTGGCCATGGCGACCATGGACATCATCAAGCTCGCCGGCGGCGAGCCCGCGAATTTCCTCGACGTCGGCGGTGGCGCCTCGCCCGAGCAGATCGAGAACGCGTTTCGCATCCTGTCGTCCGACCCGAACGTCAAGGCGGTGTTCATCAATGTCTTCGGCGGTATTCTGCGCGTCGATCGCCTGGCGGAGGGAATCATCGCCGCCGTCCGAACGCTCGGGCTGACGCTGCCGGTCGTCCTGCGTGCCGAGGGCACGAACGTCGAGCAGGGCAAGAAGATGCTCGCCGACTCCGGTCTGGCCCTGACGATGGCCGAGGACATGGCGGACGGCGCCAAGAAGGCGGTCGCGCTCGCGAAGGGCGGCCGGCGCTGATGCCGATCCTCGTCGACCGGTCGACGCGCGTGGTGGTGCAGGGCATCACCGGCAAGGAGGGGGCCTTTCACGCCGCGCGCTGCAAGGAGTACGGCACGCAGGTGGTGGGCGGCGTCACGCCGGGCAAGGGAGGCACGCGGCACGAGGGCTTTGTCGTCTGGAACACCGTCGCCGAGGCGGTCGCGAATGAGGGCGCCGACTGCGCGCTCATCTTCGTCCCGCCGCCGGCGGCCGCCGACGCCATCATGGAGGCCGCGGCGGCGGGAGTTCCCCTGGTGATCTGCATCACCGAAGGCATTCCCGTGGCGGACATGGTGCGAACCAAGCAGTTTCTCGCCGGGACGAAGAGCCGGCTCATCGGCCCGAACTGCCCTGGCGTCATCACGCCGGGCCAGGCCAAAGTGGGCATCATGCCGGGCCACATCCACAAGCCCGGCGACGTCGCGGTGCTCTCGCGCAGCGGTACGCTGACCTACGAAGTGGTCGGACAACTCACGAAGCGCGGCATCGGGCAGTCGACGTGCGTCGGCATCGGCGGCGATCCGGTGAACGGCACGAGCTTCGTCGACGTGCTGCGCATGTTCAACGAGGACGCCGCCACTCGCGCGATCATGATGATCGGCGAGATCGGCGGCACGGCCGAGGAGGACGCCGCGGCCTACATCAAGGCCTACGTCGGCAAGCCAGTGGTGGGCTTCATCTGCGGACAGACGGCGCCGCCGGGACGGCGCATGGGACACGCGGGCGCGATCATCGCGGGCGGCAAGGGCACGGCAGCGGAGAAGATGAAGGCGCTGGCCGACGCGGGCGTGACGGTCGTCCGCAGCCCGGCCGACATGGGCGCAACCGTCGCGAAAGTGATCGGGGCATGACACAGCGAACGCTGGCCATCATCAAGCCCGACGCAGTGGCCAAGGGCGCCGCCGGCGCGATCCTGAGCCGTATCGAGCAGGCGGGCTTCAAGGTCCTCGCCGCCAAGCTCATCCACATGTCGTTGGACGACGCGGCGGGCTTCTACGCCGTCCACCGCCAGCGGCCGTTCTTCAAGAGCCTCTGCACGTTCATGACGCAGGGCCCTTGCATGCCGATGGTGCTCGAGGCCGACGGCGCAATCCAGAAGTGGCGCGACCTCATGGGCGCCACTGATCCGGCCAAGGCGGCGGCCGGCACCATCCGCAAGGACTTCGCGAGCTCGATCGAAGCCAACGCCGTGCACGGCTCGGACGCGCCGGAGACCGCGGCGTTCGAGATCCCGTATTTCTTCAACGCGCTCGAGATCCACGCCCGCTGAGCGCGGGCACCTACGGACCTTCGCTGCCGGCTCCCTGCGCGACGATGACGAACGAGGTGACGGCCACGACGGGGCGATCGTCCGGCGCCTCCGCCTGTCGGCGCTCGCTCATACTCGCGACGACGAGATAGGTGACGAGGATGATCACCACGACGGCGGCGCTGGCGATTGCCAGGATCGTGAGGGGTTCGATGGCCTCGGCGCGCGCGGGCGTCGCCGCGGTGATCAGCATGACCAGCACGAGCACGAGCGCGATCGTCCGGTAAGAAGTCATGGCGCTACCCTAGCACCGAGTCAGTTCGAGACCGTCAGATTGAGAGAGGCCGCGGCGGTCGCTCCGGTGGCGTCGCGCACACCGATCGTCGGCGCACGCGGGCCATTGTCGGCCCGCGCGGCCGATCCGCAGAACGTGAGCGTGTCGGCTAGTAGCGGAAGGGGACGGGGTAGGGACGACCGAACGGCCGGCCCTCGCGCACCGTGAGCACCGGCACGAGCTTCTTCGTGCCCGCTTTCTTGTTGTTGCGCGTGTCTACGAACTCCACGGCGGGCCCGTCGACGTAGTCGAAGACCGCGACGTCGGCCGGCGCGCCAACCGCGAGCGTGCCCAGACCGGGCACACGGCCGATGATCTTCGCGGGCTCGATGGTCGCGCGCTGCACGACCTCCTCGAGCGAGAGTCCCATCGCCAGGAATTTCGACATGACCCAGGGCAGCGTCGGATAGCCCGGCGTGTTGATCGATACCGCGTGGATGTCGCTGGAGATCGTATCGACGTGGCAGCCCTGCATCATGGCCGGCTCGCACACGGTGAAGTCGAATGATCCCCCGCCGTGGCCGACGTCGAAGATCACGCCGCGCTGCTTGGCGGCCTTGGCGGCCGGGATGAGCTGGCCGTTCTGGACGATGTTGTTGCCGGCGCCGCTGTAGGAGTGCGTGAGGATGTCGCCGGGGCGCAGGAGATCCAGGACGTCGGCGAGACTGCCCGGTGCGGACCCGATGTGGCACATCACGCGGAAGTTCTTGCCCGCCAGTTCCGCGGCGCGCCGCGCCCGCCGCAGCGGCTCGACCCCGTTCTGTCCCACGACGCTGTCGGTGATCCGCACCTTGACGCCGAGTACGACGTCGGGATTCTCGGCGAGTGTCCGCGCGCACGCGTCGACGTTGGCGTAGTCGATGTTCAGCATTTCCCCGGGCGCCAGCCCGCCCGACAGCCCGATCGACGAGATGTGCACGAAGGCATAGAGCCGCGTGCGCGCTTGCCCGATCACCCAGTGCTTGAGCGCGCCGAAGTTGTTGGCGCCGGCGTCGCCGGCCGAGACCCCCGTCGTCGTCGCGGTGATCGGCACCAGCTCGTCGGCAGGCAGGCCGATGGCGCCGATGAGCGGTCCGTAGTGGGTGTGCAAGTCGATCAGTCCCGGCGTCGTCAGGCGGCCGCCCGCGTCGTAGCGCTGCGTGCTCCGCTCGGCGGCGATCGGCGTCGATGACAGCGCCGCGATCTGACCGTTCTTGATCGCGATATCTCGCTTGCCGCGCAGACCCTGCGAGGGATCGAGCACATCGGCGTTGGCGAGGACCAGGTCGTACTTGAGCGTGGCGTCGGCGGGATCGAAGCCGCGCGGTGCCGGTGTCGCCTGCGCCAGCATCACGGGGCCGGCCGGCGCCGGCGATCCGGCGAGCGTCGCGCCAGCGGCCAGCGAACCGGAGGCGAGGAAGTCGCGTCGCGAGAGGCTCATGGCTCTCCTCCTGGTGTCGCGAGGCACGTCATACGAACGTCGCTTCGACGGTGCCGACGCGCTCGAACTCCGTGCGGACACGGTCGCCTCGCGCGATCGGAAACTGGCGCGTGAACGAGCCGGTCATGATGTGGTCGCCGGCCTTGAGCGTCCGGCCGTAGGCCGCGAGCTTGCCGGCCAGCCACGCGACCGAGCGTAGCGGATGGCCGAGCACCGCATCGCCGCGGCCCTGACCAACCTGCGTGCCGTTGACGAGCACGCGCACGTCGATCGCCGACAGGTCGAGATCGCCGGTGAGCCGCGACGGCGATCCGAGCACGAAGAACTTCTGCTGGGCGTTGTCGGCGAGCGCAAGCGCCATCTGACGCGTGAGATCACCGCGCGTCTCGATGATCTCCAGCGCGGGATGACAGCGGTCGACGGCCGGCGCGACGTCGTCGAGGCTCAGATTCGCCCCCGCGAGGTCGCGACCGAGCACGACGCAGATCTCGTTTTCGAAGCCGGGAGCGATGAGCTCGGCGTGGCGAAAGACGTGGCCGCTCGCGACGCGGCCCTCGCTCAGGAGACACCCGAACACGGGCTCGTGGGCGCTGAACTGCTGCTGGATCGCCTTGGCGGTCAGGCCGACTTTCCAGCCGACCTGCGTGACCCCTCCGGTGCAGCGTCGGGCGACGAGCGCGAGCTGGATACGATAGGCGTCGTCGAGATCCAGTCGATCCTGCCAGGCCGGCGGAAAGTACACGCCGCGCTGGCGCTGCGTCCAGAACTCGTCGACGACGGTGTCGAGCGTGACGCGATCGACGCTCATGCTCGTCCTCCGGTGGCAGCTCTCATGCGCGGCGGATGGTACCATGCGCGCCGTACCGGGAGGGCAACCCATGAGCGATCCACGGATTCGCGTCGGCTTCGTCGGTGCCGGCCGCAACACGCGCGAGCGGCACATTCCGGGCTTTCAAAAGCAGGCCGGCGTGGAGTTCGTCGCCGTCGCCAACCGCTCGCGAGAGTCGGGGGAGCGGGTGGCGAAGCAGTTCGGTATCGGCCGTGTCGAGGACGACTGGCGCGCCGTGGTGTCGGCGCCCGACGTCGATGCCGTCTGTATCGGGACGTGGCCCTACACGCACTGCGAGATGACGCTGGCCGCGCTGGCGGCCGGAAAGCACGTGCTGTGCGAGGCGCGCATGGCGATGAACGCGGCCGAGGGCCGACGCATGCTGGAGGCCGCGGGTCGCGCGCCGCAGCTCGTCGCGCAGCTGGTGCCCTCGCCGCCGACGCTCGAGGTCGACGCGACGCTGAAGTCGCTGCTCGCCGATGGGTACGTGGGCGAGGTGTTCGCCGTCGAGCTGTCGGCAACCCGCCAGCCGTCGTTCGTCGATCGCGAGGCGCCGTTGCACTGGCGGCAGGACGTCGCGCGCAGCGGCCACAACATCCTGAACATGGGCATCTGGTACGAGGCAATGATGCGCTGGCTCGGCGCTGCGCGGCGTGTCAGTGCCATGGCCCGCGTCGCCGTGCCGCGGCGGCGCGACGAGAGCGGCGCCTTGCGCGACGTGAAGGTGCCCGATCATGTCGATATCCTGGCGACGCTGGCCGGTGACGCCGTCGCCCACCTGCGCTTCAGCGCGGTCACCGCGCTCGGCCCGGCCAACGAGCTCTGGATCTTCGGCAGCGACGGCACGCTGCGGCTGGAGGCCGACGCCAAGCGGCTGTCGGGCGCTCGGCGCGGCGACAAGGAGCTGCGCGAGATCCCGATTCCACCCGAGCGACGGGTCGGCTGGCGCGTGGAGGAGGAGTTCGTCAACGCCGTCCGCGGCCGGGAGAAGGTCTCGCACACGACGTTCGAGGACGGCGTGCGCTACATGGAGTTCACCGACGCGGTTGCCCGGAGTCTCGCCGAAGGGCGCGTCGTGGAGGTCGCGTCGCTCTAACGTCCATGGCAGTAATCGTGCACTGACGTCGGGGCGGCATGCCCCCGACGTGGCGGACCGCCCGGATCCTGATGCTCCTCTCCGGCGCGACGCTGCTCGCGCTCCTGGTGTGGCGAAACGATCCCGAGGCGATTCTCCAGTCGATTCGGCAGCTTTCCTGGCGGCTGCTGATCGTCATCGCCTTCCCGTTCACGCTGGTTCACATCCTCGACACCCTCGGGTGGCGGTTTGCGTTCCGGACCGACAGAGTGCCGTTCGGCACGCTGTTCTCGGCCAGGCTGGCCGGCGAGGCCTTCAACCTCACGACGCCGACGGCCTCGGTCGGAGGCGAGCCGGTCAAGGCCTGGCTCATCCGCGGCCACGTGCCGCTCGACGCCGCGGTGCCGTCGGTGATCGTGGCCAAGACCACGATCACCGCCGCCCAGGGCCTGCTGCTGATCGTCGGGCTGCCGTGCGCGTGGGTGCTGCTACCGCACGACTCGCCCCTCCTGCGCGTGATGCTCTGGCTCCTTGTTCTCGAGGTGCTGGCGGTGGCCGCGTTCGTCGTGTTCCAGATGGGCGGCCTGCTTCACCACGGCGGCCGGTTGGCGCGCCGCGTCCCGTTGCTCGCGCGGCTCACCAGTCGCCTCAACCGTCTCGACGACTCGCTGGCCGCCTTCTACCGCCGCGAGCCGTTACGACTCGCGCTGTCCACGCTGTTTCACTTCCTCGGCTGGTTGGTGGGCGCCGTCGAGGTCTGGGTCGCCCTGCACCTGCTCGGCATCGAGATCTCACTGGTTGCCGCGCTCCTGGTCGAGGCGTTCAGCACCGCAGTGCGGTTCGCCACGTTCATGGTTCCGGCGAGCATCGGGGCCGTCGAAGGCGGCCACGTCGCGATGTTCGCCGCGCTGGGTCTCGGAGCGACGACGGGCTTGTCCTTCAGCATCGTGCGCCGCATCCGCGAGGCGACGTGGATCTGTGTCGGCTTCCTCGCGCTGGCGGCCTGGCGCGGGTTCAGCCGCGCGCCGGTGACCGCCGGCGAGCATCCTTTATAGTGGGGGCCCCGACATGGCCCCCCACACCCCCAACGCTCAGAGCGCCCCGGGGAGCCCGCGGCGCTCCTCGAAGCCGCTAAAACAGCTCAGGGTCCCCGGGGTAGGTCACGCGGCCGTTCTCCACGCGGGCGAACTCGCGCAGCAGGTGCGGCTCGGCGCGCTCGGGCGTGAGGATGTGCAGCACCGATTCGCCCCGCGCGACGAGCGCGTCGGCGATGAGCGAGCGATGACAGCGCCACCACACCGCCTCGGCGCACATGATGGCCACGCGCTGCCGCGCCGCGCGCGCGAGCAGCCCCTCCAGCTCGCGCGCGAACTCGTCGGTCTGCATGTAATCCGCGTACGCGCGGAACGATGGGTTTCTCCAGCCGCGGTTGATGGAGTCCGGTCGCTCGCGCCGCAAGCCACCGAGCCCGCCGAGGTGCACGTAGCCGAGACCGGCGGCGTCCAGCGATCGCGGCAGCGTCTCGACGTTGAACTGCGGGTGGCGCCGCGAGCGCGGCATCTTGCGCACGTCGGCGATCATCGTCACGCCGTGCGCCGTAACGAGTGCGACGAACGCCTCGAGGGGATGCGTCGAGTGCCCGACCGTCCACACGCCCTTCGCCTCGCCGTCAACCCTTGATCGCGCCCGCGGTCATCCCTTTCACGAACCACTCCGACAGGAACAGATAGAAGATCAGTACGGGCAGGGTGGCGATCATCAGGCCCGTGGCCAGCATCCCGATGTCCTGATACTGGTCGCTCACGAGGAACTGAATGGCCAGCGGCAGCGTGCGAATCTGCTGGCGGGTGATGAAGACGACCGCATAGAGGAACTCGTTCCAGAAGTAGATGAAGTTCAGGATCACGGTGGTGGCCACCGCCGGCAGCGCCATCGGGAACATCACGCGCCAGAACATCGACCAGTCGCCGCAGCCGTCGATGCGCGCGGCCTCTTCCAGCTCGCTGGGGATCTGGGCGAAGAACGCGCGCAGCAGGTAGATCGTGAGGGGCAACTCGGTGGCCACATAGACGAGCACGAGCCCCGTGAGCGAGTTGAACAACCGGTACTGCACGAGGATCTGGAACAGTGAGAGCAGCATGATCTGCGGCGGAAACATGATCGACAGGAAGATCAGCAGGAACAGCGGCTCGCGGAGCGGAAAGGTGTAGCGGCGCCGGGCGAACGCGAAGCCCGCCATGGCGCCCAGTACGGTCACCACGAGCACCGAGGCGACCGACACGACGGCGCTGTTACGGAAATAGGTCGCATAGCCGAATTCGGTCCACGCGCGGTGAAACTTGTCCCAATGGGCAGGAATCGGCAGGCCATAGTGACTGCGGTAGATCTCGTCGGTCGTGCGCAGCGACATCGTCGCCGTCCAGAGATAGGGACCGGCGGAGAAGACCGTGTAGGCGAGCACCGGGAGCAGGAGCGCCAGCCGCGTCGCGCGCGTGCGCACGCTCAGAACTCCAGCGCCTCGCGCCGCTGCAGCACGCGGGTGAGGCCCCACGACAGCCCGAAGATGATGACGAACCACAGGACCGCGATGGCCGACGGGTAGCCGAGGTCGAGCGTCTTCCACTCGAACGCGCGCTTGACGACGTAGGTGGCGACCGTCTCGGTGCCCCACATCGGGCCGCCGCGCGTCATGACCCAGACCAGCGCGAACTGCTTCATCTTCCCGATGAAATCGAGGATCGTGAGGTTGACGAGCGTCGGGCGAATCAGCGGCACGATGACGTGCCACGTCCGCCGCCAGCCCGAGGCGCCGTCGACGCGCGCGGCATCGAGGTAATCGGTGGGAATCGCGTGGATGGCGGCCAGCAGCACGACCATGTTGAAGCCGGCGAACATCCACGTCGTGACGAGGATCAGCGCGGGCAGCGCGGTCGCCGGCGACGCCAGCCACGCCTGCGCGAAATTCCCGAGCCCCACCGCGCGGAGCACGAGATTGGCCATGCCCCAGTCGTAGTTGTAGACCCAGAGCCAGATCACACCGACGACGGGGTACGACATGAGGACCGGCGTGAACCACACAGTGCGAAAGAAGCGCGCGAACGGCACGCGGCGGTAAAGCAGCAGGGCCAGCGCCAGTGCCAGCGGCATGTCGACCAGCGGCGCCGCCACCGCCCACGTGAGCGAGTTCCGCGAGGCCTTCCAGAAGACGTCGTCGGCGCCCACGATCTCGCGAAAGTGCTCGAGACCCACGAACTCGTACTGCATCCCGAGGTCCATGCGCAGCGTGTGGACGCTGTTGTAGAACGTGACGAGCACGGGGTAGATGGCGAAGGCGAAGTACACGAGCAGCGTGGGGCCCAGGAAGACGACGATGGCGCCCCACGGCCTCCGCGCGCGCAGGACTACTTGCCTCGGAGCCGCGCCTCTTCCAGCTTCGCGAGCGCCTCGTCGGGCCCGATCACTTTGTTCGGAAGGCCCTGGTTGACGGTGGCCACGTACGTCTCCCACACGCCGGGTTTCATCAGCAACCGTACCTGCTGCGCGGTGAGGTCCACCCACTTCGTCGCCTTGTTCACGCGTGCGTACTCGTCGAAGTACCATTTGAGTGGGCTGTCGATCTTCCCGGGCTCCGTCTTGATGCCGGTCTGCACGCCCGTTCTCGCCATCCACATGTTGCCGATCTCGACGTCGGCGAAGGCGTCGGCCACCTTGACGGCCAGCGGCAAGTGCGGGCTCTTGGCGGCAACGGCCAGCGAGCCGGCGACGCCCAGGAACTTCTGGCCGTGGCCCTTGCCGTCCTTCATCTGCGGATTGTTCAGCATGCCGAGCTCGAAGTCCTTGGGCTGGCCGCCCTTGTCGGGCGGGACGAACGCTCGGCCCGTGTACCACGAGCCGACGGGGAACATGCACGCCTTCTGCTCGGTGTGGAAGTAGCGGTGCGCTTCGGCCAGCGTCATGCTCGACAGCGTCTTGGCGTAGGCACCGAGATCGATCAGCTCTTTGTAATAACGGAAGACTTCGACGACGCGCGGGTCCTTCCACGACAGCTCGCCGCGAAAGAGCTTGAGCGTCTCGTCGGCGCCGAGCTTGTCGAGCAGCAGCGCGTTCGGGATGTAGTGTGCGGCCCATTCGCGATCGGCCGCCCCCGTGGCGAACGCCGCGTAGCCGGCCTTCGCGCACTTCGCGACGACGTCCTTGAACTGATCCTGCGTGAATGAAAAATTCGCCGGTACCGCGACCCCGAGCTCCTTGAACATCTTGCGGTTGTAGTAGAGCTCGTCGGACGCGGCTTCCACCGGAATCGCCCACGTCCCCGTCTTCCCGCCGGGGCCCGGTCGCGTCCAGAACGCTTTGCCGAACGGCTCGATGTTCTGCCAGCGCACGCCGTTGGACAGATCGGCCAGCCAGCCGGCCGTCATGAACTCCGGCACGTCCATGTCGTAATAGAAGACGTCGGGAAAGCCCGAGCCGGCGGTGAATGCGGCACGCAGCGCCGGCCACATGTTCTTCTTCTCGTAGAAGGTGATGGTGACCGTGTGGCCCGGGTTGGCCGCCTCGAACCGCCGCTTGGCCTCGAACAGCACGGCCTTCTTGCTGTCCTCGATCGCCCAGTGGCTCCACCACTGAAGCTCGGCGGCCTCTGCCTGCGCCGTAGACAACAGGATTACGACCAACACCATCGTCAGCCGTCTGAGCATCATCGCCTCCTGTTCAAACCGCACGAACCATAGTCGCGTGCTCCCGAGCAGTCAAGCGATGGTAAAGACAAATATTCGGAGACTTCGATGATCGAGACCGCTCGACTGCGACTGCGCCGGCTACGTGCCTCCGACGAGGCGGACCTCATCGCGCTGGACGGCGATCCGGACGTGATGCGCTATGTGGGCAGCCCCGCGGGAGTGAAGAGTGCCGACGAAACGATCGAGCGGGTGCGGCAGCGGATCCAGGCCGACCACGGCCCGCTCGGCTTCTGGCGGGTGGAGAGCCGCGCCGACGGCACGTTCTATGGGCTCGGCGCGCTGATTCGCATGCCCATTGGTGACGACATCGAGCTGGCGTACCGCCTCGACCGGCACGCCTGGGGCCGAGGGATCGCGAGCGAGGCGGGCGCCGCGCTGGTCGACTACGCCTTCGCGACGGTCGGCCTGCCGCGCCTCGTCACGGTGACCTATCCCGACAACCGCGCGTCGCAGCGCGTGCTGGACAAGCTCGGCTTCACGCGGCACGGCGAGCTCGACTACAAAGGCCAGCGCACCGCGTACTACGTGCTCGCGCGCGAGGCGTCGGGCATGCGCGCCGCCGAGCGAGGCCGAGGCATACGGTAGAATTCGCGCGGTGGAGGGGACTTCCGAGCACTTCAACGTCGCGGCCTTCTTCGTCGATCGTCACATCGCCGAGGGCCGCGGCGCGCGCACGGCGTTTCGGTATGCCGGCCGCGCCATCAGCTACGCCGAGCTGGCGATGTCCGTCGACCGCTGCGCCAACGCGCTGGCCGCGCTGGGCGTCGAGATGGAGCATCGCGTGCTGCTCGTGCTGAACGACTCGCCGGCCTTCGCCGCGGCGTTCTGGGCCGCCACGAAGCTCGGCGCGGTGGCGGTGCCGGTGAACACGGGGATGACGTCGCCGGAGTACGAGTTTTTGATCACCGACAGCCGCGCGCGCGTCGCGATTGTCGAGGCGGCGGTGGCCGGCCGCCTGTTGGCCGTGCGGCATCGCTGCCCGTCGCTGCGCGCGATGGTGGTCGTCGGCGGGCAGGGGCTGCCGGGCACGCACGATTTCGACGAGCTACTGGTCGCCGCCAAGCCGACGTGCGAGCCGGCGGCCACGTTCGCCGAAGACATCTGCTACTGGGGCTATACGTCGGGCTCCACGGGCACGCCGAAGGCGGCGGTGCACCCGCACGCGCATTTCCTCGCCGCCGCCGACCGCGTCGGCGTCGGGGTCTTCGGGCTCGAGCCGGACGATCTCGTGTTCTCGGCCTCGAAGATGTTCTTCGCGTTCGGACTCGGCAACAGCCTCTACTTCCCCGCGCGCGTCGGCGCCGCCTCCGTGCTCGTGCCCGAGCGCCTCGATGCCGAGCTCGCGTTCGACGTCATCGCGCGCGAGCGGCCGACCGTGTTCTTCACCGTGCCGACGCTCTACGCGCGCATGCTCGCGGTCGACGACGCCGAGCGGCGCTGGGATCTGTCGTCGCTTCGGTTTTGCGTCTCGTCGGGTGAGGCGCTGCCGCCGGCCATCTTCGACGCCTGGGCCGAGCGCTTCGGCCTCGAGCTGGTCGAGGTCGTCGGCTCCACCGAGGCGCTGCACGACTTCATCGCCAACACCCCGGGCGCGGCGCGCCGCGGAGTCGCGGGCCGGATCGTCCCCGGCTTCGAGGCGCGACTCGTGGACGACGCCGGTGGGCCGGTGGCCGACGGCGTGGTCGGCCATCTGCTGATCAAGGGCCCGACCACCGCGCCGTACTACTGGAATCGGCTCGAGCGCAGCCGCGCCACGATGCTGGGCGAGTGGCTGCGCACGGGTGACATGTTTTCGCGCGACGCGGACGGTTTCTATACGTTCGCCGGGCGCTCGGACGACATGCTGAAGGTCGGCGGGATGTGGGTGTCGCCGGCGGAGGTCGAGGCGGCGCTCCTCGAGCATCCGAGCGTGCTGGAGGCGGCCGTGGTCGGCGTGCCGAACGCCGACGGCCTCACGAAGACGCACGCGGTCGTCGTCCTGAAGGCAGGCTGGACAGCCTCCGCCGATCACGCCGCGGCGCTGATCGATTTCGTCCGACGCCGGCGCAGCGGCCACCGGGCTCCGACCACGCTCGCGTTCGCGGAGGAGCTGCCGAAGACGGCGACGGGCAAGGTCCAGCGTTTCCGGCTGCGGCAGCCGTAGGCGGTGAAGGGTCTCGGCGATTAGCAGTATCATCGGCGGGATGCGGATCAAGAAGCTGCTCGTCGCCAACCGCGGCGAGATCGCCGTGCGCGTGCTGCGCGCCTGCCGCGAGCTCGGGATCGCGACCGTCGCGGTGTACTCGGAGGCCGACCGCGAGGCGCCGCACGTGCAGATGGCCGACGAGGCCTACGCGATCGGCCCCGCACCGGCGACCGAGAGCTATCTGGTCGTCGATCGCCTCGTGCAGACGGCCCGCCGGGCCGGCGCCGACGCCGTCCATCCCGGTTACGGCTTTCTCTCCGAGAATCCCGCGTTCGCCGAGGCGTGTGCGGCGGCCGGGCTCACGTTCGTCGGACCGCCGGCGACCGCGATGCGGCGCATGGGCAGCAAGACCGCGGCGCGAGCGCTGGCCCGCGAGCTCGGCGTGCCCATGGTGCCGGGCACGGTGGAGGCCGTCGCCGGCGACGCGGACGCCGCACGCGCGGCGCGCGAGATCGGCTATCCGGTCATGCTGAAGGCCGCGATGGGGGGAGGCGGCAAGGGCATGCGGCTCGTGCGCCGAGCCGAAGACCTGCCTGAGGCGCTGCGCGCCGCACGTGCGGAGGCCGGCGCGGCGTTCGGCGACGCCGCCGTGTACTTCGAGCGCGCGCTCGAGTCTCCGCGCCACATCGAGATCCAGGTGCTCGCCGACACGCACGGCCACGTGATCCATCTGGGCGAGCGCGAGTGCTCGATCCAGCGCCGTCACCAGAAGCTGGTGGAGGAGTGTCCGTCTCCGCTCCTGGACGCCGCCCTCCGCGCGCGCATGGGCGACGCGGCGTGCCGGCTGGCCCGCGCCGCGGGGTACGTCAACGCGGGCACCGTCGAGTTCCTCGTGGACGCGGAGCGCAACTTTTATTTCCTCGAAATGAACACGCGGCTGCAGGTCGAGCACCCGGTGACGGAGCTGGTCACGGGCATCGACCTGGTACGCGAGCAGCTTCGCGTCGCGGCCGGCGAGCCGCTGGGCATCACGCAGCCGGACGTCGCCTGGCGCGGCTGGGCCATCGAGTGCCGGATCAACGCCGAAGACCCGTTTGCGGGCTGGCTGCCATCGCCGGGAACGATCACGGGCCTGCGTGTGCCGAGCGGGCCTTGGGTCCGCGACGACTCCGGCGTGTACGAGGGGTACACGGTGCCTCGCTTCTACGACACGCTGATCAGCAAGCTCATCGTGTGGGGCGCCGACCGTGAGGCGGCGTGCGAGCGGATGGCTCGTGCGCTCGCCGAGTATCGCGTGCTCGGGGTGCGGACGACGATTCCGGCGCTGGCCCGCATCGTGAGCCACCCCGATTTCCGCGCCGGCCGCCTGTCGACGGCGTTCCTGGAGCGCGTCCTGCCGGATCTTCGCGCCAACGACGGCCGCTTCGCGTCGATCGCCGTGATCGCCGCGGTGCTCGCCGAACACGAGCGCGTGCGGCAGGCGGCACCGGCCGTCGACTCCACCGTCGTTCCCGCGTGGCGCGCGGCCGGGACGCGAGGCTGGACGCGGCCGTGAAGTACGTCGCCACGGTGAACGACGAGCCTCGCGTGGTCGACATCACCGGCGGGGACGGCCGCTATCGCGTGAGCGTCGACGACGAGGCCTGGGATCTCGACGCGCGCCGCACGGCGCCTGGCGTCTACTCGCTGCTGATCGACGGTGTCTCGTATATGGCGGGCGTCGTCGACCGCGACGGCGCCTGCATCGTCGAGGTGGGCGGCGAGTCGTACGAGATCACCGTCGAGGAGCAGACGCGCCACATCATCCGCACGCGCGGCGGCGCGGCGGGGGGAACGGGCAGCCGCACCCTGACCGCGCCGCTTCCGGGTAAGATCAGCCGCGTTGCCGTGCGCCCTGGAGATGCCGTCCAGGCCGGCGACACACTGCTCGTGATCGAGGCGATGAAGATGGAGAACGAGTTCAAGGCGACGCGGGCCGGAACGGTCGCCGAGGTGCGCGTCCAGCCGGGGCAGGCCGTCAATGCCGGCGACGTGCTCATCGTGCTCGCGTGAGGCGAGGATGACCACGGACCGGTTCGGCAACGAGCTCGCGGCGGGCCTGCCATATGCGCGGGGATCGATCATCCGGTCAACGGAGGACGATTTCGTCAAGCTCGAGCGCGCCCGCCGCGTGATCGAGCGGCGCATCGCGGCCCGCGGCCGCGATGCGATTTTCAATTTCTCCGGCCTCGAGCGCGCCCTGCCGCTGGACGCCTCGGAGCTTGCCATCGCCGACGACGAGCTGGCGCCCGCGCTGACCGGCGCGCGCGTGCGCGCGCTGGCGCTGGAGCACCTCGGCGGCGACGCGGACCGCCACGACGTCATGCTGTTCAACCGGCTGACGGCGGCGACATTTGCCACTCATCTGGCTCTCGTCGCGCCCGGCGACACGGTGCTCGGACTGTCGCCGACGTACACGCATCCGACGGCGATTCGGTCGGCGCGACAGTGCGGGGCGCGCTTCGTCGAGACCGGCGACGTTGCGGGCCTCGCCGCGGCACTCGAGCGCGAGTCGCGGGTGACGCTCCTGGTGCTCACACGCCTGGCGGTGACGTACGATCTGCTGCCGCTCGAGATCGCGCGCGAGGCGGTCCGACTGGCCCACGCGCAAGGCGTCCGCGTGTACGTGGACGACGCCGGCGGCGCGCGCGTGGGCCCGGCCGTCTTCGGTCAGCCGAAGACGCTCGAGTTGGGCGCCGATCTCGGCGCGACGGGCCTGGATAAGTACGGCACGGTCGGGCCGCGCCTCGGATTGCTCGCCGGCGACGCCGCGCTGGTGGCGACGGTGCGCGCTCGCGCGTTCGAGTTCGGCCTCGAGGCGCGCCCGATGCTCTATCCCGCCGCCGCCCGTTCGCTCGCCGGTTATCGTCCGGAGCGCGTGCGCGCACTGGTCGAGACCACCCGCACGGTCGCCGAGGCGCTGCGCCTCGTCTTCGGGGCGCGCCTGCACGTGACGCCCGTGACGGCGCAGCTGCGCGCGGACGATCTTCTGGACTTGGCAATGGAACGCGCGCGACTCACCACGCCGCCGATCGTGCCGATCGAGGCGACGGCTGCGCTCGCGATGGTGCTGCTCGAGGACTACGGCATTCTCACGGTGCACTTCGCCGGCATGCCGCCCGGAACTTCGAGCTTGCTGCTCAAGTTCATCCCACCGGAGACGCTCGAGCGCTTCGGCGGTCCCGACGCGCTCGCCAAGGCGGTGGACCGTGCGGTGGATCGTCTCGCGGCGCTGCTGCGTGATCGCGCTGCGCTCGCCGCCTTGCTGCTGGGCGCCGCGGCGACCAGCGCCGCCGGCGCCGCGTCGGCGGCGTCGTGATGGCGTCGGCGCCGGCGATCGTCTTCAAAGCCGTCAACAAATGGTTCGGCAAGCTCCACGTGCTGCGTGACATCAATCTGGCCATCGGCGCCGGCGAGGTGGTCGTCGTCTGTGGGCCCTCGGGCTCCGGCAAGTCCACGCTCATCCGCTGCGTCAACGGCCTGGAGCGCGTCCAAGCGGGCGACATCGTCGTGCTGGGCGATGCGATCACCCAGCGCGGGGTGAACCTGCCGGCGCTGCGCACGCGCGTGGGCATGGTGTTTCAGTCCTTCAACCTCTTTCCGCACATGACCGCGCTCGAGAACATCATGCTGGCGCCGAAGAAGGTGCGGAAGCTCTCCGCGGACGCGGCGGAGAAGACCGCGCGGGCGCTCCTGGCGCGGGTCGGCCTCGCCGAGAAGGCCGGCGCCTACCCGGCCAATCTCTCGGGCGGGCAGCAGCAGCGGGTGGCCATCGCGCGCGCGCTGGCCATGCAGCCGAAGATCATGCTGTTCGATGAGCCGACCTCGGCGCTCGATCCCGAGATGATCAACGAGGTGCTCGACGTCATGACCGCGCTGGCCAAAGAGGGCATGACGATGATGTGCGTCACGCACGAGATGGGGTTCGCCCGGCGCGTCGCCCACCGCGTGGTCTTCATGGACGAAGGCCAGGTCGTCGAGGAGGGGACGCCCCAGCAGTTCTTCGCCGCGCCCACATCCGACCGCGGCCGGCAGTTCCTATCCAAGATTCTCACCCATTGAGGGAGGACCCATGAAGAAGACCATCGCCGTTGTGCTTATGCTTGCCGTCGTGCTCGCAGGCGGCGGCCCGGTCCTGGCTCAGCAGGACACGCTGGAGAAGATCAAGTCGACGGGGATGCTGACGATCGGCACGCGGACGGGCTCGCCGCCGTTCGCGTACATCAACAAGAACAACGAATGGGTCGGGTTCACCATCGACCTCGTCGAGATGCTGGTGAAGCCGTCGGTCGAAAAGGCGGTCGGCAAGTCGATCAAGATCGAAAAGAAGGAATCCACGCCGCCCACGCGCATCCCGCTGCTCACCTCGAACGCGGTCGATTTGATCGCGGGCACCATGACCGACACGCCGCAGCGCCGCGAGTCGGTCGATTTCAGCCTGACGTTCTTCTACACGGGCGCGCAGTTCCTCGTGAAGAAGGGCAGTGCCATCAAGTCGATCAACGATATCGGCGGCAAGCGCATCGCCGCGCAGCAGGGCTCGACGAACGCGAAGATCATCCGAGAGAAGTATCCGCAGGCGCAGCTGCGCGAGTTCCCCGACCAGCCGGCCGCGTTCCAGGCGCTCGCGCAGGGGCAGGTGGACGCCTACACGAACGACGGCATCCAGCTCTTCGGCCTGAAGGCGAAGGCGCCGAGCCCGAATGACTGGGACGTCGTCGGCGACTTCTACTCCGAGGAGCCGTACGGCATGGCCATGCGCAAGGGCGACGCCAAGTTCAAGGCGGCCGTTGACGCCGGGCTCAAGAATGGCTTCGAGTCGGGCAAGTACTTCGAGATCTATGACAAGTGGTTCGGAGCGAACGGCGAAGTCCCGTATCCGATGACGCCGCAGGTGAAGGCGTATCTGCTGAAGCAAGTCGGCAAGTAGCAGCTGTAATCCCGAGGCGCGCCCCGGCTCCGCCGGGGCGCGTCCGAACGTTGGGGGTTTGGGGGCCATGTCGGGGCCCCCATCTTCATATGTCCTACTCGTTCAAGTGGAGCGTGCTCTGGAGCGGCCAGTCGGGACACTGGCTGCTCCAGGGCCTGCTTACGACGCTCGAGCTATCGGCGCTCGCGTGGCTGCTCGCCGTGGTGCTCGGCATCCTGTCCGGCGCCCTCCGCACGGTGCACTTTCGGCCCCTGCGCTGGCTGGCCACGTCGTACGTCGAGTTCTTTCGTAACGTGCCGCTGCTCGTGTGGATGTTCTTCTGGTATTTCGGCGTGCCGCCGCTGCTGCCGCGAGGCGTGCAGGACTGGCTGTTCAATCACGGCGCCGAGTTCTGGGCGGGGATGCTCGCGCTCGGCGTGTATCACGGCGCGCGGATGTCCGAGGTGATTCGCTCCGGCATTCAGTCGATCCCGCGCACGCAGTTCGAGGCCTCGCTCGCGATGGGTCTCACGACCTTTCAGGCCTACCGGCTCATCATCCTGCCAGTGGCGCTGCGGCTCATCGTGCCACCGGCAACGAATGAATCGCTGAACCTGCTCAAGAACTCGTCGGTCGCGCTCACGATCAGCGTCGCGGAGCTCACCTTCCAGACGCGCCAGATCGAGACCTACACCGCGAAGGCGATCGAGGCGCTGACGGCGGGAACGCTGATCTACCTCGTGCTCTGCCTGTCGATCGCCACCATCATGGGACGCGTCGAACGTCGTTTTGCCATCCCCGGCCTCATCGCGCGCGTCGGACCCGCCGCCTAATGCGACCCACCGAATTCTGGCCAGCGGCCGGGCACGGCGCGCGGCGGCGCCGCGCGCGCCCGGATGGCTCGCCTGTACGCCCTCGCTCGCTCGGACACCGCTCGCGCTCGGCGGACGGGACGAGCTGATGGACTTCTCGGTTATCGCGAACAACTTCAAGTTTCTGATTCTGCAGGGGCTCGTCGGCGTTGGGCCGTTTATCGGGGGGACGCTGCGGCTGGCGATTCCCGCGATCCTGCTCGGCTTCCTGCTCGGCATCTTCGTCGGACTCGCGCGGCTGTCCGCCACGCGCTGGGTACGCGTGCCCGCGACGGTCTACGTCGAGTTCTTCCGCGGCGTGCCGCTCGTGATGGTGATCTTCTGGATCTGGTTCATCATCCCGCAGCTGCTCCGGCTGCCGATTCCCGAGTACGGCGTGGCGCTTACCGCGTTTGTGATCTTCGAAGCGGCCTACTTCGGCGAGATCGTGCGCGCGGGTGTGCAGTCGGTGCCGCGGGGACAGGTGGAGGCCGCGACGGCGTTGGGCATGACCGGTAGCAAGACGATGATGTACGTCGTCCTGCCGCAGGCGCTCAAGAACATGGTGCCGTCGCTGGTCACGCAGATGATCGTGCTATTCAAGGACACCTCGCTCGCCTCGATCATCGGCTACGTCGACCTGACCAAGGCCGCCCAGATCGTCAACAACCGCGAGATCAAGCCCTTCGAGATCTATATCTTCATCGCCGTCGTGTACTGGCTCTGCACGTACTCGATGTCGGTCTTCGCGCGGCGGCTCGAGCGTCGCGCGGCGTGAGGCGCCGGTCGTCGCGCAGAGTGGCTTCGCGTAGGGCCAGAGGCTGTCCGGTACCAGAGCGAGCCCGGTGAAGGGCGGCAGGTCGACGGGAGCGTCGCCAGTTGCCGCGACGACAAGCACGTAGCGGCCGGCCTGCAGCTCGAACGCCTCGATGGTCCGCGCATCCGGATCGACCAGCCACAGGCACGCCAGGCTGTCGCGGGCGTAGAGCCGTGTCTTGATCACGCGATCGATGGTGCGCGTGGAGGGCCTTCGAGGCCTCGGCGGCTGGTGACGGACATGCGGCCGGGCGCGATGTAGAGGATGTCGGGCTGGACGATGGTCGTCTCGTCCGGGCGGTCGGCGAGGATGACGTCGAGCGGAGCGAAGAGAAGCAGCCCCGGCGCCACGCTCGGGACGTGGCCCATCAACGCACGCACGAGATTCGAGAGGATGATCTGGTGCTGGAGCGACGGAGCCGGCGTCACGCAGAGCTCGCCATCGTGGATCTCGTAGCGGCGGCCGTCGTTCGGCAGCGCTTCGTAATCCCGATACGTAAACGCGCTCTTCGGGCTCATGCGGATCTACTATTCGACCGCGATCCGAGTGGGTCAATGCCGCGAGTTCGATACCGTGGTTCTCATGCCTGAGCTCGTTCTGCCCAACGGTGTTCGCTTTCATTGGCGCGAGGCCGGGGATCCGGCCAAGCCGCCGGTCGTCTGGATCCATGGCGGATCGATCGAGGATTCGTCGTCGATGGTCGCCGACCTCGAGCCCTTCGCGGCACGCATCCGTGCCCTGTTCCCCGACACCCGCGGCCACGGTCTGTCCGAGCGATTCGAGCGAGTGGACGACTACAGCTACGCGAAGAAGGCGGAGGACGTGCTGCTCTGGCTCGATGCGCTCGGCATCGAGCGCGCAGTCTTCGGCGGCGCCTCGATGGGTGCGGCGCTCTCGTTATGGCTCGCGGTGCACGCGCCCGCGCGCGTGTCCGCCGTCGTCTCGATCAGCGGTCCACCGTATGCGCCGCTGCCGGAGGACGTGGCGTGGTGGAAACGGCACCGGCCGCTCGTCGAGGCCGGGCGCTTCGAGGAGTATTACGACGCCAACGTGCGGCTGCGGGTCGGGGAAGAGGCTCTCGCGCGACTCAAGGCGCGCCCCGACCGTTACGTCGAGGTGCTCGGCACGCTGCGCTTGCACTCCGTGGCGTCGCTCCTGGCGCTGCTGGACGAGACGTATTCGCGCTCCCAGTGGCTCGCCGACTGCGCACGCATCCGGTGTCCGGTGCTGGCGATCGCCGGCTCCGAAGATCACTTCCCGACGGTGGCGATGTCGCGGCGGGTTGCGGAGACGATCCCCGGCGCGCGGCTGCACGTCGTCGCGGGCGGCGGCCACTTTCCCAATCGGTCCCACCGAGCCGAGGTGCAGCGGGTCGTCGGCGCGTTTCTCGCCGCAATCGGTGTATAAGTGGGGGCCATGCGCATCATCGACTTGTCATTCCCGATTCGCCCGCACTTCCGCTGGAAGGTCGACCCCAAGCTCAGCCGCTCCCACGCGGCGGGCGACGTCTTCCAGTCGACCGTGCTGACCATCGCCTGCCACGCGTACACGCACGTCGACGCGCCGATCCACTTCCTGCCGGGCGATCGCGACATCGCATCGATGCCGGTGGACCAGTGGATCGGCGACGCTGCGGTCGTGGATCTCAGCCACCTCGGCGACAACGGCGAGGTCACGGCCGCGGAGCTCGAGGCGCACGCCGGCCACGTGCGCCGCGGCGACATCGCGCTGCTGCGCACCGACTGGCCCAAGAAGGTGAGCGTGGAGAGCGAGAAATTCTGGCGCGACGCGCCGTACACGGGCCGCTCGGCGTGCGATTGGCTCGTGCGCCGCGGCGTGAAGGCGGTCGGCTACGACTACCCGCCGGACTACACCGTGCGCACGTCGATCTTCGAGCCGGGCGTGAAGCTGGCGCCGGAGCAGTGCACGACGCACCACGTGTTCTTCCCGGCCGGCGTCACGGTGATCGAGTACCTGACGAACCTGGATCAGATCGGCGTCCCGCGCTGCCGCTTCGTGGCGCTGCCGCTGCGTATCGAAGGCGCGGACGGCTCTCCGGTGCGGGCGATCGCGCTCGTAGACTGAGCGGCCTCGGAGGAGACTGCGCGCCGCCGAACGGGCACTGTCCCAATTCCGGGGTATTATCTGCTGCCCATGTCCCGATCCTGGTTGGCCCTGCTTGCCGTCGTAGTGGCCGCCGCTGGCTGCTCCGGCCAGCCGGCCGCGTCCGCTTCCGCCTCCGCCTCGACCCCCGCTCCGCCTGCGCCGGCGCCGCGCGCCGTGAAGGTATTCCCGGCCGTCGAAGAGCGTGTGCCGCGCACGGTGGCGTCCACCGGGGCGCTGGCCGCCGACGACACGGTGGTTCTCGGCGTGAAGGTGCCGGGTCGGATCGTCGAGCAAGCGGTGGATCTCGGCACGCGCGTCCGCAAGGGGCAGGTCATCGCACGCATCGACCAGACCGACTACCGGCTGCGCGTCGAGCAGGCGGAGGCGGCACTGCAACAAGCGCGCGCACGGCTCGGTCTGTCGCTCACGGGCAGTGAAGAGCAGGTCGATCCCGAAAAGACGTCGATCGTCCGGCAGGCCCGCGCGGTGCTGGACGAGGCGCGGCTGGCGCGCGAGCGCTCGGCCAAGCTGCTGGAGCAGAACCTCATCGCGCGCGCCCAGGACGACACCGCGCAGGCCAATCTGGGCGTCGCGGAGGGCCGGTATCACGACGCGCTCGAAGAGGTGCGCAATCGGCAGGCGACCCTCACGCAGCGCCGCTCGGAGCTCGAGCTCGCGCGGCAGCAGCTGGCGGACACCGTCCTCGTCTCGCCGTTCGACGGCGCGGTGAGCGCGCGGCAGGCCGCGGTGGGTGAGTATCTCGCGGCGGGCGCGCCTGTGGCCACGCTCGTGCGCACGCATCCGCTGCGGCTACGCCTGCCCGTCCCCGAGCGTGAAGCGGCCGGCGTGCGCGTCGGTCAACCGGTGCGTCTGACGGTCGAGGGCGATGTCACCGTGTATCAAGGGCGCGTCGTGCGGCTGAGCCCCATCGTGCAGGAGCAGAACCGCACGCTGCTGATCGAGGCCGAGGTGCCGAATGTCAGCGCGGTCCTCAAGCCGGGCGCCTTCGCGCGCGCGGAGATCGTGACCGACGCCTCGCAGCCCATCATTCGCGTCCCCGCGGCATCGCTGGTGACGTTCGCCGGTGTCGAGAAGGTCCTGGTCGTCCGCGAGGGAAAGATTGTCGAGGTGCGCGTCCAGACCGGCCGCCGCGCCAACGACCGGATCGAGATCGTGGCCGGTCTCAAGCCCGGTGAGCAGGTGGTGCTGCAGCCCAGCAACCTGGCTCCCGGGCAGGCCGTCACCGCCGAGCGGTAGCGCGTGCAGAAGCTCGCCGAAGTCTGCATCAAGCGTCCCGTCTTCGCGACGATGATCGTGATGGCGCTGGTCGTCGTCGGCGCCGCCTCGTATTTCCGGCTCGGCGTCGACCGCTTCCCCGCCGTGGACCTGCCGACCGTCACCGTGCGGGTGGAGCTGCCCGGCGCCTCCACGGAGGAGATCGAGACCCAGCTCACGCAGAAGCTCGAGGAGCAGATCAACACGATCCAGGGCATCCAGGAGCTGCGGTCGATCTCCACGCCGGGCAACGCGCTGATCATCGTGACGTTCGTGCTGAGCCGCAACATCGACGTGGCCGCGCAAGACGTCCGCGACAAGGTCTCCATCGCGCAGCGCAACCTGCCGCGCGACGTCAAGGCGCCGATCATCTCGAAGTTCGACAACGACCAGGCGCCGGTGCTCACGATCGCGCTCGCCAGCGACCGGCCGCTGCGCGAGCTGACGGAGATCGCCGACAAGATCGCGCGGCCGCCGCTCGAGCGCTCGCCCGGCGTGGGCGAGGTCAAGATCATCGGCGGCCAACAGCGCGCCATCAACATCTGGGTGGACGCCGACCGCCTTGCCGCCTACCAGCTGCCGATCACGAGCGTGCGCGACGCGCTCGTGCGTCAGAATGCCGACTTGCCGGGCGGCAACGTCACGTCGGGCCTCAACGAGGCGTCGCTCCGCACGATGGGGCGCATGGCGGATCCTCGCGCGTTCAACGAGCTGGTCGTTGCCAACCTCGCCGGCTCGGCGGTGCGGATCCGCGATCTGGGGTACGCCGAAGACGGCACCAAAGAGCAGCGCTCGGCGGCACGGCTCAACGGCGTGCCGACGGTGATTCTCGAAGTTCGGCGGCAGTCCGGCGAGAACACCGTGGCTGTGATCGAGGGCGTGAAGAAGAGCCTGGCGCGGCTGGCGGGCCAGGTGCCACCCGACGTCAAGCTGGAGATCATCCGCGACCAGTCGAAGTACATCTACGCCGCACTGCACGAGATCAACCTGCACCTCGTGCTCGGCTCCATCCTCGCCTCGCTCGTCGTGCTGGCGTTCATGCGCTCCTGGCGCTCCACGTTCATCGCCGCCGTGGCGATTCCGACGTCGGTGGTCTCCGCGTTCGGGATGATGTGGATGCTGAACTTCACGCTCAACAGCGTGACGATGCTCGCGCTGGTGCTGATGGTCGGCATCGTCATCGACGACGCCATCGTCGTGCTCGAGAACGTCTTCCGCTTCGTGGAAGAAAAGAAGATGCGGCCCTTCGAGGCGGCGCGCGAGGCCACCGCCGACATCGGCCTGGCTGTCATGGCGACCACGCTGTCGCTCGTCGTCATCTTCGTGCCCGTCTCGTTCATGTCGTCGATCTCCGGCCGCTTCCTCTACCAGTTCGGCCTCACCGCCGCCGTCTCGGTCATGGTGAGCCTGCTGGTCTCGTTCACGCTGACGCCGATGATGTGTGCCCGGATGCTTCGCGCGGAGGACGCCGGCGCCCACGGTGACGGCCACGAGGCGGCGTCTCGGCGTGGGTTCTATCGCTACATCGACACCGCCTACAGTGGGTGCCTGGCCTGGTCCATGCGCCACCGCTGGCTCATCGTCGCGATCAGCGTGGTGGTGCTCGCCTCTACGGTGCCGATCTACCGCTCCCTGAAGCAGGAGTACATTCCGAGCGACGTTGACGAATCCGAGTTCGAGGTCCTCGTCTTCGCCCCCGAGGGCATGAGCCTGGCGGCGATGGACGAGGCGATGCAGGCGCTCGCCGCCGAGGCGCGGCAGGTCCGCGGGGTGGCGCTGACGCTCGCGTCGGGCGGCGGCGGCTTCCTCAACCGCGTGAACCAGGGGAACATCTACATCCGCACCGTGCCGCATACCGAGCGCACCGTCACGCTGCATCGGCTGTGGGACGGCATCAAGCGCGGCGACCCGCTGGCGGCGTTCCGCGACAACTACTCGCAGCGCGACATCATGCAAGCGCTGCGGCAGGGGTATCGTAAGTTCTACGCCGCCGGCTTCCGGCCGCAGGTCAGAAACATCGCCGGCTTCAACATCGGCGGCGGGAC
>Ga0075421_100001942_pt1 | contig 24449 bp, 14 predicted proteins | sample SoiMetdeltSBSDD5_FD_75292 | JGI IMG/M metagenome (GOLD analysis project Ga0075421, IMG submission 75292) | Bulk soil microbial communities from a Populus tree surrounding site in Tennessee, USA - Soil MetaG P. deltoides SBSDD5 | ecosystem: Environmental > Terrestrial > Soil > Tree plantation...
AGAACAGGATCATTGGAGGGGCTCGGACCGCGGCCAGGAGCTGTGGGCCTTGCCGGCTAACTGAGGAGCTCTCCGCCTGCGCGCGCGTCTAGTGCACGACTAGCGCACCACCGGGATGTCGTCGTCGCACTCTAGGGAGTGCGCGCCGACCAGTCGCCCGTGTCGCCCGCCTCGTAGCCGTCGGCAAAGAGACCACCGAATTCGTAGGCGCCGCAGTCGGGAAGCGGCCCCACGATGCGTGGACCGTGGTCGAGGTCGTTGGCGCGCTGCGTCGGTAGCGACGGCCAGCCGATGTCGCGGGCAAGCGAGCCGTGGGAAAGGTGGTAGTCGCCGCCGCCCGCGTCGACGAAGTCGCCGGGTATGAAGCCGGTGGCCGGGCAGTCATGAGCTCGAGAGACAGCGGGGTCGGCGTCGAGATTGGTGGTGTTGAAGACGAACAGCGAATTGTCGACGCTCATCTGGCCGGTGTTCGTCATCAGCCAGCCGCCCTTTCCTCCCGCGTATCCGGCGACGGTGAGCTGACCGAGCTGGAGGACGCCGCCGGAGGCGTAGGCGTGGAGCCCACTTCCGGTCACGCCGCGGAGTCGCGAATCGGTGAGCGACAGCGAAGCAGCGTCGTAGCTCGTCACCGATACCTCGAAGTCGAAGGCGCCGCGGTCGACCTCGGCGCTGCTGATGTCGAGACGATCGAGGAGGATCGTCGACGTGTCCTCCACGATGGCGTACAGGTCCTCGACGTTGAAATTGGATGCCGCGCCCCCGCCGTTGCCGGTGAACCGGTTCCCGGTCATCGTGATGCGGCTCTGGTCGCTGGCCCGCAGGTAGGCGCCACCGCCGTACCCGCTCTGGCTGGCGAGCAGAGTGTTGCCGTCATACGAGCAGCGTGTCAGGGTCGCCTCGCTGGCACCCCTGATCTGGAGCGACATCCCGGCGCCGAAGGGGATTCCGGACACCCCCTCGGACCCGGTGTTGCCGACGAACTCGGTGTCGCGCACGTTGGCGCGCACGGTGTCGAAGCCGAAGACGTCCACGGCGCCGCCGCTCTCCAGGCCGGCGTTGAGCTCGAAGCGCGAGGACCTGATCTCGACCACGGTCGGGCCGTCGGTGTAGACGCGAACCGCACCACCCCTGCCACCGGCGACGCAATTGAAGAAGATCGTGTGGTCGAGGACGAGGGTCGGAGCGCCGTCGACGAGGAGCGCCCCGCCGCCCGCGGTCGGCGTGCCGCCGAAGCGCACTAGCAGCCCGCGCAAGGTCAGCGAGCCGCCGCTCTGGTGCAGGAAGCGGTTGACACCTCCGAGGTCGATCACGACCAGCGAAGGATCCAGGCCCGGCTGGCCGCGGATCTCGAGCGTGGTGCTCGCCTGGAGCGTCTCCTCACCGCCGAAGAAGCTGTAGGTGCCGGCCGGCAGGGTGATGACGTCGGCGGCACCGCCGGGGGGGCACTGGTCCACCGCCAGATTGGTGTTGGCGGCGCGAATGGCCTCGCGCAACGTGCAATTGCCGTTGTTCACCGCACCGTCGGTGGTGGTGGCGATCGAGTAGGAGGTGGCGCGCGCCGCCCCGCCGAGCGCAAGGGCCACCAAACAGACGGTCGCCGCTCGCCACCCACTTCGCAAGTGCCCTGAGCCCATCGCTGACCTCCTGGTTCGCGGTTGCCGATCGAGGCGCGGAGCTGTCCTACTCGAGTTACGCAGGAGCGCGGCGACGGCGGCCAATCCGGGCCTTCTGGCCGCCGTCAAGCGGAGTCGGTCGGTCCCCATCCGCCGGGTCGATGCCCCACCGCCGGTCGTGCGCGTCTTTCGATGCAGCGGGCGGGTGCGTCGAGACTCAGCGCAGATGCGCGAAGCCATTCGCCACGTCCGCGGAAAGGGCACCCCCAGTTCGGGGAAGGCTCCGTGCCGGTCGCGCCGGAGCGCGCGCGGGTGGCCACCCAGGACCGCTTGACCGCTTGACGAAGCGCGTCAGGATCCGGTGAAAGGTCCGGGCGCTATGCTGACCGCGATGCGCGCGCTCCTTGTCGCGGCGCTCCTCGCGGCATCGCCCGCCGATCGCTGGTTCTCGCACGTGCAGTACCTGGCGAGCGACCGCCTCGAGGGGCGGGCAACCGGCACGCGCGGCTATCGGCTGGCGGCCGACTACGTAGCGAGGGAGCTGACAGCAGCGGGGCTCGAGACCGAGCTGCAGCAGGTCGCGTACGTCCTCCGGCGCACGGATGCGAGGCGGTCCGAAGTCCTCGTCGGGGATCGGCGGCTCGTCATCGGCCGCGACGTCGTCTTTCGGCTGCGGCTGAGCCCCGACCAGTCGAGACGAGTGGACACCCACTTGGGGGACGCCGATGTCGAGATCGTGCGCAGCACCGCCGAGGAGTGGGCCGCCGAGCTGAGCGACGCTGCGTTTCCCAACGCCGTGCCGGCGGAGCGAGCCCTGCGCGCCCCGGAGCGGCCGCTCACCCTCATCGCCTCGCCCGAGGCGGGGCCCGCGTTCGCGCCGGGCGTCCGCATCCGCGCCCGTCACGCCATCCGGACCCGGCGCGTCACGGCGCCGAACGTGATCGGCGTGCTGCGTGGCGCCGACCCGTCCGAGGCCGTCGTCGTCTCCGCCCACCTCGATCACCTCGGCATCGGACCGGCGGTCGACAGCGACGCCATCTACAACGGCGCGATGGACAACGCCTCCGGCGTCGCCACGGTCATCGAGGTCGCGCGCGAGTTGCGGGAGCGCGGCCTGAAGCCGCGGCGGTCGATCGTTTTCGTGGCGGTGGGCGCCGAGGAGGACGGAGCCTACGGCTCCTGGTACTTCGTCCACCATCCGCGTCCCGCCGGCGTGCGGATCGTCGCCGACCTCAACGTCGACGGCGCCTCGGCCTTCTACCCGTTCCGCTCCGTGATGGCCGTCGGCACCGAGACGCTGCAGGCCGAGGTTGCCGCCGCGGCGGGCGATCGCGTGCGGGTCGTCCCCGACCCCAGGCCGGAGCGGAACACCGTCGCGGGGAGCGATCAGTGGAGCTTCATCCGCGCAGGCATCCCCGCCCTCCTCGTTCGCGGCACCGCGCCCGGCCCCGAGGAGCGCAAGCTGATCGTCGACATCATGGCCACGGCCTACCACCAGCCCGGCGACGACCTCAGCCTGCCGTGGAAGCCCGAGAACGCGCCCGACTTCGTCCGCTTCATGGCGGACCTGGCGCTGCGGGTGGCGAACCGCCCCTGACGCAGCGCCGGAGCGTCAAGGCTGGCGAGCGCTCCAGAGGTAACCAGAAGTTGTACATCGTCGCCCATCGCAGGGCGTTGGCATTCTGGTTGGTGGCGTAGGTCTCAGTCGACCAGGAGACCGCGCTCGTCGTCGTGCCGATGCTCCAGTCGGTGGTGGCGTACGGCTCTCCCGAGTGAGAGTCGATGTCCTGAAGCCGACGTTGGTGAACGTCGTGGCGCTGGGGAAAGGTAACCGTGAGCGCGCGCCCGCTGCGCTCGGAGTTGTGATTGCGGACCGCGTATTCGTAGTGCCAGGTGCCGTTGCCTAGATCGGTCGCCTTGCGGGCCACCTGGAAGCGCTGGACGACGGTGCCGGGCACGTCGGCGTTGCACAACACGACGCCGCTGATGTTGCTGCCCCAGGCATGGATCGCCGCCTGCTTCTCGAACGTGCCGCCGGTCAGCGACATGGAGTAGCTTGGCGAGGCGCCGAAGCTCGCCGGCCGGTACGAGGCGTTGTTGAGCCCGTTGCCGGCCAGGGCGTCATCGGCAGCGAGGTACTGCGTCTCGGCCCAGAAGGTGGAACCGGGGCTGGTGGTGGGATCGACGTCCGCCGTCGCCAGCTTGATGCGCTGGTCGCGAGGCGAGATCCCGAGGGCGGGCCCCCGGTGCCTCGAGCCTCATGTGTTGGCCGCCTTCACGGGTTCCTGATGTGTGGCTGGACCTTGTCCGGGGTTGACGACCCCGGGCCGGAGTGCCATCGTCCCTGACGTATCGCTGCAATGGGTGAGGTAGGAAGGAGCGCCGCTGGGGGGGAGCGGCGCCGGCGGGACTGCGCCCCAGATGATCGCTCCCGAGACACTGCTGCATTCCTACCTCCGCCGCCTGCGGCTGCTCACCGGCGCCCACGGCGTGACGCTCTTCCTCCCCGCCGTTCGCGACGAGAGCGGGGGCGGCGTCCTGCTGCACGAGGGCAGCGCGCCGCCGGTGCCGGAGCTGGCCGACCGCGCCGCCGCGACCGAGTTCGCGCAGGGCGCCGAGGCCGAGCTGGCTCTCCGGCCGGCGCCGCCGAGCGCAGCGTGGCAGCTCCCCAGCCGTCTCGCCGGCTCGCGCCTCGTCCGCCTGCCGGCGCTCGAGACACTCTTCACCAACCACGCCGACGCCGAGCGCCGGCGGCGCAGCGACCGCGCCCAGCCACTGCCACTCGGCCGCGCGTGGGTCGGCCTGCGCTTCGCGGTCGAGCCACATGGGCTGCCGCCGATCGACGAGCCGCTCGCCGACTCGGGCGCGCTCGAGAACGCGGCGCCGGTGGATCCCTGGGGCTGGCCGCTGGCCTTCGGCGCCGCGCTCGTCTGGCACAACCAGCTGATGGCCGAGACCCTGCGCGACCCGGTGTCGGGGCTCCCCGGCCGCGTCGAGCTGCAGTCGGTCCTCGAGCAGCTGCTCGCCCGCGCGCGCGCCATGGGCACTCCGCTGACGCTGTTTTTTCTCAACCCCGACGGCTTCGTGGCGATCAACGACCACCTCGGTCGCGAGGCCGGCGACCACCTGGTGCGCGAGATCGCCGAGCTGCTGCGCGACCTGCACCGCGCCGGCGACTTCGTCGCTCGCTACGGCGGGGTGGTGTTCGCCTCGGTGCTCGCCGATACCTCGCTCCTGGACGGCCGGCTGGTGGCGGAGAAGGCGCGTCGAGGCCTCACCGCGGCGCGGCTCTCCGAGGGCTTCTCGCTCGCCTTCAGCGCCGGCGTCGCCGCTTTCGACCCCGCGGCGGACGGGCCGCGTACGGTCCCCGAGCTGCTGCGCGCAGCCGATGCCGCCCTCGGGCTCGCCAAACGCGAAGGCGGTGGCCGCACCGCCTGCTGGACGGAGGCGATGCGCGCTCCGGTGCCTGCGGGGCAGGACCGACTGCACGGCATCTTCACCGCCGAGCTGTCGCGCGACTACCGCAACATGGCGCTGCTGCTCGACACCCTGCGCTCGGTGGCCGCCGGCGACGACCGCACCAAGCTGCTCCACGACGCCCTCGAAGCCCTCGCCGCCAACTTCGAGCTGGCGCGCGTCGGCGTCTTCCGGCTCGCCGATGGCGACCTGCCGCAGCTGGTCTACGGCCTCGGCGGCGGGCGTAGCGAGCCGCTCGCCGCCCGCGACTGGCAGCTCGCGCCCCGCCAGCGTGCGCTCCTGGAGCAGGCCTGCAGCCGCGGCGAGGTCGCCATCGACGAGCCGGGCCCGCGGCAGCATCGCAACGCCGTCGTGGCGCTGCCGATGAACGTCGGCTCGCGCTCCCTCGGCTGCCTGTTCCTCGAACGTCGCGGCGAGCGCCGCCACGACAGCAACGACCTGCACTTCCTCGGCGTGCTCGCCAACCAGCTGGCGGTGGCGCTCGACCGCGCCGAGCTGGCCGAGCGCGAGCGCCAGCGCCAGCGGGAAGAGGCGGACCGCATGCGCGCCGAGCTCGAAAGCCTGCGCCGCGCCCTCGACACCGCCGAGCTGGTCTACCGCTCGCCGGAGATGGAGGCGCTCCTCGCGCTCGCCCGTCGCGTGGCACCCACCGACGCCACGGTGCTGATCGCCGGCGAGAGCGGCACCGGCAAGGAGATGCTGGCGCGCACGCTCCACGAGCTCAGCCCGCGGCGCAACGGCCCGCAGGTGGTCGTCGACTGCACGGCGATACCCGACAGCCTGGTGGAGAGCGAGCTCTTCGGGCACGAAAAGGGCGCCTTCACCGGCGCCGACCGGTCGAAGCGCGGCCGGCTGCTCGACGCCGACGGCGGCACCGTGCTGCTCGACGAGATCTCCGAGCTGCCACTCGGTGTGCAAGCGAAGTTGCTGCGCTTCGTGCAGGAGCGGCAGCTGCTGCCGGTGGGCGGCAGTCGGCCGGTCAAGATCGACGTGCGCATCCTCGCCGCCACCAATCGCGACCTCGCCGCCGAGGTGCAGGCCGGGCGCTTCCGCGAGGATCTCTACCACCGCCTCAACGTCTTCGCGCTGGTGGTGCCACCGCTGCGCAGGCGGCAGGACGACATCGTCTACCTTGGCCGCTACTTCCTCAACCGCTACGCGCGGCTCTACGGCAAGCCGGCGCGCGCGCTCGACGTCGACGCCGAGCAGGCGCTGCTGCACTATCCGTGGCCCGGCAACGTGCGCGAGCTGCAGCACTGCCTGATGCGCGCCGTCATCCTCTGCGACGGACCGGTGGTGCGCGCGCGCGACCTGGTGTTCGCCGAAGACGCCGCGGTCGCCGGCGCCAGCGGGGACGGGGCACCGCCGCGCGGCACGCCGCAGGACCTCGCCGACACCGCGCAGCGGCTGCTCCGCTCACCGCTCGAGGCTCTGCTGCGGCGCCTGGCCCGCGGCGCGGCAGCGCTGCCGCCCGTCGGGCGCTGGATCGCCGACGAGCTGCTGCGTCGCGCCGAGGAGCGCAGCGGCGGCGTCGGCCGCCGCGCCGCTTCGTTGCTGGGAGTCGCCGAGACCAGCTATCGCCGCCAGCTGCCGGCGGCGCGGCGCCGCTCGGCGGCGCCCGCCACCGCCGTGGCCCCGCAGTGGGACGAGGTCGTCGCCGCCCTCGATGAGCTCCTCGACCGCGTCGCTCCGGGCAACGGTGACGTCGCCGCGGCCGGCGAGGCGGTGCTGCTCGACCTGCTGCTCGAGTTGGAGCTCACCGACAGCGCGTCGGGCGCGGCGCTCCTGGGCGTCTCGCGGCCGACCTTCCGGCGCCGGCTGGAAGGGCACCGGCGACGCTGAAGGGCAATTCTCGGCGCAACAAGGCCCAGAAGAGCGCGCCGCATCTTTCCCAACGACGCCGAGTTTTTCCCCTGACGGAACACGCAAGCCGCCGCGAGCACGGCCCGAAGGGTGACAACTGGCACAAGCCATTGATCTGTGGCAAGTTTCACTCTCTCCGGCCAACCGGCGGCAGCCGTGGCACTTCCCTTGCTCCCCGCCGCCGAGGTCGCGGACCCGCATGACGTACCTCCGCAGCGAACCCACGCCCGTGGCGACGCCACAGCCGCGCCGCCCCTTGGCTCTCCTCGCCACGCGCGACCGCGAGAGCCTCAAGTGGGCGACGCGCTGGCTGCAGCGGGCCGGTCTCGAGGTGATGGTCGCCAGCGACGCCACCGCCGTCGCGGCGGCGGCGCTGTGCGACGACCCCGCGGTGGTGATCCTCGAGGCCGCGCTCGCGGCACCGAGCCTCGTCCGTGCCTGGCCGCCGCGGCCGTCGGCCGCCGCCGTGATCATGCTCGCCGGCTCCGCCGTCAACATCGAGCAGGCCCTCGAATCCGGCGCCGCCGACGTCGTGCCTTTGCCCTGCGACTGGCGCATCGTCGCCCGCCGCGCTGCGACGCTGGCGCGTGCAGTCGAGCAGCGGCGCGAGATCGACGCGCTGCGGGACGAGCTGCAGGCGGCGCGCGCCGCCGCAGACGATGCGCGCCGCGAGCTCGAGTCGCTGCTCGCGCGCGATCCGCTCACCGCGCTGCCCAACAGGCAGCGCTTCGAAAGCGTCCTCGAGCGCAGCCTTAGGGCGCTGAGCCCGAACGACGGCAAGCTGGCGCTGCTGCTGCTCGACCTCGACCGCTTCAAGGCGCTCAACGAGGTCGCCGGCCGGCAGGGGGGCAGCGAGGTCCTGCGCCAGGTCGGCTCGCGCCTGCAGCACGCGCTGCAGAACGGCTCGCTGGCGCTGCCGTCGCTGCTCGGCGTCACCACCGCCGCGCTGGCGCGGATGAGCGGCGACGAGTTCACCATCCTGCTCTCTGGGCTCTCCGACCGCCAGCAGGCGCTCACCGCCGCCGAGCGGCTGCTGCAGCTCGTTCGCGAGCCGTTTGCGGTCCACGGTCGCGAGCTGCTGCTGTCGGCCAGCGTCGGCATCGCCGTCGCTCCCGACGACGGCCTCGAAGCCGGCCTCCTGCTGCAGCGCGCCGAGCTGGCGGTGGCGTGGGCCAAACACCGCGGCGGCGGCATCGCCCGCTTTTACGCCTGTGACCTCGAGCGGCCGCTGGCCGCCGCCGAGATGGAGCAGGAGCTGCACGGCGCGCTCGAGCGCGGCGAGCTGCGTCTCGCCTATCAGCCGCTCGTCGAGGTGGCGGGCCGGCGCATCGTCGGCAGCGAGGCGCTGCTGCGCTGGCAACATCCGCGGCTGGGCGTCGTGCCGCCCGACGACTTCATCCCGGTGGCGGAGGAGGCGGGGCTGATGGGCACCATCGGCGAGTGGGTCATCGACGCCGCCTGCCTGCAGCTGCGGCGCTGGCTCGACGGCGGTCTGCCGCCGCAGCGGCTGGCCATCAACGTCGCCGTGTCGCAGCTGCTGCGCGGCGACTTCACCGCCGTGGTGGCGGCGGCGGTCGGCCGCCACCACCTCGACGCCTCGCTGCTCGAGCTGGAGATCAGCGAGCGCGGCATCCTGCAGGAGCAAGGCGAGATCGGCGCCACCTTCGCGCGTCTCAAGCAGCTCGGCGTGCGGCTGTCGGTGGACGACTTCGGCACCGGCCACTCCGCGCTCGACTACTTGCGGCGGTTCCCCATCGACGTGCTGAAGATCGACCGCTCCTACGTCACCGGCGTCGAGCGCGACGGCAGCGACACGATCATGGCCTCGGCGATGGTGGCGATGGCACAGCGTCTCGGTATGTCGGTGGTGGCCGAAGGGGTCGAGGAGGAAGGGCAGCTGCGCCGGCTGCGCGAGTGGGGGTGCGACACCTTCCAGGGCTTCCTCTTCTCGCCGCCGCTCTCGGCCGACGAGCTCGGTGGCCTGTTGCAGGCCCAGGAGGAGTGCGCATGAGGCATCCCGACCGCCACCCGCGACGCCGCGCGCGCCCCCTGCTCGCCGTGTTGCTCATGGCCGCCGCCGTCGCCGCGCTCCTCGAGCCGTTGGCGCACGCCAGCGCCAACCGACCGATCCGCTTCCGGCGCCTGTCGCTCGAAGAAGGCCTGTCGCAGACGACCGTCAACTCCATCCTCCAGGACCGGCGCGGCTTCCTCTGGATAGCGACCGAAGACGGCCTCAACCGCTACGACGGCTACGAGTTCACGGTCTACAAGAACGAGCCCGACGACACCAGCTCGCTGCCCGCCGACAGCGTGTGGTCGATCGCCGAAGACGCCCAAGGCGACCTCTGGGTGGCTACCGAAGGCGGCGGCGTCGCCCGCTGGGACCATCGCAGCGACCGCTTCGTCCGCTACCCCGCGGCGGCCGAGGCGGGCGTGGCGCTGGCGCGGGCGGTGCTCGTCGACGATGCCGGCGTGGTCTGGATCGGCACGCGCAAGGCGGGGCTCGTGCGCCTCGAGCCACGCGACGGCAAGGTCACTGCCTTCCGCCATCGGGACGGCGACGACGCCTCGCTGGTCGACGACGCCGTCTTCGCCATCGCCACGGCGCAAGATGGCGCGCTGTGGGTCGGCACCGACAAGGGAGTCGACCGGCTGGACCCCAAGAGCGGCCGCTTCACCCACCTCGGCCGCAGCGCCGAGAGCGCCGCGCTCGCCGATGCGCGCGTGCGCGCGCTGCACGAGGACAGCCATGGACTGCTCTGGATCGGCACCTACGCCGGCCTCGGGCGCCTCGACCCCAAGAGCGGCGCCGTCGAGGTCTTCCGCAACGCCCCCGACAACCCTCACAGCCTGCCGCACGACCGGGTGCGGGCGCTGCTCGAGGACGACGGGGGTCGGTTGTGGGTGGGCACCTCGGGCGGCCTGGCCCTGCTCGACCAGCGCACCGGCAGCTTCCAGTCCTACCGCAACGAGCGCGCTGACCCCGGCAGCCTGAGCGACGACGACGTGTTGGCCCTCTTCCAGGACCGCGGCGGCGTGCTCTGGGTCGGCACCCGCAGCGGCGGCCTCAACCGCTGGCACCCCGACGCCTGGTCGTTCGGCCACTACGCCCCCGGCGAGGGCGGCCTCGCCGACGGCACGGTGACGAGCTTCGCCCAAAGCAACGGAAACACGAGCAACGGCAACACGTTGTGGATCGGCACCCTGGGCGGCGGCCTGCACCGCCTCGACCGCACCAGCGGCGCCATGCAGTACTTCCGCAACGCCCCCGCCGACGCCAAGAGCCTGAGCTCGGACCGCGTGTCGGCGTTGCTCGTCGACCGCACCGGCACGTTGTGGGTCGGCACCCTCGACCGCGGGCTCAACCGGCTCGGTCCCGACGGCCACACCTTCCGCGTCTACCTGTCCGACCCCGCCGATCCCCGGAGCCTCGGCGCCGACGGCGTCACCACGCTGTTCGAAGACGGGGGCGGCACCTTGTGGATCGGCACCTTCGGCGGCGGCCTGCACCGCTACGAGCCCGCCACCGACTCGTTCACCCGCTTCGCCGCCGACCCCGCCGTCGAGACCAGCCTCAGCAGCTCACGCGTCACCTGCATCACCGAAGATGCCTTTGGCGGCCTCTGGGTGGGCACCGACGGCGGCGGCCTCGACCGCTTCGACCGCAAGAGCGGCCACTTCCGCCGCTTCCGCTACCGCGTCAACGAGCCAGGCTCGGCGGTGGCCGACACCGTCTTCGCCCTCCACGCCGAGCGCAACGGCGTGCTCTGGGTCGGCACGCGTGGTGCCGGCCTCTTCCGCCTGCAGCTCGATCGCGACGCCCCCGACAAGGCGCAGATCCGCCGCTTCACCCGCCGCGACGGCCTGCCCAACGACGTCATCTACGGCATCGAGCCCGACGACGAAGGGCGGCTGTGGCTCTCCACCAACAACGGGCTCGCCGTGCTCGACCCGCGCGACGGCAAGGTGCGCACCTGGGAGGTCTCACACGGGCTGCAGTCGAACGAGTTCACCTTCGGCGCCCACTACCGGGGCGACGACGGCGAGCTGTATTTCGGCGGCATCAACGGCTTCAACGCCTTCCAGCCGCACCGCGTGCGGCAGAGCGAGGTGCAGCCGCCGCTGCAGATCACCCGCATCCTCAAGCTCAACCGGCCCGCCACCGGGATCGGACCGTCCTGGTCGCTCGGCGAGCTCGACCTCGGCTACCGCGACGACGTCGTCACCTTCGAGCTCGCCGCCCTCGACTTCGCGGCGCCGGAGCGCAACCGCTACGCCTACCGCCTCGAGGGCTTCGACGCCGGCTGGGTGGAGCTCGGCCCCCACCGGCGGGTCACCTACACCGACCTCGACGCCGGCACCTACGTCTTCCAGGCCCGCGCCGCCAATCGCGACGGCGTCTGGAGCCAGCAGCCGGTGTCGCTCACCGTGCACGTGGCGCCGGCGCCCTGGCTGTCGTGGTGGGCCTACGCCGCCTACGCCACCCTCGCCGGCCTCGCCATCTTCGGCCTGGTGCGCGTGCAGCGGCGCAAGCTGGCGCAGGAGGAGGCCTACAGCCACCGCCTGGAGGAGGAGGTGCGCGAGCGCACCGAGGAGCTGGCGCTGCGCAACACCGACCTCGAGCGCCTCAACCGCGAGCTCGCCGAGGCCAGCCTCACCGACTCGCTCACCGGCCTGCGCAACCGCCGCTTCCTCTTCGAGGTGATCGACCAGGAGGTGGCGCTGGTGGAGCGCCGCTACGTCCGTCTCGGCGACGGCGTCGAGCCGATCCGCCGCTTCGACCTCGTCTTCGTGATGATCGACCTCGACCGCTTCAAGGGCATCAACGACACCTGCGGCCACCAGGCCGGCGACCAGGTGCTGGTGCAGATGCGCCACGTCCTGGAGTCGATCTGCCGTTCCTCCGACCTGCTGATCCGCTGGGGCGGTGACGAGCTGCTGGTGGTGGCGCGCGACTCCAGCTCCGAGGAGGGGGAGAACCTGGCGCGCCGGATCATCGAGGCCGTCCGTGAGCACGTCTTCACCGTCGACCAGGGGCGCGTCGTGCGCACCACCTGCTCGATCGGCTACGCCTGCTTCCCGTTCCTGCGCAAGAACCCGCGCGCCTTCTCCTGGGAGGAGGTGCTGGGGCTCGCCGACGCGGCGCTCTACGCAGTCAAGAAGAGCGGCCGCGACGGCTGGGCGGGCGTGGTGGCCAACGAGAAGACCACGCCCGAGCTGCTGCAGCTGCTGCGGCACCACCCGCAACAGGTGGTCGCCGAGGGGCTGGTCACCATCCGCTCGTCGGTCGCACCGGCCGCCGAGCTGGTGTGGGCCTGATCCATCTGGTTCGGACCTGATCCCGGCGCGCCGTTTCTTATCGCGACCGAAACGGCGCGCCGGACCGATTTCGGCATTGGTGCCGCAAGCTTTTTCTTGTCAATGCTTTAGAGTGACAACCGGGGTGGGAGACCGAGGTACGGTTGTTGCTCCTCCGGCGGGTTCACCACTGGAGGCCACCCATGAACGCTCCTCTTTTTCTTCGCCGGCTGCTGCCGCTCCTCGCTTTGCTGCTCGTCGGCCGGCCGTCGCCGGCGCCGCGCGATCTCGCCCCCCCGCAACCTCGGGTCTCCTTCCTCGTGCAGGGTGCCAGCCTCGAGCATGCCCGCTCCGCGGTCACCGCGGCCGGAGGTGTCGTCACCCACGAGCTGGGCATCATCCGCGGCGTCGCCGCCGACTTGACCGCCGGTGAGCTCGCCGCGCTGCAGGGCGATCGCCGGCTGCGGGTGTCGGTCAACGAGGGCGTCGAGCTGGCGACCAGTGGCGGCGGCAGCGGCAACAACCTCGACACCTTCTACCCTGCGCTGGTAGGCGCCGACCGCCTGCACGCCGCCGGCGTCGACGGCCGCGGCGTCACGGTGGCCGTCCTCGACACCGGCCTCTACCTGACCAATGGCCTCATCACCGATTCCCGCGGGCGGCTTCGCATCGTCGCCGTCTACGACGCCCGTGACCCCCGGCGCTGGAACAACGACGTCGTGGTGGACGGCAACGGCCACGGCACCCATGTCGCCAGCGTCATCGGCAGCAGCCTCGACGTCAACGGCCGGTTCAACGGCGTCGCCCCCGGCGCCCGGCTCGCCTTCGTCAAGGCCTTCGACGACCAGGGCCGCGGCACCTATGCCGACGTCATCCGCGGCATCGACTTCGTGGTGCAGTACCGCAACCTCTTCGGCATCCGCGTGCTCAACTGCTCCTTCAGCGCCACCCCGCGCTCGCACTACTGGGACGACCCGCTCAACCAGGCGGTGATGGCGGCCTGGGCGTCCGGCATCGTGGTGGTGACCTCCGCCGGCAACACCGGCCCCAACCCGATGGGCATCGGCGTACCGGGCAACGTCCCCTACGTGCTCACCGTCGGCGCGATGACGGACAACTACACGCCGGCAAACGGCGCCGACGACCAGCTCGCCGTCTTCTCCGGCACCGGCCCCACCTGGGAGGGCTTCGTCAAGCCCGACGTGGTGGCACCCGGCGGTCACGCGCTCGGGCTGATGCCGAAGAACTCCTTCCTCGCGCGCGCCCATCCGGAGTCCTTCGACAACCCGAAGTACTTCACCATGTCGGGCACCTCGCAGGCCGCCGCGGTGGTGAGCGGCGCCGCCGCGCTGCTGCTGCAGCAGCGCCCGTCGCTGCGCCCCGACGACGTCAAGTGCCTGCTCACCCACTCGGCGCGGCCGGCGGTCGACGACGCCGGCGAGCTCGCCTACAGCATCTTCCAGCAGGGCGCCGGCATCGTGAACGTCGACCGGGCCTCGCGCATGACACTGCCCGCCGGCGCCTGCGCCAACCGCGGCCTCAACATCGCCAGCGACCTCAACGGCACGCAGCACTACGGCGGCGCCGCCGACAAAGACGCGGCCGGGAACTTCTTCATCCGCGGCCTCGACGGCTACATCTGGAGCGACGGCTACATCTGGAGCGACGGCTACATCTGGAGCGACGGCTACATCTGGTCCGACGGCTACATCTGGTCGGACGGCTACATCTGGGCCGACAACTACTTCTGGTCTGACGGCTACATCTGGTCCGACGGCTACATCTGGAGCGACGCGCTGACTGAGCCGGCCTCGATCAACGTCTGGGTCGCTCAGCAGTAGCGGCCACCGCGGCGAGAGCGCGAGTGCGGCGCCGCCGGCGCCGCACTCACGGATCGACGGCGATGGCGCCGGACACCGACGCCTTCGAGTGCGACTGACGCCGGCGCCCAGCCGCCGGTCGCAACCGGCGACTGGGCAAGGGGTCGCGGTGAAGCCCTGCGCTACTGCGGAGTGGCCTCGCCGCCGCGGAGTGTGACGAGGATTGCCCTCGTGTCGTCGCCGCCCTCCCTGGGGCGTTCGCGCGTGGGCGCGTGCCAGCCGGCGATGATGATGTTGCCGCCCGGCGCGATGGCCACCGCGGCCAGCCCCCAGTCGGCGGGCAGCTCGTCGATGGGTCGGTAGTCAGTAATGCCCGCCCACCAGATGTCGAAGAACCCGGAGTCGATGGTGCCGTCGACGTTGATGCGGTAGACGGCGCCGTGGGGTTCGATGTTCTGGTGGAGCTGGTCGTGCGTGAGCCGGCCGACCGCCACGATCCTGCCGGTGTCCTCGACGGCGAGGCCGCTGATGATGCCGGTGCCGATCTGCGGGATGGGCTGGATGCCCACGCTGTTGAACGTCGGGTCGAGCGCGCCGTCGATGGAGCCGTTGCCGCCGTTCGGGCGCAGCCGCGCGACGTAGGCGTCGAAGCCGTCGGAGGTTGACGGCGGTCCCGTGTAGCCGGTGCCGCCGCCGAGGACGATCTTGCCGTCCGGCGCCATGGCGATCGCTTCGATGTAGGGGAAGGCGTTGTAGCTGAAGCGCGCAACGCCGCCGCCGTCGAAGGTCCGGTCGAGCGTGCCGTCGGGAAGCAGGCGAAGCACCGTCGCGTAGGCAGAATATTGGTTGGACTGGTGGCCGGCGATGAGGATCTTGCCGTCCGGCTGGAGCGCCATCGCGTTGGTGTACTCCCAGCTCGTGGCGTCGATCATCACCTGCCCGGCGGAGCCGAAGCTCAGGTCGCGCGCGCCGTCGGCCGGGTCGAGTCTCCATGCCGCCCAGTTCCACAGGTACTGGGGGTCGTAGACATGGCCGGCGATGACGATCCGGCCGTCTTCCTGCAGCGCGAGCCCGGCCGCGGCGCTCCAGGTGTTGGAGAGCACTACTTGGCCACCGACGCCGAATCCCAGGTCCGGGCTGCCGTCCGGCTCGAGACGCCACACCCTGGCGGAGTTGCCGATGGTTCCGGCGACGACGATCTTGCCGTCCTGCTGCACGACGACGCCTTGCGCATTGCTGCCATGGTCGAGCTCGACGACGCCGTCGCCGCCCCCGAAGCTCTGGTCGTTGTCACCCCAGGGCCACAGCCGCCACACGAACGCGCGGGGAGGCGTGCCCGGGGCGGCGCCCTGGGTGCGATTGCCGGCGACGACCACCAGGCCGTCGGGCTGGAGCGCCAACGCCTCGCCGGCTTCCGCCGTGAGCTTGTAGTTGAGGTAGACGTTGGGGAACGGGTAGTACACGTAGTCGCCCGGCGAGGGGTGGGCGAGCGCGGGGCCGGCGAGCGCGGCGGTCAGAGCGGCGGCCGCGATCACCGAGCGGCCAGCGCTCTCGAGGGCGGCGCGCACTGGTGAGATCGAAGCGCGCGAGAGCGAAGGGCGATGGGGCGAATCCGAAGTCGAAGCGTGCAAGGGTCGTCTCCTTGGTCGTGGCGACCGGTCTAGCCGACGAGGCTCTCCCGTAGCTCCCGGGATCGGGGCGGGCGTTGGCTATCGAGTGGTGGTTGGTGGGCTTCGCGGAAGGCGTGAGCCTGTAGTGCGCCTTCCGATCGGATTACGCGCGACTGCTCGCCGGGCAGTGCCACGGAGCAGCCCACCCGACGAAGCCGTTAGCCAAGTGCCCTCCGGGCGGCGGTAGACTCCCGCCGTGCCCTCCACGCGGCGACGGGTGCCCCGGTGAACGGGCGGCTGCGGGCCTGGCAATTCGCCCGCGCTTGGCGGCGCACCGCGATGGAATGCAGCCCGTGAACGGCGAAGATCTGCCCGACCTGTTCGCGCGAGCCCTCACGCTCGACGCCGCCGGCCGTCGGAGCCTGCTCGCGGAGCTGGCTGCCGTGGATGCGGCCACGGCACGGCATCTCGAGCGGATGCTCGAGGCCACCGGCGGCAGCTCGGTCCTCGACAGGCCGCTGCACGTCCTGGCGGCCGAGCTCGCGCAGCCGAAGACGGCGGCCCCTGACGCCGTTCCGGAACGCGTCGGTCCCTATCGCATCCTCCGCGAGCTCGGGCGCGGCGGCATGGGCCGCGTCTTCCTCGCCGAAGAGGAGACCGCCGACTTCCGCCGGACCTTGGCGCTCAAGGTGATCGATCGACCGCTGGCGAGCGAAGACGAGATCCGCCGCTTCCGCGACGAGGTGCGCATCCTCGCTTCGCTCGAGCACCCTGGCATCGCACGGTTCCTCGCCGGTGGCCGGTCGCCGGAGGGCGTCTGGTTCCTGGCGCTCGAATACGTGGAAGGGGAGGACCTGATCTCGTACGCCGTCCGCGGTGCGCTCGACGTGCGCGCACGGATCGAGCTCCTGCTCGCCGTCGTCGAGCCGGTGCAATACGCGCACGAGCACGGAGTCGTCCATCGCGACCTCAAACCAAGCCATCTCCTCGTCGGCAGGGACGGCCGGCCGCGCCTGCTCGACTTCGGGATCTCGAAGCTGCTCGCGCCGGGGGGTGGCGAGAGCCTGACGTTGACCCGCACGGGGATGCGAGCGCTGACTCCTGCGTACGCGAGCCCCGAGCAATTCCGCGGCGAGCGTGCGACCTTCGCCTCCGACGTCTACAGCCTCGGCGTCGTCCTCTACGAGCTCCTGGCCGGCCGGCGTCCGTTCGGGGGCGAACACGGCACGCCCGCGGAGCTCGCGCGTGCCGTGCTCGAGACCGATCCGGAGCCGCCCTCGACCGCGGCGCGCCGGGCGAGCGCAGACCCCCGGCGCCCGGGACGCTCCGGAGGCCCGGCGCCCTCCGCATCGCACGGCGGGCGCTTCGATCGCGATCTCGACGCGATCTGTCTCAAGGCGCTGCGCAAGGAACCGGGCGAGCGCTACCACTCGGCTGCGGCGCTGGGCGACGACCTGCGCAACTTCCTCGCCGGCCGCGCGGTCGAGGCGAGGCGGGGTGGGCTCCGCTATCGCGCCGGAAGATTTCTGCGCCGGGAACGTACGCGACTGCTCACCGGCGGCGCGATCGTCGCCGCCCTGACGGCCTTCGCGCTGGCGATCGCTTCGTCGCGCGAGGCGGCGCGCCTGCGCCCGGCCCCGGCGCCGGAGCCTCGCCCGTTTCCCTTCAGCCAGGTCACGGCCTTGCCGATCGAGGATCTCGAGAAGCGATTCGCCGGAGCACCCACCGACGTCGAAGCCGGCGCCGGGCTGGCGATCCGCCTGGTGTACGACGACCGTCTGGACGAAGCGGGGCTCGTCCTGGCGCGGATGCGGCAGATCCCCGGGAGGGAGCGCGATCCGCTCTGCGATTACATCGATGGATTCCTCTCGCAGCATCGCGACCAGCCGCAGCGGGCCTTGGCGTTGTTCACCCGCGCCCGCGACGCCGCCCTGAGCATGGGCCGCGGGGAGCTGGTCGGAAGGACTCGTGCCTCGCGCGGACGGATGCTCGTCATTCTCGGACAGCACGCAGAGGGGGAGCGCGAGATGGAGCTCGCGCTCGCCGATTTCGAGAAGGCCGGCGACGCGTTGCCCGCGGCCCAGGTGCTCAACAACCTCGCGATCCAGTCGCTCCAACGCGGCGAGTACGTGCGAGGGGAGAGGCGGCTCGAACGCGCCCTGGCCAACTTCCGCAAGGCCGGCGCGGACGGCGTGATCGTCCTGCGCAACCTGTCGGAGGTGAGCCTCCGGCGAGGCCGTCCGGACGCCGCGGAGCGTTGGGCCCGCGAGTCGATCCGGATCTCGAAGAACGAACGCCCAAACCAACGCCGGCTACTCTGGGTCTTGGGTGAGGCGCTCGCGGAGCAAGGGCGCGTGGCAGAGGCTGCCGCCCTTCTCGACGAGGCGATCGGCTACTTGCGTGAAGCGGCAGACTGGCCCGACCTCGCCTACGCGCTCCTCGTGCGAGGCCGGGTGGAGGTCGCCGCCGCCCGCTTCGACCAGGTCGAGGCGCTGACGCACGAGCTCGAGGAGGCCGCTCGCTCGTCGGGCGACCGCGTGACGCTGACCGCGGCGAAGCTCCTCCGCGGTTGGCAGGCGGCGGCCCGGGGCGATGCCGATGCAGCGCGGCGCGAGCTTGCCGAAGCGCACCGATTGCAGATCGCGGAAAACGAGCCGGTCCTCGCCGCGCTCACCAACGTCGATCGGGCGTTGGTCGAGCTGGCGGCGGGCGATCGTGCGGCCGCCCTGCGGATCCTCGACGATGCGTCGACCAACGCCGGGATCGGGAGCTCGGCCGGCACGCTCGCCGAGGAGCTCCGCACCCGCATCGACGCCGAGTCGGGTCGGCTCGGCGCAGCGCGGCGAAGGCTGGCCGCGCTGGGCGACGCCGACGCTGCCGCGCCCGATCTGCGGCGCCGGCTGACCTTCCTGCGAGCCCGAGCCGCTCTCGCTGCCGGCGAAGGCAGGCTCGACGAAGCGCGTCGCGACCTCACGGCGGCGGCCGATGCGGCGCGAGCCGGTGATCGAGTCGTCGACGAGATCGAGCTTCGACTCGCGGCAGCGGAACCCGACGGCGAGAGGGGCCGCGAGGTGCGCTTGCGGTGGGCCTCCGAGGCCCGCCGGCTGGGGCTCCTCGGGCTCGCACGACGCGGCGAGCGGCCTACGAATCGCCGGTCGAGAGCAGCGTAGGATCGTCTCCATGAACGACACGCTGCCTTGCCTCGATCTGCTGGAGGCGACGCCGGTGATCCTGCGCGGCCTGATGTCGGAGATCTCGGAAGAGGACGCGCGCTGGAAGCCGGCGGGGGACCGTTTCTCGATCGCGGAGGTGCTCTCCCACCTTTCGCACTCGGAGTGGCACTGCTACCGGCCGCGCGTGGACCGCTTTCTGAGCGAGGAGATGCCGGAGTTCGAGCCCGACGACGCGCAGATGCATCTGGAGGTTTACAAGAACGCGGATCCGGAGGAGGCCTTCGGGCACTTCGAGGACCAGCGGGATATGAACCTCGAGCTGTTGCGGGGGCTTCCGGCGGAGGTGGGGAGTCGCAAGGCGCTACACAAGGCCGCAGGCGAGATCACTTTGTCGCAGATGCTGCACGAGTGGGCGCTCCACGATCTCGGGCACATCCGGCAGGTCGCGGAGCTGGTGCGAGCGCGCAGGTACCTGGCGGGCGCGGGGCCGCTGGGCGAGGAATACAAGCTGACACCATGACCGGCCCTCCGTCGCCCAGGGTTCCGGCGAACTGGGCTGACCTGCCGGACGAGCAACTGCTCGACCTGCGGCTCTCCGATCTGCCGCTCAAGCTCGACGGAACCGTCGTCGAAGGCCGCATCGCGCAGCTGCAGGGCGAGCTCGCGGCGCGAGAGCTCCAGCTGCCGATCAGCTTCTACATCTCGAACGAGTGGGCGACGCCGAACGGAACCGTGGCCATGGCGGTGCCGTTCTATCTGACGCATCCCCGCCTGGAGCGGCTGGAACGGTCGCAAATGCTCGAAGTCGAAGGCGGCGACCACGAGTGGTGCATGCGCATTCTGCGGCACGAGGCGGGACATGTCATCGACCACGCTTTCAAGCTGCGCCTGCGACGGCAGCGTCGATTGCTGTTCGGCAGCTCGGCAGAGCCCTACCCGGAGTTCTACACGCCGAAGCCGTACAGCAAGAGCTTCGTCCAGCACATCGATCCCTGGTATGCGCAGAGCCACCCGGACGAGGACTTCGCAGAGACCTTTGCGGTGTGGCTGACGCCGGAATCGAACTGGGCCCAGCGTTACGCGGGGTGGCCGGCGTTGAAGAAGCTGCAGTACATGGACACGCTGATGCGCGGATTGCGCGGCCGCCCCCCGCTCGTCGCGGACCCGGAAGAGGTCGACCCGCTGCCGCGCCTGCGGCACACGCTTCGCTGGCACTATCGCCGCAGGCGCCGGCATCATGGCGTCGATCACCCGAAGTTCTACGACCGCGAGCTGCGCCGGCTCTTTTCCGACGCTCCGGAGTTCGCCGCCAACATGACGGCCGCGCAGTTCATCGGCAAGGTGCGCCAGCCGGTCCGCCGCGTCGTCGCGAGCTGGACCGGCATCTACCAATACACCATCGACAAGGTTCTCGAAGACATGATCGGTCGCTGCCGCGAGCTCAAGCTGCGCCTTGCCGCCCCTGAAGAGCAGGCCCGCAACGAGTTCACCGTGCTCCTGACCGTGCAGACGATGAACTACCTGCACAGCGGTCGCCATCGGGTGGCGCTATGAAAGCAGGTAGCGCTGTGAAACAGGTAGCGCATTGAGACAGGTGGCTCTGAAACAGGTGGCGCTATGAAGCGAGTGGCCCTCTGAACTTGGTGACTCTGTGAAGCGGCATCGCGTGCTCGTCCTCGTGCACCACGAGCTGGTGCCGAAAGAAGACGTCTCGGCGGCCGAGGTCTCAGCGGAGTGGCAGATGGAGTGGGACGTGGTGACGACGCTCCGCAAGCGCGGCCACGAGCTGCTGGTCATCGGCGTGAACGACGACCTCACGCCCATCCGCCGGGCGATCGAGGAGTTCCATCCCTCGATCGTCTTCAATCTCCTGGAAGCGTTCGCCGACATCGGCGTCTTCGACCAGAACGTCGTCAGCTATCTGGAGCTTCTCCGGGCGCCGTACACCGGCTGCAATCCGCGCGGACTGACCCTCGCGCGCGACAAGTCGCTGGCGAGAAAGCTGCTTGCGTATCACCGCATCCCATCGCCGGACTTCACCGTCGTGCCCGTCAATCGCAAGCCGATCCTTCCCAAGCGATTGACCTTTCCGCTCATCGTCAAGTCGCTGACCTACGAGTCATCGGTCGGTATCTCGCAGGCTTCGGTCGTGGCCAACGAAGATCAGCTCGTGAAGCGTGTGAAGTACATCCACGAGGCGATTCACACGCCCGCGATCGTCGAGCAGTTCATCGACGGCCGCGAGCTCTATGTGGGTGTTCTCGGCAACCATCGCCTGCGCGTGTTGCCGGTGTGGGAGATGTCGTTCGCCAAGATGTCCGGCGATCACTGGCACATCGCCACCGAGCGGGTGAAGTGGAACGTCAAATACCAGAGGCGCCACGGAATCGACACGGACGTGGCGCAGCTGTCCGAGGACCAGGCGGCCAGGGTTCAGCACCTGGCGCGGCGCGCCTATCGAGCGCTCGAGCTCACGGGCTACGCGCGCATCGATTTCCGCATGGATGCCAGCGGCAAGGCGTACGTGATCGAGGCCAACGCCAACCCGCAGCTGGCGGCGCTCGAAGACTTCGCCCAGTCGGCGGAGCTGGCCAAGCTGCCTTACCCGCAGCTGCTCGAACGGATCATGGCGCTCGGCCTGCAGTGGCAACCGCACCGCCTGGCGCTCGAATAGACGGGCGCCTGGGTCGGTGCTCGGAGTGGTGAGGGCTCAGCCGGGGTCGGAGCGCCGGTAGGTGTTGACCACGACTCCGGACCGCAGGGTGCGGCTCTCGATCAGGCTGAGCCTGGCGAGCGCGAACCCGTCGGAGAACAGCTTCTTGCCGCTGCCCAGCACGAGCGGGTAGACCGCAAGCCGGTGCTCGTCGACCAGATCGTGCTCGGCCAGCGTCCTGATCAGCTGGGTGCTTCCCCACACGCGGATCTCGCCGCCCTGCTCCGCACGAAGCTTCCTCACCGCAGCCGGCACGTCGGGGCCGAGAAGCCGCGAGTTCTTCCAGCGGAGCTCGGTCAGCGTGCGCGACGCAACGTATTTGGGTATGCGGTTGTACCTTCGCGTCAGCTCGCCCTGGAAACCCTCGGCGTTCTCGTCCCACACGCCCCAGGAGCGGGCGAAGATCTCGTACGTCTTGCGCCCGAGAAGCAACGCCTCGGTGCGGCTCTCCCAGTCCGCGACGAGGTCCCCGCCCTCGCCGAGCTTGTCCATCCGGTCGTCATAGTCCATCGCCCACCCGCCGTGCTCGAAGCCGCCGTCGCGGTCCTCGTCAGGTCCGCCGCCGGCCTGGACGACGCCGTCGAGGGTGATGAATGCCTGCACCACGATCGTGCTCATGTCCGGTTCTCTCCTCTTGACATCCCACAGGGCGGGCGGCTACGCTCCTCTATACAACACAGAGGTGTTGCCGTACATCCCAGAGGTATTCGGCATGCCGAATTCTGAGTCGTCCATTCTTCAGGGCACGCTCGACCTGATGGTCCTCAAGACGTTGGAGCACCTCGGGCCGCTGCACGGCTACGGTATCGCCCTTCGCATCGAGCAAGTGGGGGAGCGTGCCTTGATCGTGAACCAGGGCACCGTCTACCTGTGCCTGGTCCGCCTGGTTCAGAAGAAGTGGATCAGGGCAGAGTGGGGCGTGTCCGACAACAACCGCAAGGCCAAGTTCTATTCGCTGACGAAGGCCGGTCGCAAGCAACTGCAGGCCGAGACCGAGAACTGGGAGCGCATCGCCGGCGTGATGGGCCGGGTGTTGCACCCGCAGACCGGGAGCTGAGTCGTGCTCGCGTTCTTGAGAACGATCGCCGCCCGCATTCGCGGATTCCTCCGTCCCGGCGACCTCGAGTCGGACTTCGACCAGGAGATTGCTGCCCACCTCGAGATGGCGGAGGAAGACGGCCTGCGCCGGGGGCTCACCGTCGAGGAGGCACGCCGGGCCGCCCGCGTGCAATTGGGCGGCATCACGCAGCTGCGCGAGTCGCGGCGCGCGGCGTCGGGCCTGCCTTGGCTCGACGGCTTCGCGCTGGACGCCAAGCTAGGGCTCCGCATGTTGCGTCGATCCTGGGGCCTCACCTTCGCCGGTGGGCTGGCGATGACGATCGTGATCACCATCGCCGCGGTGGTCTTCGTCTTTCTCGACGAGTTCATGGGGCGCACCGCGCCGCCCCTCGACGAGGGGGAGCGGGTGGTCGTACTTCAGAGCTGGGACGCGGAGGCGCATCGCCGACGTGATGTGTCCCGGCGCGACCTCGAGCGGTGGGGCGAGACGCTGCAGTCGGTGGAGGATCTCGGCGGGTTTCAGACCATCGAGCGCCGACTGATCGTCGACGGCCGTCCGGCCGAGTGGGTGCGCGTCGCCGAGATCACCGCCTCGGGCTTCCGGCTGGCGCGGGTGCCGCCGTTCCTGGGGCGGTGGATCGCCGAGGCCGACGAGCACGTCGGCGCGGCGCCCGTGGTGGTGATCGGATACGACGTGTGGCAGTCGCGGTTCGCGTCCGATCGTGCGGTCGTCGGCCAGACGGTACGGCTCGGCGAGATCGTCCACACCGTGGTCGGTGTGATGCCCGAGGGCTTTGCCTTCCCGGTGAACCACCGCTACTGGATCCCACTCCGATCGGATCCTGTGGGCTCCCTGAAGGCCGCGCCCGAAGGAGCCGTATTCGCCCGGCTCGCCCCCGGCGTCTCGCTGGACGTCGCCCAGGCGGAGCTGACGACCAGAGGGCTACTGCCGCCGGCGACCGGACCGACGAGCGGGCACGCGCGTCAGCGCGTCAGCGATATCGACGCGCGCCGCCCACGTGTCGTGCCCTATACGTTTGCGTTTACGGATGATGTCGAGCGCGGGGAACTGGCCTGGCAACAGCGCCTCATCCTGCTTCTCGTCACCCTGCTGCTCGTGCCGCCATGCCTGAACATCGCCATCCTCATCTACGCACGAACGGTCACGCGCCAGGAGGAGTTCGCCGCTCGCTTCGCGCTGGGCGCGAGCCGCGGTCGCATCGTGGTGCAGCTGTGCGTGGAGGTGCTCGTGCTCTCTTCGGCGGCGGGAGCCGTGGCGCTCGCCATGACACGCCCGATCCTCACCCGGATCGGGGAGATCATCAGGCGGTTCCCGGATCTGGGCGGCTCGCTCCCGTTCTGGGTGGACTTCGACTTCTCGTGGCGCGCCGCGCTCTTCGTCGCCGGCCTTTCCGTGCTGGCCGCGCTGATTGCCGGCCTGGTACCTGCTCTGCAGGCCACCGGCCGAGTCCTGCCCGTCGCACTCCGCTCGTTGGGCAGCCGGACGGGAATACCGCTCGGCGCGACGTGGACTGCGTTGATCGTCGCGCAGGTCGGCTTGGTTCTGGCGGGGCTGCCGTCCACGATGGAGCTGGCGTGGGGGCACCTGCGGCCCGCCGTCCTTGGACCCGGATTCGCCGCAAGGGAATTCCTTACCGCGCGGCTCGCAGTCGATTCCCAGAGCGTGCCGGCCGCGGAGGCGGACCTGCCGGCGTTCGCCTCGCGCGTGCGCAGCCTCCAGGCCGAGGTCGTTCGGCAGATCGAAGCTGAGCCCGGCGTCTCTGCGGTGACGCTTGCCGCGGCACTGCCCGGCGCGGAACCGC
>Ga0075421_100001944_pt1 | contig 24439 bp, 25 predicted proteins | sample SoiMetdeltSBSDD5_FD_75292 | JGI IMG/M metagenome (GOLD analysis project Ga0075421, IMG submission 75292) | Bulk soil microbial communities from a Populus tree surrounding site in Tennessee, USA - Soil MetaG P. deltoides SBSDD5 | ecosystem: Environmental > Terrestrial > Soil > Tree plantation...
ACCCTCTGGACGGGGTATCCGATAGTGAGGTCAGGAGACGTTGGCCGAATCGGAGGAAGTTCTCACTGCAGGTTTGTGGACATCAGCCATTGAGCATGCTGCGACCGACGGCCTGCCCGTCCTTTGCCCGATCAACCGAGACGCCTATCTCGCGTTCGATTGGGAGCCGACCGATGGCGAGACGGCCACCAGTGAGTCCATCGAAAACGTCGTCTGCTTCGTCGATCGAGGCAAGATCGGGCGAGGACAACCGTTCCCATCCGGACGTCACCGTCTTTGGTGCCCTGACTGTGGTGCACAGCGGTACCTCGTCGTTACGACGGGTGTCGGTGGCGTGGACGTTCGGACACTGACCTGCCCGACGCCTCGGCCCCGCTATCGGGGTGACAACACGCGGAACTCGTTGCCGTCGGGATCGGCCAGCGCAACGGCGCCGTCCTCGCCCACCTCGAGTGGAACGGCGCCAAGAGCGACCAGCCGTTCGACCTCCGCCTGCCGATCACCGTGGACGGGTGGAGCGAGGTCGAAGCGCTGCCGATTCCTTGCCTCTTTGGGGTGCAGGGGCGGTCCTCCCCACGCGTCCCACGCGACCTTTGTGCCGCCGTGCGGTGACTGGATCGCGGTCTGCTCATTCTGATCCCACACCAGCGGCCAGCCCAGCGCTTCGCTCCAGAAGAGCCCGACCTGGCGGGTGCCGTTGCAGGCGAGTTCTCCCAGGAACCCGCACCCGGCGAGGAAGTTGTTGCCCGGCTCGATCACGTCGAACGCGTAGCCTTCCGGGTCGGCCAACACGACGTGCCCCTCCTCGGGGCGTTGTCCGATGTCGAGATGGCTGGCGCCGAGTTCCAGCGCCTTCGCCACCGTTTGCTGCTGGTCGGCGAGGCTGGTGCTGGTCAGGTGCAGGTGCAGGTAGTCCGGCGGCAGCTTCTCCGCATGGCTGGCGACGAACCTAAGGCTGAGCTGCGTATCGTCGCCCGGCACAAGCGCGCCATCAACTTCCTGGACCACCTCACGGCCCAGCACCCAGGCCCAGAACTGCGCCAGAAGCAGCGGTTGACGCGCATCGAAGCAGACCGCGAAAAGCCGACACGTCATTGTGCACATCTCCGATCACTAACTGGCTGTCGCCGATGGACGCGTCCGCCGCCCCGGCAAGGTGCAAGCGTAATGAGGGGCCGGTGTCGCCCGCATCTGACTTTCGACGACAGGCGACACAACCGGCCACACACACGCGTCCGCTCATCGGCAGCTCCGCGCACCCGCCCCCGGGTCGCTTAATGATCGCTTGCACGGACGGTGAACGGGCTCCGGAGCTACCGCCGGCACCACCGGCGGTCAAGATCCACGAGTGGTGCCGGTTCTCACGAACATCTCGGCACGCGGCGCCGGCAACATGGCGCCGAAAGTCGCGAACATCTGGCGCCCAATCTCGCGAACGAAGTCACGGGGAGCTGGCCGACCTGATGGGCACTGCTGTCCTTTGCCAAAGGATCTTCCGTTTTGTCATTCGATCTTGCTTGATATGCGAGTTTGCCATCACATCTTGCTCGCCCATTGATCGTTGGCGCTGGAGTCCGATGCCATCGACCAGGCTGCGAGGCTCCTCGGTTCCCGAAGCCAACCACCAAGTGAGCAAGATCTATTGGCAAAACCGGCTGCGGGAACTCGGCTTCGGCACCACAGGCAACGCATCCTTCGCCACTTATCTTTCCTCACCGCAGGTCAATAGCATGACCATGAGGAAGATCTTTTGTCACGGGACAACTGCCATCGTCACCGGTCGCATGCATCCCCGCCACACAGACTCGGTTGCGTTGCTGGCCAGGCAGTTCGGCATCGCATGACCCCAGTCTGCCGGGCGGCGGGATATGGCCCACGAAGTGGAGGCCGCGCAAGACCCCGAGCATGACGCCGGCTACGAGATCGTCGAGCCCTGAGGCGGCCACCCTGGGTTTGACAGCGAAGCCGAGCAACGGTTTCCTGCCGCCTGCCATGACGCAATCCCGCGGCCGCCGCCGGTGCCAGGGCCGACAGTGACCGGTGGATGAACACCTGTTCTGCAGCGGCTGGCGTCCACACTCGATGTTTTCGCTGTGGCCAGGCGCCGAGCAGAGACGGATGTGCTGTCACGATGGGCGGGATTGCAGGCGCTGCGTCATGTCGTGGTGCAGGATGGTGGCTTGGTCGTGGTTGCCTAGTCGTCGGTGTGCGTCTATGGCGGCCAGGTAGCAGGGTTGAGAGTACGGGTTGATGGCGATGCCTGCCAGCGCGTGTTGCAGGGCTTGGTCTGGTGATGGGGCTGTGGTGGCCAGGCGTGCGTGTGCGTCGGCGACCAGGCGGCGGGTGGTGTGGCGATATTCGGCAAGCCAGTCCCAGTCGTAGCCGTCAGCGATCGGGCCGGGATAGGCGTCGGTGGCGTGGTGCAGGTCGCCGCGATGCAGGTGGTGCAGCAGGTGCCACCAGTCGACGCTGACCACGTCGGGGTCGAGTTGGTAGCGGTTGTCAGCGCGTAGCAGTGCGCTGTGATCGCCGTTGGTCAGCAGTTGCCGTAGCTGGTAGAGGCAGCTGTTGAGGCTGGCGGTGGCGGTGGTCTGTTTCATCTGCCCGAAGATGACATCGAGCAGTTCGGTGCGGGCCACCCCGGCGGGATGAAGGGCGAGGTAGACCAGGATCTGACGGGCGCCGCCGCGGCTGATGTGCGTGTCGGGATCGGTGGGTGTGGCAAGGATGGGCCGGCCAAGGATGGTCAGCCGGAACGTGGGCGACGAGGTGAGCGCCGGTGGTAGCGGCGGGGTGGCCGGCGCCCCGGGCAGGCTCACGGTGGCGGGGCGCAAGGTGTCGGCGAGCTGAGCCAGCGCAGCCGGGGTGAGGGTGTTGAGTCGCCCAATGGGGGTGTGCTGGTGCGTGGTGTATCCGTGGCGGTCCACCAGCCAGGTGTCACCGGCTGACCAGACCCCGGCCACGATGATGCGGATGTTGAGGTCGCTCCCGAGTTCGGCCAAAGCGCTGAGGCGTCGCGGATCTGCGGGCGGGTCGGTGACAAGGATCAGCGGTGAATCCTCGACGCTTTCGCCGTGGTCGTTGGCCAGGTAGCGGCGGTGGATTTCCCGCTGGATCGTGTGCCAGGCGGTGGTCGTGTCGGCGGTCACGGTCAGGTGTGGCAGGTCGGTGCCGGTGAGGGTGAGTCGGTGCAGCAGGTCGCGGGCGATCACCACGACGGCCTCAGCGGTGGTGGCTGCGGCGGCGGCCAGTATCCCGCGCAGCGCGTCGTTGCTGCCGGGTCCGGTCATGCCCACGCCGTGGCCCGGCACCTCGGTGAGCTGGAGGCCGACGGTGCCGGTCAGGCCCAGCGTGAGCGGGGCGGCGGTGGCCGCGTCGCGTTCCAACGCGTGGATGTCATCTGATGCGCCGGCTGTTGGGGGTTCGTCGGTGGTGGGGTCGGTGGCGGGATGGCGAGCCGCGCGGATCGTGCGCAGCATGGCGGTGGTCGGGGCGAACGCAGAGCTGTGTAGGAGGGCGCCCGCGGCCGCGGCTAGCACGCCCGCGGCGACGGGCCACACGATCCAGCCGCCGGGAAGGTGGACACTGTGACGATCGTGTACGGTCGATGACCGGTCGGCATCGACCATGTCAGCGGTGGCCTCGACGCTGCTGGTGTCGGCGACCGTACCCCGCTGTATGGCAAAGCCTGCAGTGGTGGTGGGGTCGGCGGCGCCTAATGGGACCAGGGGATGCCCGGAGGCCGCCGGGACAGCGGACAACGGCGTGGTGGCGTGGGCTGGGGAGGCAAGGGTGAGCACGCTGGTGCCGAGCATGCCCGCCGCCAGCACCCGCACCGGGCGTGGCAGCCGCAGGGGCAGTGGCCGCCGCGACAGCCGCGCCCACAGTTCCAGCAGCACCGAGGCGACCAGTGCAAGCCACAGCAGCCAGCCCGCGACAGCGATGGCCGCTTTGGCGACCGGCCACGTCAACGGCTGCTCGGCGAACGCGGTCCACTGGGCAGCCGACGGCCAATGATCCGGCAGCGGCCACCCGGCCCACCAGATCAATCCCGCGGCCATCCCACCCATGACCACGGTGGTGACCAGCAGCGACCACAGCATGCGGGCTGCTGCTGCCACACCCGTCGGCACAGACCCACCACCCTTTCGCACAACTGTGAGGGTTCATCGTCGCGGTTGTACGATCACTCCGGCAAGCATCGACGACATATGAATCGACGATGGTTGACATGATCGGGCAGACTCTCCGGTATGGACACGCCCCGGGCCATGCTTGCGGTCGACATCGGACCACTGACCACAGTCGCCGCGGTCCAACGAGGCGGGCACCGCACGGCGCTGGTGTTCGGCGACCAGATCACCATCCCTACCCCCACCGTGGGCGGCGGCGATGACCGGGATCTGATGGCCGCGCTGAACGCGACCCGCGCCGAGGAAGCGCAGCCGATCATCACCGCGATCGGCGAGCATCTACGCGCGATCGCCGCACACGCCGGCCCGGTCGATTCAGCCATACTCACGGTGCCGCCGTCGTGGGGGCCACGCCACCACGAGATGATCAAGCAGGCGGCGCAGCGGGCGGGTCTTCCCGCCGTGGAGGTGATCAGCCAGGCCGCTGCGGTGGCCACCCGCAGCGTCCCCGACGCGCCCGACCAGGCCATGGTGTTGGTCTGTCAGCTGGGCCAGCGGGCCAGCCACCTCACCGTCCTGCAGCATCACCACTACGGCTGGACACGCGTGGCGACACAGCCGCTGCCATCGGCTACCGGCGATCGGCTCGAGCATGCTCTGGCCCAGTTGGTGATCGGGCAGATCCCGGTCACCGACAGCGTCTCCGCCCAACTCACCCAGGCCCGCCGACAGCTGAGTGTCGACGCGCGGGCGGCGATCGTCCTGCCCGACCAGCCCACCCCTATCGGCATCGACCCGCACACGCTGGCGCAGGCCACCCAGCCCTTGCGGCACACGGTGGCCAACACGGTCGCTGACATCCTTGATGCCGCAGACGTCGAGCCGGCTCGGCTGCACGCAGCCGTGATCTACGGTGAATGCGCGGACGCGTTGACACCGTCGGCGGACACTGACGGCTGGCGCGAGCTGAAGTTGGTCACCGCCGCTGATGGGCGGCTGGCTGCCGTCTACGGCGCTCTCGACAGCGTCAAGGGGCGTTTGCTGCCGGTCACCGGCAGCGTGCTCTGGCGGGGGCGGGCGGCGATGGGGTGGGGCCGGCACGGCAGCCAACTCGTCGCCCCCGGCGTGTGCGCGCTGGCCGGTGCCGCGTTGCTGTGGCAGACCTTTGAAATAGTGGACCGACTCATGCCCCGCGAGGTGTACCGCCTGACGTCGGACTACACGAAACTGGCCGTCTATTTCGACACCGCCGCGTTCGCTACGGCCGGCTGGGCGCTGACCTTGGGGTGCCTAGCGGCCGGCCGCACCCTGGCCGCCGCGTTGCTGGCCGACCCATCCGGTCCCCGTGGCCGGCAGGCCGGTCAGGTCTACGCGTTTTGCGCCGTCGTCAGTGTGGCCATCGCCACCCTGCAGGGCCTGCTCGGGCAAACCCTCATCGGTGGACCAGCCCACTTGGCCCCGCCCTACCTGGCCGCGGCCCTTGCTGGTGCAGCCGTGCCCGCCCTCACCGCGATCATCATCGGCCTGGCCGCGCCCTGGTGGCATGCCCCACCTGCCTGGACCGACCGCATCCACTATCCGATCTGGTCGGTGGTGCTGGCCGCCGCCGGCATTTTGGGAGTCAGAGCCCAATCCGCCGGGCTGCCCCTGCCGGGGGTGCCGCACACCGTAACGACCCTGCTGGGCGTGATCGGTGCCGGGCTGCTCGGCGTAGCGATCGCGTTGACCGTGGTCACGCAGCGGGCGGCCCGGTTCGTCCTGGGCGCCCTGCTGGGTGCCGCCTGCACACTCATCATCGGGTTCAGCAACCTGCACGGCGCCGTCGTCGTCTACCTGATCACCGTCGGGCTGTGGTGGATCCGGCGTGCCAGCCGGATCGTGGCCGACAACCTGCCACACCGATGGTGGCGAAAGCTGGCCTTGACCGACACCACACCCGCCGACCACCACGACCGGTAAAGGCCGCGGTGCTTCTCCAGCGCGCCTGCCAGGGCGGCTGACTCGATCGCTGTGCAGGCGAGCGCCGCAACGCCGGCACCCGTGCGCGTACCCGGCGGCGACGATCGGCGCACCCTGTCGGCACCCGTGCGCGTACCCGGCGGCGACGATCGGCGCGCCCTGTGTGTCCCTTCGTGTCCCGTCGCAATGAAGTTGCCCCACGGCAGTGGCGCTGAGCTGGGCAGGAGCAGGTTGCTTGAGACGGGCGTAGTCCGGTTGTCTCATCGAACTTGCCCCAGAATCGTGTTTGGTCCTGGCTGTCTCACTGAAATCTGCCTGGAGAGCGCGTTCTGTCGCCAGGCAAGATGGTTCGGACGACATGCTTTGCGTCCGGATGCAAGATGCCCAGTTCTTCGACTGGCACGTCACGCTGCCCCGAGCAGGTCCCATCTGTTGCCGGCGATGTCTAGGAACACGGCGACATGGCCGTAGGCTTCGGCGCGGGGCGCAGTGACGAACGTGACGCCAGCATCGATCATGCGTTGATAGGTGGCGTCGAAGTCGTCAGCGCGCAGGAAGAAGCCGACGCGGCCAGCTACCTGGTTGCCGACGGCAGCGGATTGGTGTTTTCCGTCGGCGCGGGCAAGCAGGATGCCGGTTTGGGCGCCGGGTGGCCGGACTACGACCCACCGTTTCGGGCGTCCGTCGTTGGTCAGCGACGGTGAGTCCTCGATCAGATCGAAGCCCAGCGTCTGGGTGAAGAACGCGATGGCTGGGTCGTAGTCCTCGACAACCACAGCAACAAGATCCAGGTGCACTTGGGAAGCCTATTCGGTGGCCACCTCTGGCCGGACGTTGGCCGCACCTTCCCAGGGGCTGGCCGTTGTCCGGCAAGTCGGGGCAACTTCAGTGAGACAAACAGCCGGGCCGGGAGCAACTGCACCGCGACCCGCGCAAGTTTCGTTGAGATGGGACAACATTTGTCCGTTTCCGCACAAACTGATCCGCGGCCAACTCCCTGAGCTGCCCGGATCAGTATAAGTGGAAGTCGCGGGCTCGGCGGTTGTCGGTCAACCTGATCCGCAGATGCGGGCGCGGGCAGGCTTTTCCGCTCTATTTGATTCCGATGCGGAACACGGCCCCGCCGTCGAGAAACTCCAAGGCGAAGCCAGTCGATATCTGCCCTTTCCGGGAGCGCGCTCGATCGAGCCATCCACCGCTCCGGAGCACACTGTCCGATCCAGTTAAAGGCTGCGAACCGCCGGCCGGTTGACGAGCGTTTCGCAGAGCACGTCTGACCTGTTCGCATGGGAATTGGACAGACGTACTTTGCGATTTCGGCGGATCTTGATGGCAGACGTCGTGATGAGCCGCGCTGTCACACTTGTGGTCACCGGCAGGGCAGACCGAAGCTGACGGTAGGGCGGAGGGTTTCCGGATCGAAACGCGCCTGCCAGGCACGTCCACCGCCAGCGCTGATCGTGACCTCCTGCGGGCCGGTGAACGCCACGCTTACCACCGCACGTTCGGAGGACACTGCAGGCTGGACGCAGCCGAGGTCGGTGGATTCTCGGCTGAGCAGCCCGTTGCGGGAACGGACGCGCAGGACCGCGGTGTCCGCGCCCATGAAACCGCCGAGGTAGGCGACGACAATCTCGTACCGGCCATCCGGCGAGATCGCTACCACGCGCGGTCCCTCCCCCCGGTCCAAAATGCCGATATTCTGCGTCAAGTTGGCGAGCATACCGAAGACGGTGATGGCAAGCAGAACGAGCACCGCGAACGAGACCGTGGCCCGCACCGCCGCCCGGCTGCGCATGCCCAACCAGCCCGCGACCCCGAGCATCACCACGCTGCCGGCGAGTACTCCCAAGGGGTGCCAGTCATGGGTGGAGGTCATCAGGTGGACATAGCGCCATGGGTTCCACCACGCCACGGCGATCGCCGCCTGCACCGCGACCGCTGCGCCCGCGATGCTCGCCGCGACAACTCGCCGCTGCCGGGATAGCATGCGGTCATCCGATCGCGGCGGATGCCCTACAGGGTCCGTCCAGTCGATTCGGTCGCCATCGATCACGCCGACCCACCGAGCCGCATGCGCCTCATCGGGTCAGTATGACGGAGCTGGCTGAGCCGGCATGTCCGGTGCATCGATATGGACGATCTCGTCCGGCGTCGAGTCGAACCGTCCGTGCTCCTGCAAGCAGCTAGCGCACGACCTGTTGGGCGGCAACGGAACGCGGGCCTCTCCGCGCATCGACTCCACGAAGTGCAGGCCAGCTGACGCCAGCTCGGCGGCGGCGTCCGCGTCGGTCAACGACATCAGCGGATGGTAGCCGACCAGCGGCGAGCACGTGGCAATGCCGGGCACGTTCCGGAATCCGTTGGGACGGCGGGCGACAACAGCAACCGCCACCCCACGTCGCGCGAGAACATCCGCCGAGACGACCGCTCCGATTGTCCTATCTCATTCAAGTTGGCATCCTGCACGCCGTTACCTTGAGAACGACAAACATGGATGAGACGGCTTTAGCGGGAAGTCTCACTTAACCTGGCGCGGCAATGCCGAATCCAGTGCCGCGTCTCACTGAATGTGGCCGGCTGTTGCGGGAACTGCTCGGTGGCGGGTGTGGCCGCTGTACCGCACCGCGATCATGAGTCAGCGCTCGCGCCGCCGTCCAGGCGCAGCAGACCGGCGGGGGTGGACCTGAAGCCACATTTGCGCAGGTAGAACTCTTCCAAGTGGGGTTCGAAGTCCACGTGCAGCCAATGACAGCCGGCCGCTCTGGCGTCCGCTGCCGCCGCCTCGACCAGCCGCCGGCCAATCCCCTGGTGCTGCCAGAGCGGGTCCACCGCAGTGTCGAGCAGGAACGCGTGCGCGCCGCCGTCCCAGCACACCTGCACGAAGCCCACCAGACGCCCGGCGTCGAACGCACCCACCCAGCTCAGGGCGTGTCGTTGCAGGCGCTCCCGCCACGGTGTCACCTGGCCGCCGCGCCCGAACGCCCGTGTGTGCAGCGCGCTCAGCTCATCGTCGTCGACGATGAAGCGCGACACCAACTCGATGGGCACGCTGCCACAGTAGGACAGCTCGCGCGATCATGGTCAGCCTTCACCGAACAGCCGCAGCCGCCTCGCTTGATGGCGTCCAAACTCCCCACTCATCCGGCGGCGCGCTACCAGCTCCCGAGCCAGTTTCATTGAGACGACACGCTCAACAGCCAACTTAAATGAGATGAGCGGGCATCAGCGCCCCAGCGGCGACAGATTCGATGAGACGCGGCACCGATTGCCGCCAGGCACAGCGAGACAGGTGCCAGGTCGCCTGAGACAGGACACCGATCCCAGGGAACCTGCCGACCTCATTGAGACCGGACACCACCCAACCGGTCGGGGCAACCTTAGTGAGACAAACAGCTCCGTCGGAGCAACAACATTGCGACACGCGCAACTTCGCTGAGACGGGACACTTCGGACAAACACACATTCCAGTGCTGTGACCTGCCGTGTCAGAGCGTGTCATGGCCTGTCATCGCCCGCCTTGTTGACGGCCCCGCACAGCGACGGTTTGAGTGAGACACCGACGACGTTCAGTCGGGCGTTGCCAAAGCAAATCCCAGCTCCAGCCGTGACTCGACACCACACGACCCAGACGCATACCTATCTACCGATTAGTGACCCGGCGAGCTGAGGCGGCGGGCGCAGAGACGAGCTGACGCAAAGGAGGTGACCCACGCCCATGAGAGCGCTTCGATGCACCATCGCCGCCTTATACAACGCGGCAGCGACGGTCGCCGTTGTCGTTGGCGCCCCAGCGGCACTGCTGCATTACGCCTCCAACCCGATTGCGCCGGTCATGACCCAGATACGCGGCCTCGGCGAACAACCGCTATCGATGCGTCAGCTGACCCCCATCTTGATCATCTTCTTGTGGGGGGTGTGGCTGCTGCTGGTCACCTCGGTACTGATCGAGGCTGTGGCCCGCCTCCGCGGCATCGACGTTCCCCGGCTGCCCGTGCTGCGCCCGCTGCAAGGGATGGCCGCCACCCTGATCGCCGGGCAAGCGGCCAGCCTGCTCACCCCCACCATCGCCACCGCCGCCCCGGCCATCCACCTGGTCCAGGAACCCGCATCCCTGGCCACCGCATCAGCGGCCACCGCGACCGTGCCGCAGCAGGCAGCCGCCGCCGACGGCAGCTACGGTCCCAGCATCGCCGTGCCGATGACCCGCACCGCAGGCACCATCACCCTGGTCATCGACGACTGCGGCTACACCTACACCGTGGTCAAAGGCGACTCGCTGTGGCGCATCGCCAAGCAATGCCTGGGCGACCCTGAGCGCTGGCCCGAGATCTGGAAGCTCAACAAGGGCAAATACTGGCCACACGTGTCCGGGCACACGAAGTTCCGCAACCCCGACCTGATCTTCCCCGGCTGGGTGCTGACCCTCCCGGCAGACGCAACGGTGCCTCCAGGCGCCGAACCGGTCGATCCACCCGTCACCAACGAACCGCCCGCAACCACCGCCCCACCGACCTGGCAGACACCACCGCCGCAGCTCAGCCCCAGCCACACCCCAACGCCCCCGACGCCGTCGGTGACCGCCACGCCCAGCAGACCGGCCACCTCGCCGACCTCAGCGTCGAGTTCGGTCTGGCCGACACCGGCGACACTGGGCAGCAGCGGTGATACACAAGCTCCGGCCAGCCCGCTGGACGGGATCGACCTGCCCGGCGGCTGGATCACCGCCGGACTCGGCGCAGGCCTGCTAGCCGCCGTCGCGATGGTGTGGAAGCAGCGTCGGCACCGCTACACCGCCACCCCGATCACCACACCGGAACTTTCCGACGCCGACCTCACCCCGCCGCTGGCCGCATCCACCCGCATCCGTCAGGCGCAGCGGCGTGCCCACCCCGACACCGGGGCCGAGCCCGCCCCGGCGCCGACCGTGCGGCAGTACAACGCCGCGACAGTCAAACCCGCCCTACCGCCGGTCGGCCCGTCCGGGGCCGACCTGGCCGGCGCCGGCACCTTGCCGCTGTCGGCGGGGCTCGGGCTGACCGGTGGCGGCGCCCACAACGCCGCGAGGGCAATGCTGGTCGCGATCCTGTCGGCCGGCAGCCCAGACGACCCCGACGCGCAAGGCCGGGCCATCATCCCCGCCACCACCCTGGCCACCCTCATCACCGTGCCAGTGGTCGAGCTGGGACGAATGCCCCGGCTGACCATCGCGGCGAGCATGGCCGAAGCAATGACCCTGCTGGAAGAGGAGATCATCCGCCGCTCGCGCATCATCGCCGAGCAGGAAGTCGCCGACGTCGCCGCGCTGCGGGCCACCGACACCTATGCCGAACCTCTGCCGCAGCTGCTGCTCTTCGCGGATGCCCCCGACCTGGTCTGGCAGAAACGTTTGGCCACCGCGATCCGCCTCGGTGAACCCGTCGACATCGGCGCGGTGCTGCTCGGCGAGTGGCCGCACGGCCTCACCCTGACAGTCGCCACTGACGGCACCACCAGCGGCGGCCGCGACGGGCAGCGTCTTGCCGTGCTGGAAACCGATGCCGCAGCACTTGCCCTCACCATGCTGCACGAGGCGTACGGCGACCAGCCCGCCACGCCGCCGCCCGCGACCGCCACCCGGGCACTGGCTGCCGTCCGGTCTCCGTGCGACGACCTACTCGACCCGCAGCCCGCTACCGATGAAACGAACGGCGACACCCCCACACCTGCGGCATCGCCTGCACACGACGGCAGGCGTCGAGCCCAGGTCCGGGTGCTGGGAACCCCCGCCGTGCTCGACAACGCGGGTCAACCCGTGCACAAGCTACGCGCCAAATCGGTCGAGCTGCTGGTCTACTTGACCGTCAACCGCAACGGCGCTCCACTGGCCCAGATCATGGAAGCGCTGTGGCCCGACGCGACCTGGCGCCGCGCCTCCCAACGCCTATCGACCTGCGTGGCCAACCTGCGCCACGCCATCCGCGCCGTCCTGGCCGACGGGCAGGAGTCCAAGGACGACGGCCGCCCGAAGATCGAACCTGTGATCAACTCAGGGGGTCACTATCGACTCGACCCTGCCGTCGTCGAGGTGGACTGGTGGACTGTCCTTGACGCCTACTCCAACGTCGCTACCAGCACAGACCACACGGCACAGCTGGCCAATCTCAAGACCGCCATCGACGCCATCGGCGGCGGGCTGGCCGACGGCGCCGACTACGAATGGGCCGACACCGACCGCGAACACGTCCGCCGCCACCACATCAAGATCTACAGCCATGCGGCGGATCTGGTCGGCGGCCAGGACCCGCACCAGGCACGAGTCCTGCTCGACACCGCCTGCAAGATCGACCCACTGTCCGAGGACCTCGCCCGGCGGGCGATGCGCACCGCCGCCACGCTCGCCGACGCCGACGCCATCCACCACCGGCTACGCACCCTGCGAGCGACCCTCGACGACCAAGGCCTGCAACTTCAACCCGACACCGAGCAACTCGCGCGGGACCTGCTCAACGACCTGGCCCGCCAACACCCTACCGACACCTGGCCACAAGCGCTCGAGGGGTGATGAATTTCTATGACTGAGGCCCTGCCCATCGCCACGGCGCTGACCGGGCCGTGGCTGAGCGCCCGCCTCCTCGCCCACGCCGCCCCCCACGGCCGCCAGCTGCCTACCCGCTGCCCCGTAGGCGCTCACCGCATCGGCCTGGTCACCGGCGTGATCGAAACCTACACCACCGCCACCCGCATTCGTGGCGTGGCGCAGCCCCGCCCCGGCGATCTTCGTCGCCGGGTGGCCGGCCGTCTACGACATCGTAATGTCCTTTGTGGACTCGGCCGTGCGGCGGCTAACGGATCGGCTGATGTGGCAACCGCTCAGCAGCAGCGCCGCGACCCTCACCAACGACGCGATCATCAACCCGGAGCTGGCCCGGCCGGCCAGCCGGTTTACCCCGCCCAGGTCATCGCCCCGAACGATGCGATCGGCCTTGGTGACGCCACACCCGCCGACGCGGTCGACCACCGCTGGGCCGGCCCCGGTTTCACCAGGTGGTCACCGCGCCTGACCACCAGGGTCCTGCCCGGCGCTCTCACCGCGTTGGCCCCGGTGGCCGCCGACGGATCACTGCCGCTAGTCCATCGCCACGCGGCCTGCCATCTTGCTCAGCGCCCCGGTCGCCCTATGGCATCCACGCCCACACCCCGCTGACACCAACCGACGCATTGACCCTGGAGGACAGCCTGTGAACCGCCCCGCAACACCACCCACGGCGCCGCAGCCATGAAACTGTGGCACAGCAACAGTCGCCCAGCTGCGCCAAGCCCGGCGGTGGAACGCGCCGCCTACCTCTTCTACGGCATCGCCGCGCTCGGCTCCAGCATCGGCCAGATCTGGGTCGGTGTCACCACCGCATCGTGGCCCCAGACCCTGCCATGGATATGGCGGGTGGCGATCGTCGCCCCGTTCGCCCTCGTGATCGATCTGGGTGGTGTCGTGACCGCCGGGTTCGCCGACGCCCGGCAACGTCTCGGTGAAACCGCGCTCGGCTGGCGGGTCCTGTCCGCGCTGTCGATGACCGCAGGTGTCGGCATCAACGTCATCGGCCACCGCGACACCCCGTACCTCGCGGTGGTATTCGGTGGTCTGGGCTGCTTCGCCTACTCGGTGTGGCTGATGCACTCAGCCGCCCGCCGCCGCGACGCCCTACGCGCCGCCGGCAAACTCGGCACCACACCACCGGTGTACGGGCTTGGCCAGTGGCGCCGCGAACCGGCCATCACCCGCCTGGCCCGCACACTCGCCCTGCAACACGGATACGGCCTACACGAATCCCTCGACCGCGCCCGGGCACAGCTGCGTGATCATGCCCGCGACACCGCACTGCTAGCCCACATCAAACGCTACGTCACCGAACAACACCAAGATCCGATCCTCGCCTCCATCGCTGTCACCGGCATCCCCACCGACCAACTCGCGGCCAAAATCCGCCACGGGCTAAATGTCGACGCCTACGCCAACGGCATCCTCGCCCAGCTCAACCCGATCGGAGCAGCCGTAGGCATCAGCGCCGAGGAACAGCCGGCGAACAAGGCGCGGCAAGATGAAGACGAACAGGAAGAGGCCGGCGCCGACGAGGCCAGCGTGGACACCGATCGCCGCCGCCTGTCCTCGGACGTGCCCAACCCGCCGGACGTGCCACACCAGGTGCGCCGGTTGCTACCCAGCAAGCCAGCCGACGTCGAACGTTACCGCGACCTGTGGATCAAACTGCAGACCGACCCCGACCTGTCCGACGCCGACTTCGCCGACCGTCACGGCATCAGCCTACGCACCCTGCAGCGCATCCGCCGCGTCGGCAACCACGGACTGCTCGACCTCCACCGGCAAACGCCATCCCCGATCAGCGTCAACGCATCCACCATTGCCGACTGACATGGCAGCATGCCGGTGTTCGATACGGATAGCTCACATCGACCTTGCGTGTGAGGCCGCGAAGATCGCGAAGCTCCAGGCGCCGTACGCCCAAGGCACCACGCCGTGATAGATCGTCCACTGATTGAGGCGTAGAAGTGTTGCAGTGGAAGAGCTGTGGGCGATGGGTACGTCGTTTCGTGCGCCTCAAGCGTCGGGATACGCGAGCGGATCTATCACCAACGTCTTCTCATGCGGATGCGGCGAAAGCCAACTCGTCACATCCTCGGCCGGCAGCAACGTCGTCCAGTCGACTTGCTCCAGGGACTCGACGCTGCTGCCGATCAGAAGCGTGAACTGCCACCTCTCCTGCCCGCTCGGGCCGCAGTAGGCGAGCCCTCGAATGCTCGGTTCGCGGGTTTGCAGGTTGTACTCTTCCGGAATCAGACCATCACACCAAGTCAAACGAAGACTGCGATCCTCGAATCCCTCAAACTCCCGACATATTCGATGCTCCAGAGCTTGCCAATAACCACGCTCGGCATCATCCAAGGCTTCCTCCAGTTTCGTTGTGGTGGGCAACGCCTGGCGTACCGACAGCAGCCGCGCGTCGGCGCACCCTCATGACCGACCGTCACGCAACAATAGATGAACGGCAAAGGAGCCGATGGTGGCGGACTTGCGAGCGGGGCGCGATGTCCGAAGGCGGTTCACAGTTTGAGACCGTGGCGCGCGACGAACTCGAGGAAGTTGTTGGCGACGGGTTCGTGGTCGCCGGCGGCGTGGTAGTTGGAAGAAGGCCACAACCGAAGTCCAAGCCAGGTGACATCAACTCCAACTGTCGTGTGAGGGCTCAGGACATTCTGGACACTTCGTTCTCATGGGTTCCTGGACGGGCCCGGGACATGTTGGACGCTTCGATCAGGTCCTGGGTCGTGGTGGCTGCTCGCGCCAGCGCATGACCGGACGTTGCTCGCGGCGAGGGTGGATTGATAGCTCTTCGTCGTTGTGCACGACGCGGAAGTGCGTGTCCTCGACGTAAATGGTGACGGTCTTGCCGGCGTGGGCGTTGCCGATGCGCAGGCGTTGCCGGGTCACCATGACGACGCCGCCGACCGGTACGCGACGCTGGACGCTGACCGGGCCGACGGCGGCGGGTGGCAGGTCGGGGCTGGCGGCCCGTGCTCCGGGGATCCGGTGGCGCAGCCGCCTGCGCGGGGGGATGGACTCGACGCGCCAGCGGGTTTCGGCGCGACGGAACGGGCGGCGCGACACGGAGTCTATTCGATGTTGAAGGCGACAGGCTCAGCGAGCGCAGTCGCCGCTCCGTCGATGTCGGCGAGCCTTGCGGCCAGGGTCGCAACCGCGAGCCGGTGCGGTAGGGCTGCGCTGAACTTGAGACCTGCCGCCGCCTTTTTGTCGACGTGTGGCAGGCAGATTCGCTCGACGGCGTCTGCTGCTCCTGCTTTCCATTCGGCGGGCGTCAGGTCCTTACGCAGGCGGATGTAGTTGTCTTCGTGGTTCTGGAGTGGATCGGTGAGGCCGTCGAGAGTGCTGGCGAGCGTGGCGTTGGCGCGGTATCCGGCCCAGGTCCACCAGCGCACGTCGCCGGAACCAGCCCGGACAATGACCGTGCCCTCCGGGAGGGCCATGCCGGCATCGTGCTCTCGGATCTCCGCCAATCGCTCGACCGCTCGCCGGGTGAGCCCGACCGGCGGGTCGGCGCCTAGCAGGACGTCGCGCATGGCGCGGCTGAGGTTGAAGGACAGGCCGGCGATACCGGTGCTGGTCCAGTGGGCTCGGCCGCCGCCTTCTGACGGTTCCACGAAACACCGGCGGCGAGTCCAGTCGATGTACGTGACGTGCCAGCTTCGGCCACCGAGCAATAGCCGCCGTGGTCCTTGGACCTCTTCGACAAGCACGGCCGGGTCGACTCGGCCGAGTTCTGTACGTCCAAGTAGGACGGTGAACTCGGGGGCGGTGGTGAACACCGCGGTCATGCCCATGAAATGCCGGCGGCCAAAGCGCAGTTCGGCTTCTGTGCCGATGAACAGGTGCCCGCCGTCGCGTTCGAGATACCCATGGTCGATCAGGTGCTTGGCGATGACGTCGGAGCGATGGGTGAACGGCTCAAGGCCGTTCCACCATTGCGGCCACAGGTGCTCGCCGACGCGGTGTTGTTGTAGGCAGAGAGCAAGAATCTGCTGCGCGACGATGTGCCGGGGCTCGGGCGGCGGGTTGACCGGCTCGACCCAGCCGCGTCCCCATAGTACCAGTAGCGCGGCGGCCTGCAGGAGCGATTGCCGGTCTGTTGCCAGAAAGAGGCAGTTGCGATCCGTGCGCCCGGCCGCCGTCCAGTGCGGCCAATGCGTTGGAGAAACGACGCCACCGTGCGTGGCGCGTCGATCTGGATCACGCGATCGAGGTCACCGACGTCGATTCCGAGTTCGAGTGTGCTGGTGGAAACGATGACGCAGTCTCTGGCCTGAGCGAACGCCGCCTCAGCCTGCCGACGCTTGCTCGCACTGTTCGAGGGTCTGGTACTTGTTGCGTACCCGATCCATGGTGAAGCTTTCACCATCGTGGCCAACCCATGCGGGCCACTCCACGCGCCAGCCCTTGATGAAGGCGTCGTCTATTTCCTTGAGCCATAAGTCTTTTTGGTATCCGTGTTCGTTGGTGCTTCGCCAGTGTTCCCGAAGTTCCCAGGCGGCCATCCCTCGCACATTACGAACGGGTGTTCGAATGGTCAAGGGACTGCGCTGCACCTGTGGGGCTCGTAAATCCGACTCGGTCGCTGCTGTCTGTCGTCGACGTCGGCGGCAGCCGCGAGGCCCGCAGGGTATTACTCGTATGCTGGCGGCGCACCCATCGAGCGCGCCGGGGTGGGTTCCCATCCATGCCAGCGGGCACGCCACTGCGGCGCGTTGGGCGATGCTGCGTTCGACGCAGAATTCGTTGGTTTTGCGACGCGAGGCGATCGCAGCTCGCTCCGCTCGCGATCACCGTCCGATGCCGGTTGCACCTCCGTCAACGTTGAGCGTCGATCTAGGTCGCGGCTAACCTTACAACGTGACGCGCCTGGTCAGGCTCAACAAGATTCGTGATGCCATCGCCGCTGCCCTTTGGGCGAATACCAAGTCGTACGAGCTGCCGGCCGTGTGCAAGCGGTACGGCCTGGACGTGGTTGACGATGACGAGGCGAGGTTGAGTGCCCATCGGAGCAAGACCGTTTTCGTCAACACACATACGACGGGTCTGACGCTTCCGCAACTTATAACTCTTGCGAACAAGATCCTTGAGGACTACGAATGTCCCGAACTCGAAGCCCTGATCAATCAGTCCGGCGCCCAGGGTGTTGCGGGCGAGTTCAAGAATTTGATCTTTGCGGCCAATGGCCCGAAGCCGAAGATTATTTTCCGGGATGCGATCAACAACGACATCAAGGTCATCGAAAACGCCAAATATTGCCTCATCTATGACAAGCCGCTCGGGGCGCACGGGTTGACGTGGGACGAGCTCGTCTTGTGGTGGATGGCATTGAACGGCCGGATTGGCGATAAGATCCCTGCCGGTCGCACCTTGTACTCCCGGCTCGCTAAATCGTTATCGTCGGCTTCACCACCTGAGCAACTTCTATTCAAGACTTACTGCACGCTGTACAGCTCGATAGGCTTTGGCATCCCGGCGTTGATTCCGCAGGTCTATCTGCACTATGACCCGTATGTCCGGCGTGACCTCATGGTGCAGTCCGGACAGCTTAGGCGCCAGCGCATGGATTTCCTGCTCCTGTTGCCAAACAGGCAACGGGTCGTGCTGGAGGTTGACGGAATGCAGCACTACTCCGTCGATGGACAAGCTAGTCCCAAGCTGTACGCCGAAATGGTTGCCGAGGATCGACAGCTTCGACTTGCGGGGTACGAGATGTATCGATTCGGCGGCTACGAGCTGGCTGTGGAGCGCGGTGGTGAAGCCATGTTGTCGACGTTTTTTGCCGAGCTGTTTAAGCGACATCACGTCGCAGAGCCTGTCACCGCCTAGATCAATTCGATCCTGCCCAAATTTCGGCCCGGTGTGATGTTAGTCACATCGGCCCTGCCAAAATGCGCTTGGTTAGGGACTCATATGGCAGGTTGCGCTCGCGCCCGATGGTCACGGAGGGTTAGGACCGGCTGTCGGTTCTCCCCTCTATCGTGGTCGATTGGCCTGTTCGGCATCACAGGGCGTGGTGATGCCGAGGGCCGCAGCTCTCTCCCGACATCAGTACGCATGAATGGACACTCTGTGGTGGCCGTTGAATCGAGTCCAGGGGAAGCCGCCTCAAAAGCGGACTTCGCTAAGAACCACAAGCGCCGCCTGGCGCTGTTTGTCAGGCGAAATGTCGGCGACCCGCGGGCAGCGCAGGAGATCGAGCAGGAGACTTGGGCTGCCCATTTCAGGCGCTGGTCGGAGCATCGTGATCAATCCGCTGCACTGTTCGGCATCGCCTGGAACTTGATCAAAGATTGGTATAGCGCACGTGGGGTCGAGGCGTCCGTTGCCATCGACGACGTCGGTGGGGTGTTGGAGGTGGTCCCCCCTCGCCAGCGGGGACTCGACCCAGGCGCCGAGGTACCCGTGCGAGTCGATCTTGAGAGGGCGGTTGGCAAGCTCTGCCGGAGGCATCGCGAGGTGATGGTGCTGCGGTGTGTGTACGGCCTTTCGATCAAGGAGACTGCCGCGGTCCTGGGTGTCGGGGCAGGCACTGTGCGGGAGTACTACGCCGAGGCGAAGATCGCGTTGCGGCAGAACCCGAATCTCGCCGGCTACGGGACCGGCCGGACTCTGACATCAGAGGTGACCAGATGAACGAAGGCCAGTACGACGATGGCGTGGAGGCCGTTGAGGCGGCCCTCCGCGCTTGGGGCGAGGCGAACATACCCGAAGGCTTCGACGAGACCTTGCGGAGCTTCGATGAACTGATGGAGGCGGTGCGCGCCGTTCCTGAGCCCAGAGTGTTTGCCGTTACCGAGGTGGCGGATCATGCCGAGTTCGGCCTGGACGCAATGCAACTCGGAGCAGAGTTCCTCGAACAGGGAGACTTCGAGAAGGCCGAGCGATGGTTCCGGTGCGCCATAAGGTACGGCGTGCCCGAGGCTGAGGCGAAGCTGGCAGACCTGCTTGAACTGCGCGACGCGTTGCAGGAGATTCGAGACCGGCACGATCGGCCGAGCAAGGTCACTGGCCTCGACGCGGCGCGGGCTACCTGGTCGAGATGGCTCCAGGGCCTGGACGCAACGGAGCCAGACCCCTACGTTGAGGCGCAACGGATCATCGCTCAGGCTGAGAAACAGGCTGCGCAAATCGTCACCGCAGCTCGAGCGCGCGCTCGAAGCACAACGTCGCAAACTGCAACCAGTGACCTATTGCGGGTCGCGTCATCGCGATCGTTGAAGGTTGATTTCCCGCGAGGTCTGGATGTAGATGTCATTCCGGCTGGTGTAGGAGCGATTGGCAGCACGGTTGCGTGTTTCGTCGTGAGCACGTGCTTGACTGAATCATCGGTCGATTCGATGTTTCTGCGAAAGCTTGCCGGTGCGACCGGATCGGTACGAAGCGAAGCGTGGGCGGATCTCGTGATGTTTTGCAACGAATGCGAAACGTCGCAGCTGCGAGGTAGTTATGCCCGGGGAACCAGGTTGCAGCGGGCGAGAGACGTGGATTTGGTGTGGGCGGCGGAACCTGACTTCAACGCAAGCCTGACCAGCGTGATTAAGGATCTGCTGTTGCGTCATTTGGGCCGGGAGTGGATTGACGAGGTCTACAGCCGAGCAGTCCATCAAATGGATTGGCCAAGGAAGCTGCCGTATTCATTGAACGTCGCCAACGCCGTTTCAGGGCAGCTGCAACAGCCAGTACTTAAAGAACTTCTACTCGCACGATAGGCCGACAGGACAATGCCACCACGTACACGCAGGCCACAGAGCATCTCGCAACAGCCGGGCAACTCATGGAAGTACCTCTACGAACGCCTCACGGAGAAGCGTTTCCAGCAGCTGTGCTCAGCGTTGCTCGCAATCGCATACCCAGGCGTCCAATGCTTTCCTGTCGGACAGAAAGACGGCGGGCGAGACGGCCGCCGAAGGATCGACGGCAAATGGCTCATCTACCAGGTTAAGTGGACAAGTAAGCGGCAGCAGAATCCTGTCAGCTGGCTTGACGCGGCGATCAAGGAAGAGGCCGACAACATCCGCCGCCTTGTTCGGCAGGGAGCTAAGCAATACATCCTGCTCACATGCGTTGCTGGGACAAGCCAACCTGAGCGTGGCGGAATCGACCGGCTGGAAGAACGGCTGGAAAAGCACTCAAAAGACTTCGGCATCGATATCTCGTGCTGGTGGCAGGCCGACATCGACGCACGAGTCGACAGCGCACCCGACGCCCTGAAGTGGGCCTACAACGAGATGCTCGCCGGCCATGATGCCTTCCGCTACTTGCTTTATGGCGAGGGAGAACAAGCGCGCAATGACGCGCTGCGTTCCTTACTGCTCAGTGCCGTCGGAACACAGTGGCACGAAGACGCCAAGGTGAAGTTCAAACAAGCAGAACTAGATACTCACAACCTTGCCGACTTGTTCGTCGATGTGGAGTCGACGCGTCTATCGGCGCCGCAAGGCGTCCACGACCTGCTCAATCATGCCGATTCGTCGTCGCTAGGCGGAGCGGCAGCCTACCTGCTGAAAACCCCAGTGCCCTTCACCCTCGTGCGAGGAGAGCCAGGCCAAGGCAAATCGACCCTCGGCCAGTTCATCTGTCAAATCCACCGCAGCGAGTTCATTGAGGATGACTCCCAGTACGCACAATTCGTCGGGGCACGGCGACAAAGGCTCCCGATCCGGGCAGATTTACGTGACTACGCGGAATGGATGAACGGTGGCGACCCCTTCACCGAGGAGGTAGCCCGCGCTAGGAAAGCCAAGCCACGGTCAGTATCTGTAGAGGCGTTCCTGGCTGCCTTGCTTCACGCCCGCGGCGGTCGCGCGACCGTCACCATCGATCAAGTCCATGACATCGTTACCAGATTCCCGATCTTGCTGGTGCTAGACGGACTTGACGAAGTGGCGAACCCGGAGGACCGGAGCCGTGTCGTCAAAGAGATCAACGAATCCGCCTCGCGGCTGCGGATAAGCCGCTTGGCCCAGGTGGTCGTCACCACCCGGCCCAACGCCTCCGGGCTGGCCGAACCAGCGGGTGACATCTTCGAAACGATCGCACTCACCCGGCTCGGTGCTGCGCTTCGAAGCGCCTACCTCGACAAGTGGGCAGCAGCCAGAGGCGTGCAGGGAGCAGACAAGCGATCGTTAAGGCGTGTCTTCCTGCACCGGTCGGCCGAACCACACATTTCCCAGCTTGCCGATAACCCGATGCAACTGACCATCCTTCTCTACCTCATCCAGAAACGCGGCGACTCGGTGCCAGCAGGCCGCACGGATTTGTACCGCTCATTGAGGTGCCCCGGGTTTGATGGAGGCTACGATCTCTGCATTCCATCGTCCTCGTCTGGAGGCCGGTCTTGATTGTAGTAGATGGCTTCGTACTCGGCTGGCGGGATGTGACCGCACCAGGAGTGAAGCCGACGGTGGTTGTACCAATCGACCCACTCTAATGTGGCCAGCTCCAGCTGTTCGACTGTCCGCCACGGGCCGTGCCGGCGCACCAACTCGGTCTTGTACAGGCCGATCACGGTCTCGGCGAGTGCGTTGTCGTAGCTGTCCCCGACGGTACCGGCTGAGCAGTTGACCTCGGCGGCGGAAAGTGTTGCAGTGTAACGGATCGACAGATACTGGCTGCCGTGGTCCGAGTGGTGAATCGTCTGTCCTTTGTGGATGTGACGTTGCCACAGCGCCATCTCCAGAGCGTCCAACGGCAGATCGGTGCGCGTGTGATCACACAGACGCCAGCCGACGATGAACCGGGAGAAGCAGTCAATCACGAACGCGCAGTAGGCTTTCCCACCCCAGGTGGCCACCTCGGTCAGATCAGCCACCCAGCGGGTGTTCGGCGCGGGTGCGGTGAAGTTCCGCTTGAGCAGGTCCTCGGGCACGGGGTTGGCCGGGTCGGCCAACGTTGTGGGGTGGCGCCGGCCGCGGACCACCCCGGCGATCCCCAGATCCCGCATCAGGCGTTCGACCGTGCACCTGGCCACCTTGATGCCCTCGCGGTGCAGCTGCCGCCAGATCTTGCGCGCCCCGTACACCTGGAAGTTGTCGTCGTACACCCGGAGGATCTCGCCCTTGAGCTGCTCATCACGCCGCTGCCGCGCAGACGGCGGCAACGTGGTGGCCGCATAGTACGTCGACGCCGCGACCGCCAGCGTCTGGCAGATCGGCTCCACCCCGAACTGGTGACGGTACTTGTCGATGAACTCCACTATCTGGGCAGTCGCGGGTCCATCTCCCGCGCGAAAAAAGCGCTCGCGGCCTTAAGAATCTCGTTGGCACGCCTCAATTCCCGGTTCTCTCGCTCCAGCTCGGCGAGGCGCTGCGCATCCGTGGTCGATATTCCCGGCCGCTGCCCGGAGTCGATCTCCGACTGACGTACCCACCCCCGCAGAGTCTCCCGGTTGATGCCCAGCTTTGTTGCCACCAAAGCGATCGCACCGTACCGCTGACCCGACTCCCGCCGGATCTGGGTCACCATCCGGACCGCCCGATCCTTCATCTCATCCGAGTACTTCCTCGGCGCTGGCATGGCTCCTACCTTTCCAGGTTTCAGAGCCTCCAAAAAACCCGGGGCGGTTCACCCTGCGTTGCCTTCTATCTAATGGCTGGTTGCATGGCGGTGGTTTGCCTACAGGCCGGCCAGGGCCAACAGCCGCTGCATCTGCTTGAGTGCAAGCCATGGGGATGCCGCCGTTGCGTGAACTACCCATTCGTTGGGATCGCCCAGCAGGTTGTCCTGCGCCTTGCTGGGCAGGTTGCGGTGCCCTGCGATACTGCGGCGGACCTCGGGTTGCGTGTCTGCGGCGAGCTGTAGGGCGAGCTTGCATGGCAGATCGGGATCACGTGCGGCCAGGCAGCGCATTCTGGGATCGGCATCGGTGGCGAACCGGCGAAGCGTTTGGGGTGAGAACGCGAAGTCGTCGGCTGGGCGCCAAAGGACCGGTTTGTCGGGGCGGAATTCACGATCGATGCGTTCGGCGGTTGGCTCGTCGACCAGGTCTGGTGCGTGTCTGGCCATGGTGGTGCGCACGTGGCTGTCTTCGTCGTCGAGCAGGCGGCGCACCACCTGCGGTGGCAGCGACGGTGCCATCGCCGCCGACATCCTGAAACAGGCGTACGGGGATGCGACGTGCGGCAGTGGATCCGCGGTGACCCAGTCAAGGTGCAGGCTGCGAACTTCGATGTGGGCGTACCAGCTTTCGAGGTCGGCCACAATCCGGTCGTCGTCGTCGGTGTCCTCGACATCGACGGTGTGGCGGGGGCTGGTCAGTTCACGATAGATCCGGGCGCGGACGGGTTCGGGTGTGTCACGCCGGGCGAAGACGCTCAGCCGCACCGACCCGTTAGGATCGCCGGCGAGACGATCGCGAAGCTCGGCAGGCAGCTGCGGATGAGCGGCGGCCTCCCGGCGTACTTTGTGGTCAGGATCCTCGGCCAGCCTCAGCGCCGTCGCGTGATCAAGGTCGAGGTGCCGCACCACCCCCGCCCGTGTGCAGGGATCGTTGAGCAGCATCAGGTGCAGGTCCTGCGGCGGAACGGGAGCGGCAGCCAACGGAAGTAGGTGGAACAGGCTGCCGCGCGTACCTCATCTGCCGCATCGGTGAGCAGGATACGCCGTACCTGCAGCGGCGCCCGCGTCCACCACTGGGCAAGAGTCGCCCGGATCCGGGGATCCGGGTCACCGGCCAGGCGCACCCGAACCTGTACCGGCACGTGATCGGACTGCGCCATGTACTCACGCACGCGCACGTCCGGAT
>Ga0075421_100001945_pt1 | contig 24439 bp, 24 predicted proteins | sample SoiMetdeltSBSDD5_FD_75292 | JGI IMG/M metagenome (GOLD analysis project Ga0075421, IMG submission 75292) | Bulk soil microbial communities from a Populus tree surrounding site in Tennessee, USA - Soil MetaG P. deltoides SBSDD5 | ecosystem: Environmental > Terrestrial > Soil > Tree plantation...
GAAGAAGTGCAGGAAGATGGGACAGGGGCATAGCCATGTCGAAGATGTTTGACCGGATCGCGCGCGTGGCCAGGGGCGAACTGCCGCAACCGCCGATCGCCGAGCTCCTCGGCTTCGCGCTCACCGAGGTCGAGCCCGGGCGGGCCGTCATCGAATTCAGCGCCGGCCGACGGCATGCCAACCCGCTGGGGACGCTCCACGGCGGCGTCCTCTGCGACATCGCCGACGCGGCCATGGGACTGGCCTACGCGAGCACGCTCGCGGACAGCGAATCGTTCACCACCCTCGAGCTGAAGATCAACTTTTTGAAGCCGATCTGGGAGGCGAGGTTGCGGGCCGAGGGGCGGGTAGTCAAAGGCGGACGGACGGTCGGCCTCGTCGAATGCGACGTCACCGACGAGCAGGGCCGCCTGGTTGCCCGCGCGACGAGCACCTGCATGACGCTGCGCGGCGCGCAGGCCGAGGGGCGGTAAGGGAATGGCCCACGGATGACACGGATCAGAAATCCATGGGCTATTCAATAGTCCAGCCCCTGTAGGTAAGTGAAGCTCGTCTTGAGGCTCTCGAGCGGCGCGGGCGACTCGTCCTGCTCGACGAAGTAATGTTTGACGCCGGCCTTCTGGCCGAGGGCGAAGATCGCCTTGAAGTCGATCGTCCCGCGCCCGACTTCGGTGAAGAATTGCTTCGGCGTCTTGTCCATGTCCTTGACGTGGAATAGCTCGAAGCGGCCTGGGTACTTGTCGAAGTACGCCGCGGGCTCCCGGTTCGCCTTGGCGATCCAGTAGAGGTCGAGCTCAATTTTGACGAGCTGCGGGTCGGTCTCGGCGAGCAGCAGGTCAAAGGGCAGCCTTCCCTCGAGCGGCATAAACTCGAAGTCGTGGTTGTGGTAGGCGAGCTGCAGCCCGGCTTCCCGGCAGGCCTTGCCCGCGCGGTTGAGCAGCGCCGCCAGCTGCTGGTAGTCGCTCAGCGCTTTGCGCTCCTCAGGAGCGAGCCAGGGGCAGACGAGGTAGTGGTGCCCGATGACCTTGGCCGCCGCGATATGTTTCGCCAGCTCGTCGCGCAGCCCCGCCACCGGCACGTGCGCCGACGGCGCCGTCAGCTTGAGCTTGTCGAGCGTCGCTTTGACCTGCTCGGGCGTACGGTCGTAATAGCCCGCGAACTCCACCTCCCGAAACCCGATGGCGGCGATCTTCCCGAGCGTGCCCTCGAAATCCTGCCCCAACTCGCGGCGCACTGTGTAGAGCTGGACGCCGACCGCCCCGAGCTTCTTCCACCCCAGGCCCGCCAGACACATGCCGCCCGCCGCGGCCCTCAAGAACTGCCTCCGATCAGTCATCGCCTCAGACCTCCTGCTACTTATTTCGTCTCCGATCCTAGCACAGAATTGACCCAGCGGCCGTTGAGCATGACGCGCCTGACGCGGCGGAGCGCGGTGATGTCGGCGAGCGGGTCGCCGGCGACAAGCACCAGGTCGGCGAGCTTGCCCGGCTCGACGCTCCCGAGCCGGCCGTCGGCGCGGAAGAACCGCGCGTTCTCGAGCGTCGCCGCCGTGATCGCCTCGGCCGGCGTCAGCCCGCTCTCGACCAGCAACTCCGCCTCCCGCTGGTAGGCCCACCCGCGCGCGGCGTGCGGCACCGAGGAGTGCGAGCCGACGACTACGCGCACCCCGGCGCGGCGCGCCCGCCCGACGAGCGCCATCATGTTCTTGAAGGCGCGGACGTGCGTCTCGGTCGCCTTCTCGTCCCCGGCCCGCCGCTCGAAGACTGCAAGCGTCGGCGAGAGAAAGACGCCGCGCTCGGCCAAGAGCCGGAGCAGGTCGCGGGCGCGCCCGGAGTCCGGGTCGATCTTCGCCCACACCTCGTAGCGCCCCTCGCGCCGCGCGCCGTTGTCGGCGAGCACCGCCTGGCGGTAGGCTTCTGCCTCGCGCGGCGGGAGCAGCGCCGTCCCGAGCGACGTCACGTGCTCGATGCCGTTGACCCCGGCGCGCGCGGCGTCGCCCGCGTCGAGGATCTCGAGGTGCGCCGTCACCGGAACGCCACGCGCGTGAGCCGTTTCGGTCGCCGCCCGGACCAGCCCGAGCGGCAGGCGGAAGTAGACCTTGATCACCGACGCGCCCTGATCGATGGCGCGGTTGACGGCCAGCCGCGCCTCCTCGGGGTCGCGGACGATGACCGCGTCCTGCGGGTAGGCCGGCGGCGGTGCGTCCAGGTGCGGCCCGGCGAGGAAGAGGCGCGGGATCACGTCCGCGGACTCGCGCACCCGGTCGTAGGCCTCGATCCACGCGCCCGGGTCGCGCGCCGAGGTCACGCCGTGCGCGAGGAAGAGCGCGGGCAGCCCCTGGTCGCCGTCGAGATGAAAGTGCGCGTCGATGAGCCCGGGCAGGAGCGCCAGCCCGCGCGCGTCAATCGTCTCGGCCCCATCGGGCACCCGCACCTCGGCACGCGGGCCGGCGGCGACGATCCGCTCGCCGCGGACGACGACCGCCGCGTCCGGGACCGCCGCCCCGCCGCGGCCGTCGATCAAGGTCGCCCCGAGGATGGCGACCGCGCGGTCGCCGTCCGGGCGCGCGACCTCGTTGACCTCGCGCAGCATGCCGCCCGTCGGGGCCTGCCACCCCGCCGAGAGGCAGCCGAGCAGGGCCCACTGGAAGAGCTCACGCGGAAGACGCGGAAATATCCTCCTAGGTTTTTCGCGTGTTTCGTTCATTTCCGCGTCTTCCGCGTGAGCTCCTTCTTTCATCTTGGGACCACCGGGAGCACGAGCGCCGACGGATGCCGGGCGTCGTGGTAGACGGTCTGCCGCGCCTTGGCCATCCGCGTCGCCCCGAGCGTCTGCTCCCCGGTGTTGAGGTTGCGGTTGAAACGGGGGAAATTGCTGCTCGAGAGGTAGAGCCGGATGCGGTGCCCGGCCTTGAAGACGTTGCTCGTCGCCCAGAGGTCGATGCGGTAGCTGTAGACCTTCCCCGGCTCGATCGGCTCGGGGCGCGCGGTCGAGTTGCGGTAGCGGGCGCGGACGACGCCGTCGGTCAGGAACCTGGCGTAGCCCGACGCGTCGACATCGGCGAGCAGGGCGGTGAAGTCGGTGTCCGCGGCGGAGCTGGACGCGGCGAGCTCTACCGTGATGTAGCCCGTGACCTCAGTGTCGCGCTCGAGCGGCGGGGTCGAGTAGACGAGCACGTCCTGGCGCGACTCGTTGGGCCGCTGGTCGAATGGGCCGGGCGGGATCGCCCCGCTGCAGCAGAGCCGGCCGCCGATCGTCGGCACCGGATTCTGCGGGTCGTACTCGAAGGTGTCCGGCTGCTCCTCGCCCGGCGCCGAGGGCGAGAGCTGCCCGTCGCCCGCGGCCGTGTTCGCCCCTCGTGCCGAGCCCAGGTAATACTTCGTTGCCCGCGCCCGCGCCAGCGGGAACTCCTGCTCGTCGCGCCAGACGTTGTCGCCCATGACGAAAATCCGGACCGGCGCGCCCGGGGCGAACTCGTTGGCCACCCCCTTGAGCGCGTAGTCGAACCACTTGATGATCGTCGCGTTCATGTCGAGCACCGCGCTGCGGCCGAAGACGACGTCGCCGATCTGGCCCTCGGCTGAGGTCGGGGCGTGCGCCCACGGGCCGACGAGCAGCCGCTGCCCGGCACGCGCCTCGGGGCTCGCCGCCCCGGCCTTCATGCCGACGTAATTTTGGATCGACCCTTTGAGGAAGAGGTCATGCCACCCGCCGGCATGGAGCCCCTTGACCGTCATGGCGCCGTAGTGGTCCGAGATTCTCCACCGTCGCCAGTAGTCGTCGTCGCGCTCGTGCTCGACCCAGTCGCGGTAGTAGGGCGCCGCCTCGGCGGGCGGCGCAGGGTCGAGCAGCCGATAGCCCTCGACCGGCAGCGCCGCGACCCACTCCTGCGGCCGCGACCGGCCCCCGGTCCGGCGGCGCTGCGTGTCCTCGGCCAGCAGCGAGGCCCAGGAGCTGGCGAACCACTGCATGAGCGCGCCGCTCTGGTAGGTCCACCCCTCGTAGTACTCCGACGCGGTGACGTAGGGGAAGATCGCCAGGAGGTGCGGCGGCCTGGCCGTCGCCGCGAGCATCTGCGTCGCGCCGACGTAGGAGCCGCCGAACATCCCGACCCGCCCGTCCGAGGAGTCGAGCGCGGCGGCCCACTCGACCGTGTCGTAGCCGTCCTCGGCCTCGTGGCGGAACGGGTAGAACTCGCCCTCCGAGTCGAACCGCCCGCGCGTGTCCTGGAGGACAACGACGTAGCCGCGCGCGGAGAGCGCCGTCCCGGTCGCGGCGTCGCGGCGGTTGTAGGGCGTGCGCTGGAGCAGGACCGGGAACTTCCCCTCGGCCTTCGGGCGGTAGACGTCGGCGGCGAGCGCGACCCCATCGCGCATCTTGACCCGCACGCCGGTCTGGACGACGACCTGGTGAGTGTCGGTTTGCGGGCGCGCGGCCTGCGCCCAGGCCAGCCCCGCCGCAAGCAGCAGCGCGAGGCAAGAATTGGCATGTGTCATCGGTCCGGGCCTCCGTTGAGAACCAATCGAACGTCGATCTGGTCGATCACTGCGGTTTGGCGCGGATGATACCATAATTCAGTTTTGGCCAGGAGAACATCGACAGCCGGCGCGTCATTCGGCTAACCTTGAACACGGATCAACACGGAAAGAGACGGATGAGCACGGATCAGACCATCGAAATTCGCCCGCTCGCCGAGCGCGACATTGAGGCGGCGATGCGGCTCAAGGAGCTGGCGGGCTGGAATCAGACCGAGGCCGACTGGCGGCGTCTGCTCGGGCTCGCGCCGGGTGGCTGCTTCGCCGCGTGGGCCGACGGGCGGCTCGTGGCGACGACAACTACCACCGCTTACGGCCAGGAGCTGGCCTGGATCGGCATGGTGCTCGTCGACCCGGAGTACCGCCGGCGCGGCATCGCCACGGCGCTCATGCGGGCGGCGCTCGATCACCTGCAGGGCGCGGGGGTCGCGACGATCAAGCTCGACGCGACACCGGCCGGCCGGGGAGTCTACGAAGCCCTGGGGTTCGTCACCGAAGGTCTCTTCGAGCGGTGGGAGTGCGCCGAGGCGCGGCCCGGCGCGGCCGAGGTGCGGGCGAGCGAGCTGCGCGACTGGACCGGGGCGCTCGCGCTCGACCGGCGCGCCTTCGGGGCCGACCGCGGGGCGCTGCTCGAGGCGCTCCGCGCCGACGCGAGCGTCACGCCGCTCGAGATCGCCGGGCGGGGCTTTGCGCTGGCGCGGCGCGGGACGGCGGCGAGTTACGCGGGGCCGGTGGTGGCGGCCGACCCGGCGGCTGCCGTCGCGCTCCTCGACGGGCTGCTCGGCCAACTGGCGGGCGGGCGCAGCTACCTCGATTTCAACACCGGTTGCGGGGTCGGTCGGGCGGAGCTCGAGGCGCGCGGCTTCGCCAAGCAGCGTGACCTGGTCCGCATGCGGCGCGGGGCCGAGAGCGGCGCCGGGACCTCGCCCCTCGTCTTCGCGATCGCCGGCCCTGAAGTCGGCTGAGGAGCTTCGCCCATGACACCCGTGACGTCTGGCCGCGCGGCCTCGGCACGCCGACCGATCCGCTCGCTGCGCTGGTGGATCGGCGGGCTCTTGTTCGCCTCGACGGTGATCAACTACATCGACCGGCAGACGCTCTCGCTGCTCGCCCCTTACCTCAAACAAGAGTACCAGTGGACGAACACCGACTACGCGAACCTGGTGATCTCTTTCCGCGTCGCCTACTCGGTGGGCCAGACCGTCTGCGGGCGCCTCATGGACCGCGTCGGGACGCGGCGCGGGCTAACTCTGTCGGTTGCCTGGTACTCAGTCGTCTCGATGCTTACGGCGCTCGCCACCGGGCTCAAGAGCTTCGCCTTGTTCCGCTTCCTGCTCGGGGCGGGGGAGTCGGCTAACTGGCCGGGGGCGACCAAGGCCGTCTCGGAGTGGTTCCCGAAGCGCGAGCGCGGGCTGGCGACGGCACTCTTCGACAGCGGCTCCTCGATCGGCGGCGCGATCGCGCCCTTCATCATCCTGCCGATTTACCTGCGCTATGGCTGGCGGCCGGCTTTCATCATCCCCGGGCTGCTCGGCTTCGTCTGGATCCTCGCCTGGCGCCGGCTCTATTACCCGCCGGAGTCGCACCCGCGCGTGAGCGCGGCGGAGCGCGAGATGATCCTGGCCGACCACCGCGAGTCGTCGCCGCCCGACGAGCGGCGGGCGCGGGTGCGCTGGCGCGACCTGCTCCGGCTGCCGCAGACCTGGGGGACGATCGCGGCCAAGGCGCTGACCGACCCGGTCTGGTTCTTCGTCACCGACTGGTTCCCGATCTACCTCGTCGCCAAGGGGATCAATCTCGAGAGCGGGCTGATTGCGGTCTGGGTGCCGTTCATCGCCGCCGACCTGGGCAACTTCTTCGGCGGGTGGCTGTCGGGTTACCTGATCAAGCGCGGCTGGTCGCTCGGGGCGGCGCGCAAGGCGCTGGTCGTCTTCGGCGGCCTGGGCGTGACGCTGCTCATCCCGACGGTCTGGACGACCGACCTCTATCAGATCGCGCTGCTCTTCGGACTCGCGACCTTCGCCTACGCGGCCTTCTCGACGATCGCCAACGTCCTGCCGTCGGACCTCTACCACAGCGAGTCGGTGGCTTCGGTGAGCGGGCTGAGCGGGACCGGGGCGGGGATCGGGACGATCATCGCCTTCAAGCTCATCGGCTACCTCGCGGACGCGCGGCAAGGGGCCGGCGCCAGCTCCTTCGACCCGATCGTCGTCGTCGCCGGGCTGGTGCCGCTCGTCGGGATGGTCCTGGTGCTCCTGCTCGTGCGCAATAACCGCGCGACGGATGAGGGTCTGGTCAGGAGGATTTGACACGGATCAGACCCGTGGTCATCCGTGTTCCCGCGGCTACATCAAGCTCACTGGGTCGACCTCCACCGTGACCATCCGCAGGTCGTGGCCCGCCTCGCGCAGGGCGAACATGGCGGCATCGAGCGCCTCGCGCGCCCGGCGGCGCTGCCCGGTCTTGATGAGGAGCTGCAGCCGGTGCTCGCCCTTGAGCCGCGCGAGCGGCGCCGGGGCGGGGCCGAGCAGGCGCAGCACGCCGTCGCCGTCTGCCTCCTTGACGCGCCGCGCCAGCTCCGCCGCCACTTCCGCCGCGCGCGCGTAGTCGGCGTGACGCACCAAAATATTGATCAGCGCGACGAACGGGGGGTAGCGCATCTCGCGCCGGAAGCGGATCTCGTGCTCGTAGAACTTCTCGTAGACCTGGGCGCGGGCGAACTCGAGCGCGTAGTGCTCGGGGTGGTAGCTTTGGATGAGCACCCGGCCCGGCTTCTCGCCGCGACCGGCTCGCCCGGCGACCTGGGTGAGCAGCTGGAAGGTCCGCTCCGAAGCGCGGAAGTCTGGCATCGCCAGCCCGGCGTCGACCGAGACGACGCAAACCAGCGTGACGTTGTGGAAGTCGTGCCCCTTGGCGATCATCTGGGTCCCGACGAGCAGGTCGAGCGACCCCGTGGCAAAGTCGCCGAGGAGGCGCTCGAACGCCCCCCGCCGGCGCGTCGTGTCGCGGTCCAGCCGCCCGATGCTCATCTCCGGGAAGGCCTCCTTGAGGATCGCCTCGATCTGCTCGGTCCCCTCGCCGACGTAATGGATGTACGGCCCCTCGCAGTTCGGGCAGGCGCGCGGGACGCGCTCCTGGTGGCCGCAGTAGTGGCAGATGATCCGCGCCTCGGCCTTGTGGTAAGTAAGCGTCACGTCGCAGTTCGGGCAGTGGACCGAATCGCCGCAGCTCCGGCAGAGGACGAAGGACGAATAGCCGCGCCGGTTGAGCAGCACGAGCGTCTGCTCCCGGCGCCCGAAGTTCTCGAGGATCGCCGCCTTCATCTCGTCCGAGATGACCTGCAGCTTCCCGTGCCGCGCGAAGACCTCGCGCATGTCGACGACCTCGACCGCGGCGAGTGCGCGCCCGCCGATCCGCTCGTCGAGCCGGAGGTAGCGGTACTTGCCCGCGTGCGCGTTGTGGTAGGACTCCATCGACGGCGTCGCGCTCCCGAGGATGACCACCGCCCCGGCGCGGGCGGCGCGCATGATCGCCGTGTCGCGCCCGTGGTAGCGCGGCGACTCGTCCTGCTTGTAGGAGGCCTCATGCTCCTCGTCGACGACGATCAGGCCGACCCCCGCGAGCGGGGCGAAGACCGCCGAGCGCGCGCCGATACAGACCCGCGCCTCGCCCCGCCGCAGCCGGTTCCACTCGTCCAGCCGCTCGCCCTCGGAGAGCGACGAGTGGAGGATCGCCACCGCGTCGCCGAAGTGCGCCCGCAGCCGGCGCGCGAACATCGGTGTGAGCGCGATCTCCGGCACCAGCATGAGCGCCGTCTTGCCCTGATCGACCGCCGCCCGCATGGCGCGCATGTAGACCTCGGTCTTGCCGCTCCCCGTCACCCCGTGCAGCAGGAAGGCCGCATACCGGTCCGCCTCGAGCCGCGCCGTAATCTCGTCGAGCGCCGCCTGCTGCCTGGCCGTGAGCGTCAGCTCGTCCTCGGTGTGGTGCTTGAGATGCGCGAGCGGGTCGCGCCGCACCTCGCGGGTAAAGATCTCGAGCAGGCCGCGCCGCTCGAGCGTCCGGATGACCGAGGCGCTCACCCCCGCGGCCTCGGCCAGTTGAGCGAAGGCGACCGGCCCGCCGGCCTCGGCCAGGTGACTCAGGACGCGCCCCTGCGGCCCGCTTGGCGCCCCGGCGCCGTCGGCCGCCGGGGCGGCGGCGAGCCGCACCGCCTGCTGCCGCTTCGGCCTCACAGCCGCGTTCTGCGCCTGCCGGGTGACGGTCGCGTGTCCGGCCTGCTCCAGCGCGCGGACGAGCGCGGCGGCGCGCGTCTTGCCGAACTGCCGCCCCAGCTCGCGCGCGTTGAGCCAGCCGCGCTCGGCGACGAGCGAGAGCGCCTGGGCCTTGGCCGAGCCCTGCGCCCGCCCGGCGTATTGCGTCGCGAGCGCCGCGCGCCCCTCGGCCGTGGCCGCGACGATCGTCTCGACCTCGGCGTTGATCCCCGCCGGCAGGCAGCACTTGATGACCTCGCCCCACGGCGCGTGGTAATAGTCGGCGATCCAGCGCGTCAGCTCGAGCAGCTCCGCCGTGAGGAGCGGCTCGGTGTCGATCAGCTCCTCGACCTCTTTGACCTCGAAGCCGTCCGCGGACTCGTCCGCAGATTCATGCAGGGCGACGACGTAGCCGGTGACCAACTGCTTGCCGAGCGGCACGAGCACGCGGCACCCGGGCCGCGCGCCCGCGGCGAAACTCGCCGGGAGTGCGTAGGTGAAGGTCTGGTGGACGTAAAGCGGGACGGCGACTTCGGCGTACACGGGTGATCTCAAACTTGAAGTCTGAAATTTGAGATTTCAGAGCTCGGCAAAATTCTTGAACAGTCTGAGCCCCGCGGCCTGACTCTTCTCCGGGTGGAACTGGACGCCGGAGACATTGCCGCGGCCGCAGACCGAGGCGAAGCGCGCGGCGTAGTCAGTCTCCCCGAGGACGCAGCCGCCGTCCTCCGGCTCGACGTGGTAGGAGTGGACGAAGTAAAAAAACGACTTGTCCGGCAGGCCTCGGAAGAGCGCGTGCTCCCGCATGACCGCCACCTGGTTCCAGCCGACGTGGGGCACCCGCACACCCCCGGGGAAGCGCACGACGCGCCCGGGCAGCAGCCCCAGCCCCGGATGGACGCCGAACTCGTGCCCCTCGTCGAAGAGCATCTGCAGCCCGACGCAGACGCCGAGGACCGGCTTGCCCTCCCGCGCCGCGTCGAGCACAATTTGGTCGAACCCGCGCGCCCGGAGGCCGCCCATGCAGGCGGCGAACGCCCCGACGCCCGGCAGCACCAGCTTCTCCGCCGCGCGCAGGACCCGCTCGTCAGCGCTGACCGCGGCCCGGACGCCCTGCGCCTCGAACGCCTTCTCGACGCTGCGCAGGTTCCCGACTCCGTAATCGATAATCGCGATCGTCATGATGAGAGGGTGCCTTTCGTCGACATGACCCCGGCGATCCGCTCGTCGACGCGCGCCGCCTGCGCGAGCGCGCGCGCCGTCGCCTTGAAGGTCGCCTCGAGGATGTGGTGCTGATTGCGCCCGTAGAAGACCTCGAGGTGGAGGTTGCACTTGCAGTGCTCGGCGAACGAGTGCCAGAAGTGCTCGGCCAGCTCGGTCGCGAAATTGCCGATCTTGCTCCGCGTGTTCTTGACGTGGTAGACGAGGTAGGACCGGCCCGACAGATCCACCACCGCGCGCGCCAGCGCCTCGTCCATGGGCACGTAGGCCGCGCCGAAGCGCGCCAGCCCCCGCTTGTCGCCGACCGCCTCGGCGAAGGCCCGGCCGAGGCAGATCGCCACGTCCTCGGTCGAGTGGTGGTCGTCGATCTGCAGGTCGCCCCGGCAACTAACCTCGAGGTCGAAGAGGCCGTGGCGCGCGAAGAGGTCGAGCATGTGGTCGAGGAAGGGAATCCCCGTCTCCACCCGGCTCTCCCCCGCGCCGTCCAGCCGCAGCTTGACGCGGATGTCGGTCTCCTTGGTCCGGCGTGTGATCTCGGCTTCGCGTGTCATAGTACTCAACGGGGTCGTCACTCGAAAATCTCGTGGAGCGCGGCGACGAGCCGGTTGTTCTCCTCCGGGGTTCCGACGCTGAAGCGGATGTATTCGGCGAGCATCGGGTATTTGCTCACGTCGCGCACCAAGATGCCGCGCTCGTGGAGGGCCTCGAAGAGCTGCGCCGGCGCGAGCGCCGTGCGGACGATGAGGAAGTTGGCCGCCGACGGCAGCGGGGTCAGCCCGCGGATACGCTGCAGCGCCTGGAGGAGCCGCTCGCGCTCGCTGACGATGCGCTCGATCAGCGGGCGCAGCAGGTCGACGCGCTCGAGGGCGACCTCGGCCGCCGTCATCGAGAAGAAGTTGAGGTTGTAGGGCAGCTTCGCCTTGTGAATCTCGGCGACCAACTCGGGCGCGGCGAGCAGGTAGCCGACGCGCAGTCCGGCCATGGCCATGGCCTTCGAGAAGGTGCGCAGCACGACGAGATTCGGATGCCGCTCGAGCAGCGGCGCGAAGTCGTCGCCGCCGAACTCCGAGTAGGCCTGGTCGGCGACGACCAGCCCCTCGGTGTTGCGCAGCAGCGAGACCAGGTCACGCCCGGCGAGCGCGCAGCCGGTCGGGTTGTTCGGCGAGCAGACGACCGTCAGGTCGGCCTTGGCCGTGACCACTTTGCTCGCCAGCCGCGGCATGTTAAACGTCAGGTTGTCATTGAGCGGGACCCCGATGACCTCGCCGCCGAGCACCGTCACCAGCAGCCGGTAGAGCGTGAAGGTCGGCTCCGGGATGACCACCCGCGTCCCGGCCCCGACCGTCACCGTGAGCAGCGCCTGGATGAGCTCGTTCGAGCCGTTGCCCGCGAGCACTCCGTCCGGGCGCCAGCCCGCGTGCGCCGCGAGCTTCTCGTGGAGCCCCGAAGGCACGAACGTCGGGTAACGTGACCACGGGCGGTCGCGCAGCCGCCGGAGCACCTCCTCCTTGATTCCGACGGGCATGTCGAACGGGTTCTCGTTCTGGTTGAGCTTGACCTCGGCGCGCCGCGGCGCGAGCGTGTAGACGCCCGCCGCGCGCACCTGGGGTTTGATCTTGTCGAGTGGCGAAGGCATAACGGGTGTCGGACCTATTCCTCCAGTCTGATCGTCGCCGCCCGCGCGTGGGCGTCGAAGCCCTCGGCGCGCGCCAGCAGGTCGATCGCCGGGGCCGTGCGCCGCAGTTCCGCCTGCGTGTAGCGGATGAGGCTCGTCCGCTTCTGGAAGTCGTAGACGCCGAGCGCCGACGAGAAGCGCGCCGTCCCCCCCGTCGGCAGGACGTGGTTGGTGCCCGCGAAGTAGTCCCCGACCGGCTCCGGCGAGTAGGGACCGATGAAGATCGCGCCCGCGTGGCGGATGAGCGCCGCCGTCGCCTCGCCGTCGGCCGTCATGACCTCGATGTGCTCGGCCGCGATTTGGTCGGCCAGCGCACAGCCCTCGGCGAGCGAGCCGACGACGACGAGCGCGCCGTAGTCGGCGAGCGACCGCGCGATGATCGCCCGGCGCGAGAGCGTCGCCGTCTGCCGGATGATCTCCTCCCGGACCGCCGCGGCCAGCCCCTCGCTCGGCGTGATCAGGATCGCCGCCGCATCCTCCGAATGCTCGGCCTGCGAGAGCAGGTCGGCGGCGACGAACTCCGCGCGCGCCGTCTCGTCGGCGATGACCACGATCTCGCTCGGGCCGGCGATCGAGTCGATGTCGACCACGCCGTAGACCAGCTTCTTGGCGGCCGCCACGTAACGGTTGCCCGGCCCGACGATCTTGTCCACGCGCGGGATCGTCCGCGTGCCGTAGGCCAGCGCGGCCACGGCCTGCGCCCCGCCGACGGTGTAGACCTCGGCCAGCCCCAGCTCCCGGAGCACGGCGGCGACGGCCGGGTTCTGCCCGAACTGCCCGGGCGGGGTGACGACGACGATGCGCCCGACGCCCGCGACCTGCGCCGGGATCGCGTTCATCATGACCGTCGAGGGGTAGGCCGCGCTCCCGCCCGGGACGTAAAGCCCGACGATCTCCAGCGGCCGCACCCGCTGGCCGAGCCGCACCCCGTTGGCACCCTCGATCTCCCAGTCGCGCGCCAGCTGCCGCTCGTGGTAGCGCCGGATGTTGCCGATCGCCTCGCGCATAGCCGCGATCAGCCCGGCCTCGACTTGCGCCGCCAGACTCTGGATCAATCCGGGGTCGGCGCGCAGCGCCCCCGGCTCGAGCGTCACCCCGTCAAACCGCGCTGTATACTCGACGACCGCCTCGTCTCCGCGCGCCGCGACGTCGCGGACGACCGCCTCGGCGCGCGCGAGCACTTCGCCCTCCAGCCCGGCGGACCGCGCTAGAATCCTCCCCAGCTTCTTACTCCCCGGCCTGACGATCTCAATCATCTTGCATCTCAGATTTCAAATCTCAGACCACCCCGGCGAGGGCCGTCACCAGCCCGCTGACCTCGGAGCGCTTGAGGTGGAAGCTCGCACGGTTGACGATCAGGCGGGCGGTCGATTCGGTGATCACATCGATCACCTCGAGCCCGTTCTCGCGCAGCGTCCGCCCGGTCTCGACGAGGTCGACGATCCGGTCCGAGAGGCCGAGCAGCGGCGCCAGCTCGACCGAGCCCGCGAGCGTGACCACCTCGATCGGGATGCCGCGCTCGTGGAAGTAGTCGGCCGTAACCCGCGGGTACTTGGTCGCCACGCGCACGGTGGCGAGCAGGTTATAGTCCTCGCCGACCACCTCGCGCCGCCCGGCGACCGCGATCCGGCAGCGGCCGAGCCCGAGGTCGAGCGGCTCGTGGACCTCGGCCCGCGCCTCGAGCAGCACGTCGCGCCCGCAGACGCCCGCGTCGGCCACGCCGTACTCGACGTAGGTCGGGACGTCGGCCGGCTTGACGAAGACGAAGCGGCAGCGCGCGCCAATCGCCGAGACGATCAGCCGGCGTGAGTTGAGCTCGGCCCCGTCCGCCTCGAGCCCCGCGCGCGCGAAGAGCGCCAGCGTCTCGTCCTGCAACCTCCCCTTTGAAATCGCGATCGTGAGCATGCGAAATTAGATGGCCCGCGGACGAGACGGATCGGGCGGATTGAGGGCCATCCTGACCTTCTTCTGCCGCGCGCGCAGCTCGCGCGCCTCGCGGAAGGCTTGGGCGAGATCCCCCCCGAGCACGACCTCGCGCACGCCGTCGTGCTCCCGCCACGGCGCCTCGCGGCCGCGCCGCGCGAGCGCCCCGGCCAGCCCGTCGAGCGAGAGCGAGAAGCCAACCGCCGGCTCCGGCTCGCCGAAGCTGCCGATGAGGTTGTCGTAGCGCCCGCCGCCGCCGATCTCGGCCCCCCACTCCGGGACGTAGACCTTGAAGGTCAGCCCGGTGTAATACTCGAGCCCGCCCGCGTCGCCGAAGTCGATGTCGAAATGCTCGCCCAGACCGAGCGCGCCGACCGCCTCGTAGACCCCGGCGAGCTCATCGACCGCGGCGCGCGACCGCTCGTTGAGGAGCACCTCGCGCGCCCGCGCCAGCGCCTCCTCCTTGCCCGCGACCTGCGTCAGCCGGCAGAAGCCCGCCCGCCACGACTCCTCCACCTGCGGCGCGTGCTCGCGGAGGAACCCGTCGAGCGCGTAACTGCTGCGCCGGTCGATGAGCTCGCGCAGCCGGGCGCGGCCCGCCTCGTCGAGCCCGAGTGAGGTCGCCACCCCGTTGAAGAAATCGACGTGCGCCAGCGCCACCCGGAAGTCGTGAATCCCGAGCGCGGCGAGGACCTCGGCCGCGACCAGCAGAATCTCCAGGTCCGCCGCCGCGTCCGCCTGCCCGATGAGCTCGAGGCCGAGCTGGTGGAACTCGCGCGCCCCACGCTCGGTCGGCTCGTCGTAGCGGAAGACCTCGCCCGAGTAGCAGAGCCGGATCGGGCGCGGCCGCCGCAGGAAGCGCGTCGCCACCGTCCGGGCGACGAGCGAGGTCAGCTCCGGCCGTAGCGCCAGCAGCGCCCCATCCCGGTCGACGAACCGATAAGTCTTCTCCGCCTGCTCCACCCCCATGCCGCGCGCGAACAGGTCGTGGTAGTCGAACATCGGCAAGATGATCTCGTCGTAGGACCACCCGGCGAAGACCTCGACCGCCCGGCGCTCGACGTGCCGGCGCAGCCGCGCTTCGTCGTCGAAGAAGTACTGCACCCCCGCCGGAATTTTCGTCAGTGATGACATCTCAGAATAGGTTGAGCGCCCGCCCGGAGTTGTCGACCACCACCTCCAACGCCCGCGCCCTACCGCCGAGCCGCGCCCGCATGGCGGCGGCGATCCCACCGCAGTTCTCGGTCGCGAAAGCGATCATCGTCGAGCCCGCGCCGCTGATCGCCACCCCGAGCAGCCCCGGGTGCCGGTCGGCCTCCTCGTTGAGCGCGAGCACCTCGGCCAGGCCCGGCGCGAGCGGCGCGCGGTAGGGCTGGTGGAGGCGGTCGCGCAGCGCCTCGCCGAGCAAATCGTGGCGCCCGGCAGCGAGCGCCGCCTGGAGGAGCGCCGCGCGCTGGACGTTGAAGACGGCGTCCTTGAGCGGCACCGCCGGCGGCAGCGCGGCGCGCATCCGCGCCGTCTCCAATTCCAGCTCCGGGATGACGAGGACGACCTTCACCGCCTCGGGCCACGGGCGCTTGACCGTGAGGAGCGACTGCCGCTCGCCGCGCTCGACGACGCAGGCGACGACGAGGCCGCCGAGCAGACTCGGGGCAAGGTTGTCGCCGTGCCCCTCGAAGTGCAGCGCGTCGCCGAAAATCTCCTCCGCGCTCAGGCGCTCGCCACTGAGCGCCTCGTAAACCGAAATCCCCGCGATGATCGCCGCGCTGCTGCTCCCCAGCCCGCGCGCGAGCGGGATCTGGTTGTCCACGCGCAGCCGCGCCCCGCCGACCTCGCGGCCGCGCCGCCCGGCGACGAAACGGGCGACCCGCGCGATCAAATTCGTCTCGCCGCGCGCCACGGCGGCCGCGCCCTCGCCCGCCGGGTCGATCTCGAACTCCGCGGACCGCCCCTCGACCGTGACGCGCAGGTAGAGCGCGAGGGCGAGGCCGCAGGAGTCGAAGCTCGCGCCCAGGTTCGAGGTCGAGGCGGGGACGGTAATTTCGGCGATCATCAGGCTCCGACGTATCTGGCGTAGAGCGACCGCGCCACGGCCGGGTCCTCCGTGCCTTTGACGATGGCGCGCGCGTCGGGGAAGACGGTGATCTCGCAGCCGTCCGCCGCGAAGCGCAGCAGGAAGCGATTGTAACTCACCGCGCCCGCGCCGCCGAGCTTCTCGGCGAGCCGGGCGAAATCGACGCGCCCGCGCGCGCCCGGCGTGAGCTGCACCGCGTTGCGCCCGCAGAGCGTCGTCGCCAGCTGCCCGCCGCGCGCCGTGAGGAACTCGTAACGCCCCTGCCGGCAGGCGGGGCAGTCGCCCATCTCGCCCGCCGCGCCCAAGCGGAGGCGCGCGGAGGTGTTCTCCCAGAGGTCGAACTGAAGCAGCGCGCCGTGCAATTGGTCCGGCCGCCCGGCGAGCAGTTTGAGCGCCTCGGCGACCTGATAGGAGGCCACGGCGGCGACCACCGGCAGGATGACCCCCGCCGTGTCGCAGGTCGGCGAGGTGCCGGGCGCCGGCGGGTCGGGGAAGACGCAGCGCAGACAGGGCGTGACGCGCGGCCGGATCGTCATCTGCACGCCGTAAGCGCCAACCGCCGCGCCGTAAACCCAGGGCTTGCCCAGCTTGACCGCCGCGTCGTTGAGCAGGAAGCGCGTCTCGAAGTTATCCGTCCCGTCCAGGACGACGTCGGCGTCGCCGATTAACTCCTCGACGTTGGAGTAGTTGACGTCCTCGACGCGCGCCTCGGCGCCGACCTCGGAATTGATCCGCCCGACGCGCGCGGCCGCGGCGACGGCCTTGGGCAGCCGCTCCCGGACGTCGCGCTCCTCGTACATAATCTGGCGCTGGAGGTTGGACTCCTCGACGAAGTCGCGGTCGACGAGCCGGAGGCGCCCGACGCCGGCCCGCGCAAGCATTTCGGCGTGCAGCGCCCCGAGCGCGCCGCAGCCGATGACGACGGCGCGGCTCGCGCGCAGCCGCGCCTGCCCCTCCTGACCAATGCCGGCGAAGAGGACTTGCCGGGAGTAACGCTCAGAGTCCATGGGGGGGAGCCCTGGGGGGAAGGAGCCTTGGGGGCGAGGGGAAAGGCACAGGCGCCGCTTTCCCCCTGTGCCCCCGGCCCCCGGCGGCTCGTTTCTCAGCGGGTCGTGCGGATGAGCATCTCCTCGCCCCGCTCGAGCTTGACCTTGCTGCTGCCGCGGATGGCGTTCGAGCCGACGCCGACGCCGCCGCCGACGGCCGAGCCGATGGCCGCGCCCGAACCGCCGCCGGCGATCCCGCCGATGATCGCCCCGCCGATCGCCCCGCCGATCCCGCGCTTGGCGGTCGAGGAGCCGCGGCTGCCACTCTCGACGTTACCCTCCTCGTCGACCTTCGACTTGTTGTCGCCGTAGAGGCGGACGAGCTGCGCCCCGATGACGGCGCTCCCGCCGCTGGCGTAGCGGATGCGATCGAAGACGAGCCCGAGCTGGGTCTTGCCCTTGACCTTGCCCGACTGGTTGACGTTGGCGATGTGGCCCTCGAGTGTCGAGTCGGCGTACTTGGCCGGGTCAAGCACGGTCGCCGTGAACTTGTCTCCGGAGCGCGCTGTCTTCGAGTCGATCTCGTCGTGGAGCCTGATCTTCATCTCGGTCCCCACCGGGACGCGGGGCACGGATTTGGACTTGGACTTTGACTTGGTCTGCGCCGTCCCCGACCCCGCGACGGCGAGGGCAAAGACGAGCGCCGCAGCAAGCATGTGTCTGTCTGAGACGTTTTTCATAACTACCTCCGCTTGTTTCTCCGTACCCGGGGCAGCTTAACAAATCGTCCCGTGAAAAGCCACGCGCCCGCGCGGGCGAGCATTTACTCGGCCCCGCCGGGTCCCTATAATCGGCGGGGCCGCGGCCCGATACCTCACAGGAGAGCACCCGGAAAAGATTATGGCCTCAACACTGAAGGACTTCTTCGCCCCCCGAAACATCCTCAACTGGCTGCTCGTGCTGGTCCCGGTGGCGGTCGGGCTCGAGCTGACGCATTCCAGCCCGATCGCCGTCTTCATCGCCTCGGCGCTAGCCATCATCCCACTCGCGGGTCTCATGGGGCGGGCGACCGAGCACCTGGCCGAGAAGCTCGGCGAGGGCATCGGCGGGCTGCTCAACGCGACCTTCGGCAACGCGGCTGAGCTGATCATCGCGCTCATGGCGCTGCGCGCGGGCCTCTACGACGTGGTCAAGGCCTCGATCACCGGCTCGATCATCGGCAACATCCTGCTCGTCCTCGGGCTGAGCCTCCTCGCCGGCGGCCTCAAGTTCCCGAAGCAGGTCTTTAACACGACGGCCGCCATGCTCGGCTCGACCATGCTCGCGCTCTCGGGGATCGCCCTCCTGCTGCCGGCGATCTTCCACTACCTTGTCCGCAACAACCCCAACGTGCGCGAGCAGAACCTGAGCCTCGAGATCGCCGTCGTCCTCATGATCACCTACGTCCTGAGCCTGGTCTTCACGCTGCGGACGCACGCCCACCTCTACCACGGGCAGATGCACGAGGAGGGCGAGGAGGCGATGGGGACCCACGGCTGGAGCCAGACCCGGTCGATCGTTACGCTCCTCGGGGCGACGGCGCTCGTCGCGCTCATGAGCGAGTTCCTCGTCGGGGCGGTCGAGGCGGCCTCGGCCTCGTTCGGGCTGACTGAGGTCTTCGTCGGGGTGATCGTCGTGGCGATCATCGGCAACGCCGCCGAGCACTCGACGGCCGTGCTCATGGCGATGAAGAACAAGATGGACCTGGCGCTCAACATCGCCATCGGGTCGAGCATGCAGATCGCGCTCTTCGTCGCGCCGGTGCTCGTCTTCGCGAGCTACGTCCTGGCCGCGCGCCCGATGGACCTGATCTTCACGCCGATGGAGGTTGTCGCCGTCGGCGTCTCGGTCGCGGTCGTCGCGCTCATCGCCCAGGACGGCGAGTCGAACTGGATGGAGGGGGTGCTCCTCCTCGCCGTCTACACGATCCTCGGGCTGACCTTCTATTTCCTGCCGGCAGGGTAGGGGCCACAGAGGCACCGCAGACACAGAAGAAAACTCAGCAATTTCTCTGTGCCTGCGGTGCCTCTGTGGCTAATTCTTGTAAGTCAACGGATTATCTTTGGCGGGGGGCGTAAAAAAGTGAAGGGCTCGACCGCGCCTCACTCGCCGCCGAGCCCTTTAACGGACTTCACCCTGAATTGTCAACGGCCACCGGATCACTGGAGGCCCGGGCAGCCTCACTCTCCCCGAGCCAACCGCTAGCCATTCACATACCCCTTCACGCCGCAAGGCAGGGAAAGTTCCGCGTTCTCTCCTCGAAAAATCTTTTCTTCATGAGAAGACTCCAAGAGGCGCGCCGGCGGGGCGCGTTGACAGTGAGCAGGGCGAGGTGGATACTCGCGCTATGGGAGAGGCGGAGAAATCAAGGAAGGCCGCCGCACCGGCGCGCGAGGAGACCAGCTACCCGGCCTCGGTCGAGTCGCTGAGCGAGAAATGGCGGTCGGTGCGGTCGAGCGCCCCCGGGGTCGACGGGCGCAGCTTCCTCCAGCGCCACTACCTGGCCGTCGGTATAGCCATCGCCCTGCTCATCCTTTCACTCCTGACCGTCATCGGCGGCTTCGCGTTCCTGGTCTGGAACGCGCGCTGAGGAGGCATCCATCGCTGAAAGCTGACGAGATGCAGAAGATAGACCTCGGACTGGAGGTCCTGCTCGCCGAGCAGACTCACTTGCTGCGCGGCGCGCGCGTCGGATTGATCTGCAACCCGACGACGGTCGATCACCGTTACGCGCACGCCGCCGACCTCTTTGAGGCCCACCCGGCAATCAACCTGGCGGCGCTCTTCGGGCCGCAGCACGGCATCCGCGGGGAGACGCAGGACAACATGATCGAGTGGGAGGGCTTCCGCGACGCGCGGACGGGGGTCATGGCCTACTCGCTCTACGGCGCGGTGCGGCAGCCGAGCCCGGAGATGCTCGCCGGAGTTGACGTATTGGTCTTCGACATTCAGGACGTCGGGACGCGCGTCTACACGTTCGTCTACACGCTGGCGCTGGCCATGCTCGCGGCGCGCGAGGCGGGGAAGCGCGTCGTCGTGCTCGACCGGCCGAACCCGATCAACGGGCTGGCGGTCGAAGGCGACCTGCTGCGGCGCGGCCACGAGTCGTTCGTCGGGATGTATCCGATCCCGATGCGGCATGGGATGACGGTCGGCGAGCTGGCGCGGATGTTCAACGGGGAGTTCGGCGTCGGGTGCGAGCTCGAGGTCGTCGGGATGCGCGGCTACCGGCGCGAGCTCTGGTTCGACGAGACCGACGCGCCGTGGGTTATGCCGTCGCCCAACATACCGACGCTCGAGACGGCGACGGTCTACCCCGGGGCCGTCCTCGTCGAGGGGACGATGATCAGCGAGGGGCGGGGCACGACGCGCCCGTTCGAGCTCAACGGGGCGCCCTACGTCGACGCCCACGAGTTGGCCGGGAGGCTCAACGGCGCGGGCCTCCCGGGGGTTTACTTCCGCCGGCACAGTTTCCAGCCGACTTTCCAGAAGCACGCTGGCTGTCTCTGCCACGGGGTGCAGCTTCACGTGCTCGCGCGCGACGAGTTCCGGCCGGTGCTCACCGGGGTCGCGCTCATCAAGGCGGTCCGCGACCTCTACCCGCAGGACTTCGCCTGGCAGCAGCCGCCCTACGAATACGTCCAGGACCGGCTCCCCTTCGACGTCATCGCCGGGGGGCCGCAACTGCGCGCGCGGATCGAGGGCGGCGCCTCGCTCGACGAAATCTCCGAGTCGTGGCGGGCGGACGAGCAGGAGTTCGCCGCGCGGCGCAAGCCTTACCTGCTCTATTAAGAACACGGATGCCGTGTTCTTGCATTCTGCGGGCGAGGGGCTAAGAATTAACGAAGCCATGAAATCCCTGGAGGAGTATCTCACCGAGGCCGAGCGCAACCATGGGCACATGTGTCCGGGGCAGGTGCTTGGGGTGCGCATGGCGATGACCGGGTGCCGCGCGGTCGGGGTCGAGGAGCCGAAGGCGGGTAAGCGGCTGATCGTCTTCGTCGAGATCGACCGGTGCGCCGCCGACGCGATCAACACCGTGACCGGGTGCCGCCTCGGCAAGCGGACGCTCAAGTTCCGCGACTTCGGCAAGCTCGCCGCGACTTTCCTCAACACCGAGACGGGCGAGGCGGTGCGGGTCATCGCGCTCGAGTCCTCGCGCGAGCTGGCGCGAGAGTGCTTCCCCGACCTGCCGACCAAGAAAGAGCAGCAGCTCGCGGCCTACCGGAGCCTGCCCGACGAGCGGCTCTTCCGCCGCGAGCGCGTCCGCGTCGAGCTGCCCGAGGCCGACCGGCCGGGCCACCCGCTCGCGCGCGTCGCCTGCGCCGAGTGCGGCGAGGGGGTCAACGACCGGCGCGAGGTCATCTCCGGCGGCCGCGCGCTCTGCCGGGCCTGCGCTGGCGGGCGGTACTACGAAGTCATCTGACCATCGGCGGGCGCTTTGATCCTCCCGCGCCGCAGCCTATAATCTCCTTTCCGCGATGAGCAGACTGGTTTCCTTCTTGCTACTCCTGGCGGCCCCGCAGGAGCTCGACCGGCTGATCGACGCGCTCCAGGCGAAGTACTCGCGCCTTGGCTCGCTCGCCGCCGACTTCACGCAACTCTACGCCGCGCCCGGCGAGCGCGCGCGGCGCGAGAGCGGGCGGCTGCTGCTCAAGAAGCCCGGCAAGATGCGGTGGGACTACACTGCGCCCGAGCCCAAGCTCTACGTCTCGGACGGCAAGGTGCTCTACGAGTATGTCCCGGCCGAGCGGCTGGCGACGCGGACGCGGGTCAAGGAGACGGGCGACCTGAGGGCGCCGTTTATGTTCCTGCTCGGGCGCGGCAATCTGCGGCGCGACTTCCGGCGCATCGAGGCGGCGGCGGAGCCGCCGGCGCGCGCCGGCAACCGGGTGCTCCGCCTCGTCCCTAAGCGTGAGCCCGAGTTCCGCGAGCTGCTCATCGAGGTCGATCCGACGAGCCTCGGGATCGCCCGCCTCTCGTTCGTCGACCGGCAGGGCGCGCGCTCTGACTTTCTCCTCGCCAACGTGCGCGAGAACGTCGCCGCCTCCGACGCGCAGTTCACTTTCCGCCCGCCCGCGGGCGTCGCGGTGACGGAGCAGTAGCCCGGACCATGAGCGGATCAAAGCTGGACCCCTCGCGGCTGCATATCTTCTCCGACTTCGACGGAACGGTGACGGAGACTGACACGCTGGTCTTTCTCGCGACCGAGCTCGGGGGCGGGCCGGAGGTGGTCGCGACGATCGGCCGCCTCATCCGGGAAGGGAAGCTCAGCCTGCGTGACGGGATCGCGGGCGAGATGCGGAGCATCCGCGCGCCTTTCGCCGAGGCCGTCCGGCTGCTGCGCGAGCGGGTGCAGGTCGACCCGGGCTTCGCCCCCTTCGCCCGCTGGTGCGGCGAGCGGCGCATCCCGCTGACGATTCTGAGCGCGGGCTTCAAGCAGATCGTCGACCTCTTCGTCACGCCGGAAGAGTTCGCCGAAGTCGAGATTCGCGCCAACACTCTCCGGCCCGATGAGAAGGTCGGCTGGCAGTGCGTCTTCCGCGACGCGACGCCCTTCGGGCACGACAAGGCGCGCGACCTGCGCGAGGCCCGGGGGCGGGGCCAGTATACGCTCTTCATCGGCGACGGGCTCTCGGACCGCGCCCCGGCCGAGGTCGCCGACGAAGTCTTCGCCAAGCACGACCTGGCCGAATACTGTCGCGGGCGCGGCATCCGCTGCCACGAGTACCGCGACTTCGCCGAAATTCTGGAGCAACTGCGGCTGAGGTTATGAGCGCGCACCTGAGTCGGATCGCCGAGGAGAGGGAACTGGAGAAGAAGCGGGCCGAGCTGGCCACGCTCGTCGAAGTGCTCTCCGGGCGCGAGGCAGAGCTGGCGGCGCTCCAGGCCGGGCTGCGCGATTTCGAGAGCCGGTACTTGAGAATCATCGGCGCGCGCTACGCCGAGCTTGACGAGATCGAGTCGCGGATCGACGCCGTCGAGGGGCGGTCGCGGGGCGGCGGGGGGGGCGGCGATACCTCCTGGACCGTGGACGAGCAGGTCGGCTGCGGGCCGGCGCGGTTTCAGGCGACCGAGAAGCTCAAGAAGCTCTACCGCGAAGTCGCCCGCAAGTTCCACCCTGACCTGGGGGCCGATGAGCTGGAGCGCGAGCACCGCCACCGGCTCATGGTCGAAGTCAACCGGGCCTACGAGGCTGGGTCGGAGGAGCGGCTCGCGGCGCTGCTCGCGGCGCAGTCGTGGTGCGCCGAGTTGGTCGGGGGCGCAGGTGTCTCGGTCGAGCTGGCGCGCCTCGTCCGCGAGATCGCCCAGGCCCGGGAGCGGCTCTCCGAGATCGCCGATAAGATCGCCGCGATCGGGGGGCTGGAGATCTACCGGCTCAAGTTGCGGGCCGAGCGGGCCGAGGCGCAGGGGCGGAATTTCCTGGCCGAGCTGGTGGCGCAAATCGAGGCGCAGATCGCCAAGGCGCGGAATCGGCTGTTTCATCTCCAGGGCGAAGGGCCCGTAGCCAGTTGGGGCGGGGCCACGGATAAACACGGAAAAATCACGGATTGACACGGGTCTGAATTGTGCAGGAGCAGCGTATGCAGAGACCGCGCATTAAATTCTCGGCCATCGGGCTCAACCACGGGCACATCAACGGCCAGGTCCGGGCCGTGATCAAGGGCGGCGGCGAGCTGGTCTCGTTCTACGCGCCCGAGCCGGACCTGGTTGCCGCTTTCGGCCGGGAGTTCCCGCAAGCGAAGCTCGCGCGCAGCGCGAAGGAGGTTGTCGAGGATCCCTCAACCCAGCTCGTCGTCAGCGCCTCGATCCCGAACGAGCGCGCCCCGCTCGGGATCGAGGTCATGCGCCACGGCAAGGACTTTATGGCGGACAAGCCGGGGATCACTTCGCTCGCGCAACTGGCCGAGGTCCGCCGCGTCCAGGAGCAGACCCACCGCATCTACTCGATCATGTACAGCGAGCGGTTCGAGAACCCGGCGACGGTCAAGGCAGGCGAGCTGGTCCGCGCGGGGGCGATCGGCAAGGTGATCCAGACCATCGGCCTCGGCCCGCACCGCGGCGGGCTGGCGCAGCGCCCCAAGTGGTTCTTCGAGCGCGAGCGCTACGGCGGCATCCTCTGCGACATCGCCTCCCACCAGTTCGACCAATTCCTCTTCTTCACCGGCTCGACGCGGGCCGAGGTCGCCGCCTCACAGGTCGGCAATCTCAATCACCCGCAGCACCCCGGGCTCGAGGACTTCGGCGACGCCATGGTGCGCGGTAACGGGGGCACCGGCTACGTCCGCGTCGACTGGTTTACGCCCGGGGGGCTCGGCACCTGGGGCGACACGCGGCTGACGATCCTCGGCACCGACGGCTACATCGAGATTCGCAAGAACATCGACCTCGCCGGGCGCCCCGGCGGCAGCCACCTCTTCCTCGTCGACCAGAAAGAGACGCGCTACGTCGAGTGCCAGCAGACGCCGCTGCCCTACGGCGAGCAGCTGGTGAGCGACGTCCTCAACCGTACCGAGACGGCGATGACGCAGGCGCACTGCTTCCTGGCGATGGAGCTCGCACTCAAGGCTCAGGCGCAGGCGCAGCGGTTGTAAGGGAGCGTGCGGGAAGATTAAATCTCGGGGCAGGGTTCGTCCCCGCCCCGACTAAATCAGGCGGCGCAAGATTTGGAGACCGCGTTGAAAAGATCTTCGGGGCAGGGCTGGTCCCGGCCCGTGGTGGCGCCACCGCCA
>Ga0075421_100001947_pt1 | contig 24422 bp, 16 predicted proteins | sample SoiMetdeltSBSDD5_FD_75292 | JGI IMG/M metagenome (GOLD analysis project Ga0075421, IMG submission 75292) | Bulk soil microbial communities from a Populus tree surrounding site in Tennessee, USA - Soil MetaG P. deltoides SBSDD5 | ecosystem: Environmental > Terrestrial > Soil > Tree plantation...
CGCCCCGGAAGAGTCGCGCACCGATCGCGACGGCACCTGCGCCGCTCAAGCGCACGACCGCGAGGCCGGCCGCCCCAGACGCCGTAGCCGGCGCGACGATGGTCTGATCGAAGTGCCCGGCCAAGGGGCTCTGCTCCACTCCGCGGAGAGATCGACGCATGCCGAACTCTTCGTTCGCGTCCAGTACGTCGGTGCTCGACAAGATTGGTTCAACGCGCGCGGCCGTCACCCACGGGCTCCTCCACCCGGCGTCGCCCCGCTGGTGCGATCACGACATTCCGATGCAGCCCTTGGCCGACCGTGTACGAACGCACGCCGGGAATGTCGGCCACGGCCATGTGGACGGTGCGTCGATCTGGAGCGTGCAACGGCTCGAGGTTGATCTCGCGGCCGGTGATACGCACCTTCTCCGCCAACGCTTGCGCCTTCTGCACCAGCTGCGCTTGCCGGCGCTTGCGATAGTCACCGACGTCGACCACCAGCTGCACGTCCTGGCCGAATTCGCGCCCCACGAGACGTCCGACCAAATGTTCCAGCGCCACCAAGGTCTGGCCGCGACGGCCGATGAGCAAGCCGTCGATCCCCTGGGTGTGAATCGTGATCTCGGTCACTCCATCCGTATCGCGCATTTCGACCTGCGCTTCGATGTGCATCGCTTGCAGCAGATCGGACACGACCTCGGCGGCATTGGCATGTCGGTGCACCAGGCGCTCGACGCGGACGCGCGCAGGGCGCCCCTTGAGGAGCCCGAGCCAGCGACCGCCTCCGGAATCGAGGACCTCGCAGGCGACCTCAGCGCGCTTTGCCCCCAACTCGGTCAGCGCCTTTTCCAGCGCCGCGTCGGGGCTGCTTCCCGTCGCTTCGACTCGCTGCTGAATCATCGTTGCCTCCCTGCTTCACCGGCGCCGTCAAGGCCGTCGGCGCCGGGACCGGTCCGAACTTGCGATTGATCATGACCTGCTGCCAAACACCAATGACCGAGTTGACCAGCCAGTACAACACCAAGCCCGATGGCATCTTGTAGAAGATGAAGGTCATCACGATCGGCATGATCCACTTCATGATGACCTGTTGCTGTGCTGCAGGACCCGTCATCCCCGGCATCGCTGGACTGATGGCGGATCTCGCCACCATGGCCGCTCCCATGAGGATGGGGAGCAGGCTGATGGCGGGTCCCAGGCCCGGGATCGAAAACGGCAGATGGAACAGCACGTCCGGAGCCGCCAGGTTGTCCATCCACAGCACGAACGGCGCACCGCGCAGGTCGATGCTGCTGCGCAGCGCGCTGTAGAGCGCGAAGAGCACCGGGATCTGCACCAGCATCGGCATGCAACCCCCCATGGGATTGACGCCTTCCTTTTTCCACAGCGCCATCATCTGCTGGTTCATTTCCTGCGGACTGTCTTTGTAGCGGCGCTTGAGCTCCTGCACCATCGGTTGCAGGTTCTGCATCTTGCGCATGGAGCTGAAGGACTTCTGTGACAGCGGCCAGAACGCGAACTGCGTCAAGGTCGACAGAATGAGGATGACGACGCCGTAGTTGGGGATGAAGCCGTAGAGGAAGTTCATGCCGGCGAGGACGATCTTCGCGATCGGGCGCACGAAGGGCCAGCCGAGGTCCACGATCGCCTCGAGGCCTCGCCCGTGCTCGGCGAGCAGCTCCACGTCGATCGGGCCGGCGTAAATATCGTAGACCTCGCGCGGCCCGCGCTTCCACGCCAGCGGGTGCGTGAGGTCGAACCCGAGCCAATGCGCACGGGCATCGGAACGCAGGTGCAGCGTGCCGCCTTCTTGCGTCTTGGGAATCAGCGCCACGGTGAAGTACTTCGACTGGACGTTGACCCAGTCGACATTGCCTGTATAGCTGTGCTCGTTCTCGCCCGAGCCGCCGCCCAAAAGGCCCCCGAGCCCGTGGCGGTGCACTTCGCCGTCCACGCGCGCTGCGACCTTGAACGCCGCCCAATCGTCCTTCTGAATGCCCTCCGTGGTGGCGAGGCCGCGTGTCCATTGCACCGTGAGCGCGCTCACCTCGGGGATCCCAGCGCCGCGTTCGAGCTCGAGCTCGAAGCCGATGTCGTATCGGTCCGGGTTGAAGACGAAGTGCTCGAGGATCGCACCGCCTCCAGAGGCGGCGCAGCGCAGGGTCAATCGCTGTGGCTCTGCTCCGGCGGCAACGCGCATGACACCGGGCTCTTGGAGCGGGGTCACGACGTCGAAGCGAGCTCGGGTCAGGTCCAGCTCACCGGCCACGGTCGCAAGCCGCACACCGAGAGCGGTCTTGCCGGAAAGTCCCGTGTCCGGCCCGATCAAGTCGACGGGCTTCCCCTTCGCCAAGTCGAAGCTCGGGAGTCGGAGCGACGTGATGACACCGCCGGCCGTCGCGATGTGCACCTCGTAGAGCGGCGTGTGGACGACGATCTCCGGATCCGATCTCGACGCATCCGGAAACGTCGTTGCACCCGAGGTGACGGCTGGCACCTGGGTTGCTGCGCCCGGTGGAGGCACGGGGACGGGGACGAGCCCAGCAGTACCCGCGCTGTCCGACATGGCTGCCTGACGTGGTTTCTTCGGACCAACCCGCTCCATGAGCACGAGGTTCGTCCCCAGCACCACGGCGATCAGGAGGAACGCGATCTTGGTGCGATTCTCCATCGATTTCCTCCTGCGCCCCGAGCCCGTGTCGCTCGCGCGCCGTGCTTCATGGAACGGGGTCGTGTCCGCCAGCAGCCCAAGGCCAGCAGCGTAGCAGTCGCGCCATCGTCAGCTGCGTTCCGCGCCAGAATCCATGGCGCCGGTACGCCTCGGCCGAAAACTCCGAACAACTCGGTGAGAACATGCAGACTGACGGCAAGCACGGCGACACGATCAGCTGGTAGCCGCGTACCAGGAGAATCATCACGTGTTTCACGACGGCGCCTCCCCGGCGCGGTCGTTGCCCGAGACCGCCGCCGCGCGCTGCGGCGCGCGGTCGAGCACGTCCGACAACTCGCGGATGACTGCCGTGCTGCGCTGGCGCAGGATTCCCCCGCGCGCGATGAGCACGAACCAGCCGGTCGGCAGCACCCGATCCTTGCTGATTTGCCGAAACGCCACGCGCAGCAAACGCTTGGCGCGATTTCGTTGCACCGCTCCACCCACCACGCGGCTTGCCACGTAGGCGACCCTCTGATCGGGAGCGTTGTCCAGGTGGAAAATCACGAGCGACGAGCTAATTCTCTTGTGGCCCTGCGAATAGACGAGATCGAACTGCCCGCGGTTCTTCAACGTCGGCCACATGTTCCCATCACACGGCTGGCCGTAGCGTGGCCAAGGACGTGGCCAAAGACGCGACGTCTTTAGACCGTCAGCTTCTTGCGGCCATGCGCTCGGCGCCGCTTCAGGACGAGACGTCCGCCCCGCGTTGCCATGCGGCTACGGAAACCATGCCGGCGCTTGCGGCGTGTGGCGCTCGGTTGGTAGGTGCGCTTCATGAGCCCTCGTTCTTCTGGAAATGCGTTGTATCGAGCCCGATTCGAGGCCCCTAGGCTAGGGACCGCCCCGCAGGGTGTCAAGTGGCTGGAAATGGCCCCACCCTGTGCACGCGAGCGGTTTTCCACACGGTGGCCGGTTGCAGCAACACGCTCGCGGAAAATTTCTTTACAGGCCGTGGCTCTATGACGCAACGGTTTGTTTGGAAACAAGTTATGACGCTTCGATGGATCCCTGATCACCCTTGCGACGCCAAGGGCCTTTTGCTAGACTGCCCGGCGCCGCCGGAAAGACGCCTGGGGATAGCGGCACAAAGCTTTCTGTTTCAATAAGTTATAGTTCATTCCGAGGAACACGAGGTGTCCAAGTGGACGCGCACGGACTGATGGCCCCGGACGTGTTGACTAACACGCTCGAGGACAACGACTTGCCGCGCCAATCCACAAGCGTAAAAATTCTTTACGCGCCCCTTGGTGCCGTTCCGCGGGGTGTTGACACCTCTCCGTTGCCTCCTTGCGAGGAGAATCATTCCGTGTCCTCGACAGAAGATGACCCCGTCCTCGCGGGGTCGGCCCCTTCGAGTCTATGGGGACGCATCCTCGATCGCGTCCGGTCCAAAGTGAATCCGCAGAGCTACTCGACGTGGTTCGAGCCCACGCGCCTCGTGGAGGTCCGTGAGGGCGAACTCGTCGTCGAGGGTCCGAACCAATTCTTCGTCGACTGGCTCGCGGAGCACCATCTGGACAGACTCGAGGAAGCGGCTCAGCAGGTCCTTGGCCACCGCCCGCGGGTGACCCTTTGCATCGCCAACGGGTCGCATGCGCCGCAGCGAATCGTGCGCGCCCCAGAGCGAAGCGACACGCTTGCGTCGCGACCGCCAGAGAAGCAGCAGCTGGCACATGGTCTCGATTCTCGCTACGCCTTTCAGGATTTCGTCATCGGCGCGCACAGCCAGCTGACGTGCGCCGCCTGCCTCGCGGTGGCGGAAAAGCCCGGTCGTACCTACAACCCGCTGTTCATCTACGGCGGTGTGGGCCTGGGAAAAACCCATCTCTTGCAGTCCATCGGCAACTTCGTCGTCGAGGAACACGGACAGCGCGTGCATTACACCTCGTCCGAGACGTTCATGAACGAGCTCATTCTCGCCATCCGGCAGGGCCGCACGCTGGAGTTCAAGAATCGCTACCGTTCAGTCGACGTCCTGCTCATCGACGACATCCAGTTCCTCTCGGGCAAGGCCGGAACGCAGGAGGAGTTCTTCCACACGTTCAACCACCTGTTCTCGGCCAAGAAGCAGATCGTCATCGCCAGCGATCGCCCACCCAAGGAAATCGACTCGCTCGAGGAGCGCCTGCAGTCGCGCTTCGAAAGCGGTCTCATCACCGACCTCGCACCGCCGGATTTCGAGACGCGCGTGGCCATTCTGCGCAAGAAGGTCGAAAAGCAGGGGTTGGAGATCTCCGACGACGTCCTGCACCACATCGCGCGCGGGGTGACCAGCAACATCCGTGAGCTCGAAGGTTCGCTGGTGCGTTTGCTGGCGTTCTCGAGCCTGACGGGGCAACCGGTCGCCGTGGCGTTGGCCGAGGAGGCTCTCCGGGGCTTCATGCGGCCGCAGCGGCGCGAGGTACGCATCGCGACGATCCAAAAGGTCGTCGCCAATGAATTCGGCGTGACGGTGGAAGCCATGAAGGCCAAGAGCCGTGTGCAGCGGCTCGCCTTCCCGCGACAGACTGCCATCTATCTCACGCGTGAGCTGACAGGGATTCCTCTTGTCGAAATCGGCAAGAGGTTTGGCGGACGCGATCACACGACGATCCTCCATGCCTATGGGAAGATCGCGCGGCTCGCCCGCCAGGACTCATCTTTCCAAGAACGCTTGGAAAAGATGAGGCGGCTGTTGCTGTTTTCGTGACCTTACCACCTTTACAGCAGGTTCCAGTCGGGGGCCGGTCTTCGGACCGGCCCTTCCAATTTCCTGGGGAAGGATGGTGGGGAAAAGGCAGTGTGGGCAGCGGAATCTTTCCCACAGAGATGTCGCGATGTGGACAAAGTGGGCGATTCATGCAACCTCAATTCACATCGAGTCGACGCTTCGACCCGGAAGGCAACCCCATGACCTGTCGTCGCCACACCTCTGGCCCGGGGGCGAAAAGTCCGACAATCCACAGTTCTTCTACTTCTACAAACTTCATTTATTCTCGTAAGAGCCCGGGCGAACCCAATGCACCGGACCGAGAGCGGGAAGCCGGCCGACAACGGTCAAAAAACCGGTTCTAAGCCACTAGAAATCAAGTGTTTAGCACTCCGCCCGAGGGCGGTTTTCGCTTGCGAAAAGGGGTCCGTGCCGCGTACCATCCGGGCGTCGGGAACCCCATGATCGAACCTGCTGGTTCCACCCGGTTTCCCTTCTCGTGCCCTGTGCTCGCGGTTGCAGGAAGCAACCACGGAACGGGCGTGGTCTCGATGTGGCACGACGGCCGCTCGGGCTGCAAAGCGGGCACGATGAGACTTTTTTCTGATTGCTGTTCCTCTGACGTGAGTCGGCCCAGCGGCACCGGCACGGGATTGCAGCGAGGAGGTAATCGCCCGTGAAGATCGTGGCGGACCAAGCGAAGATGAGTCAGAAGCTGCAGACCGTTGGTGCCGTCGTTCCCGCCAAGACGACGTTGACCGTTCTTTCCAACGTCCTGTTGCATGCAGAGGGCGATCAATTGCGGCTGACCGCCACCGATCTCGACCTGTCGATGACCACCTCGATGCCCGCGAAGGTCGAGCAGCCCGGGTCGATTTGCATCCAGGCGCGGCGTGCGACCGAGATCGTGCGCGCCTTGCCGCCTGGCGACGTCAAGATCGGCGGCCGGCCGGAATCGGTGCGCATCCAGTGCGGCAAGAGCGACTTCAAGATCCTCGGCGCCGATCCCGACGAATACCCCAAGGTAACGGACCGGATGCAGGAGAAGGGATTCTCGATCCAGGGACGGACCTTGAGCCGCATGATCGATCGCGTCCTCCATGCGGTGTCGCAAGACCTGAGTCGCGTGGCGCTCACCGGTGTGCTGTGGGAATTCGACAAAGCATCGTTCTCGATGGTCGCGACCGACGGCAGCCGCTTGTCGAAGACCACGGCGCCGGAGAAGATCACGGTCGGCAGCGTGCGTGAGGTCATCGTGCCGGGCAAGGCCTTGCAGCACTTGCAGCGCCTCATGCCCGACGATGCCGAAGTTCGCATCAGCGTCAGCGACAACTACATCGGCTTCGATCTCGGAGACACGTTCCTGCACTCGCGGTTGCTCGAGGGACCGTTCCCGAACTACCGGCCCGTCATTCCGACCAACAACAAAAACAAGCTCACGGTCGAGCGCGACGGCCTGACGCAAGCGACGAAGCGCGTCGCGATTCTCGCCAACACGCTGACCCACCAGATCAAGATGGGCCTGCGCGGCGATGCCGTAGCACTCAGCGTCTCGACCCCGGATCTGGGGGAAGCGCAGGAGGATGTCGTCGCCGCCTACAAGGGACCGGAGATGGATATCGGGTTCAACGCCAACTTCTTGCTCGACATCCTCAAGTGCATGGAAACGGATGACGTCGAGTTCGCGCTCGATCGGGCCGACACGGCGGCCATGGTGCACCCGGTGGCAGGGAAGGACGGCGACGAGTTTTTCTGTCTGCTCATGCCGCTTCGACTCGCAGACTGACGTGAGACTCGGGAAGCTACGCACGGTCCAGTGGCGGAACATCGAGGACGGCGAGATCGAGTTCGCGGACGGCGTGAACGTTCTCGTCGGCGGCAACGGCCAGGGCAAGACGAACGTCATCGAGGCCGTGCATTACCTCGCTCTGGGAAAGTCGCACCGTGGCGCACGGGACGACGAGCTCCCTCGGTTCGGAGCGGAGCACTTTTTCGTGCGTGGGGAAGGGGACGGGGACGCCGGGGACGCATTCAGCATCGAGGCCGGCTTCACACCGCCACGGAGCAAACGCATCAAGGTCGATGGAATCGCGGTGACCAGGCTCACCGATTTGGCGGGTGTGCTCGCCTGTGTCTCCTTCGGCCCCGAGGACGCCGAGCTGGCGCGAGGAGCGCCGCAGCTACGACGGCGGTATCTCGATTACACGTTGGCGGAGACGAGCCGCACGAGCTTGAAGGCGCTCGCCGAGTACCGCCGCGTGCTGCAGCAGCGCGGCGCATTGCTGCGCGGGGCGCGCCGCGGCGAAATCGAGTCGGCGTTGCGCGTGTGGGACGACGAGCTGGTGACGAAGGGCCTCGAGGTGACCCGGCGGCGGGCCGAGGCGTTGCTGGACCTGGCACCGCGGGCCGAGCAGGCACATGCAGATCTTGGCGGCAGCGAGCCGCTGCAATTGCAGTACGCGGTGCATGCGACGGGCAAGAATTTCCGCGCCGGTGAGGAGCTCGCTCGGGCGCTGCAAGACACGACGGCGCTGCACGACGCCTTCGCGGCGCGGCTGCGCGAACGTCGGATCGCCGAGATCGCGCGCAAGGTATGCCTCGTTGGACCGCACCGGGACGACATCGGTCTGGTGGTCGGCGAGCGGGATCTGCGCCGGTTCGGTTCTCAGGGGCAGTGCCGCACGGCGGCGGTGGCATTGAAGATCGCGCAGGCGGGGTTCATCCGGGCGCAACGCCGGGAACGGCCCGTGGTGCTGCTCGACGACGTCTTCGCCGAGTTGGACGAGAAGCGCAGCCGGTGCCTCTGGGACGTCGTGTGCAGCGAGCACCAGACGATTCTGGCGGTGCCACGGCAGAGCGACCTGCAATTCGGCGCCGGCGACACGGTGTTTCGCGTCGACGGCGGCCGGCTGCGCCGCGAGCATTAGAAGGGGACGAACTCATGCCCGCACCACGCATGCCGAGCAAGCTCGAGCCGGTGGGACCGGTGTTGGGCGAATTGCTGCGCGGCCTCGGATTGGCGGCGCGCTTGGCCGAGTATCGGGCGGTGTCGGCCTGGGCGGCGACGGTCGGCCCCGCCGTGGCTGCACATGCGCAGGCGACGTCGATCCAGGACGGGGTTCTGTTCGTCGAAGTGGACTCGAGCGTGTGGCTGCAGGAGCTGGGACTCCTGCGCGAGAGCATCATCGAGCGCCTCAACGCGGCGCTCGGATCCCCCTGCGTCCGGCGCATCGTGCTGGGCGCCAAACGCACGCCGCCGGGGCGCGCCGTGCCCGGACCAGAGGAGGAGTGAGGGTCACCAACATGTCGGCCGAATACACCGCACAAGGCATCCAGGTCCTCAAGGGACTCGAAGCCGTCCGCAAGCGTCCGGCCATGTACATCGGCGGCACGGGAGCCAATGGCTTGCACCATCTGGTCTACGAAGTCGTGGACAACTCCGTGGACGAGGCGCTGGCAGGTTTTTGCAACGACATCGAAGTGACGCTGCAGGAGGACGGCAGCGTCACGGTGACCGACAACGGGCGCGGCATTCCGGTCGACATGCACGTGGAACAAAAAAAACCGGCGCTCGAGGTGGTCATGACCATGCTGCACGCCGGTGGCAAGTTCGACAAGAAGAGCTACAAGATCTCGGGCGGTCTGCACGGTGTCGGTGTCTCGGTGGTGAACGCGCTGTCCGAATGGCTCGAGGTCGAGGTGCATCGAGACGGCGGCATCTGGGTGCAGCGCTACGCGCGCGGCGTGCCGACCACCCCCGTGACCAAGAAGGGGAGCACGGAGCGCAACGGCACGACGGTGCGCTTCCAGCCCGACAAGGAGATCTTCGACAGCGTCGATCTCAGCTTCGACACGTTGTCGCAACGGCTGCGCGAGCTGGCGTTCCTCAACACGGGTGTGCGCATCTACATCGAGGACAAGCGCACGCGCAAGAAGCACGAATTCCAATACGCCGGCGGCATCATCGAGTTCGTCAAGCATTTGAACCAGAACAAAACACCGCTGCACCCCGAGCCGATCTACGTGCGCGAGAAGCGCGAAGGCATCGAGATGGAGATCGCGCTGCAGTACAACGAGGCTTACAACGAAAACATCTTCGCCTTCGCCAACAACATCAACACCACCGAGGGCGGCACGCACCTGGTGGGGTTCAAGGCGGCGCTGACGCGCGCGATCAACACCTATGCGCAGAAGAACAATCTGCTCAAGAGCGACAAGATGCAGATCGTCGGAGACGACGCCCGCGAGGGCCTGACCGTCGTGCTGAGCGTCAAGCTGCCGGAGCCGCAGTTCGAAGGCCAGACGAAGACGAAGCTGGGCAACAGCGAGGTCAAGGGACTGGTCGAATCCATCGTCGCCGCCGGCCTCACCGATTTCCTCGAAGAGAACCCTCCGGTGGCGCGGCGCATCATCGAAAAGACGCTCGCGGCCGCGCGCTCGCGCGAGGCGGCGCGCAAAGCCCGCGAGCTGGCACGGCGCAAATCCGCGCTCGACAGCTATGCCCTCCCCGGCAAGCTCGCCGACTGCCAGAGCCGCAACCCGGGCGAGTGCGAGATCTTCCTGGTGGAAGGCGACTCCGCCGGTGGCACGGCGAAGATGGGGCGCGACCGGGTGTTCCAGGCCATCTTGCCGCTCAAGGGCAAGATCCTGAACGTCGAAAAGGCGCGGCTGGATCGCATGCTGTCCAATGAGGAGATTCGCAATATCATCACCGCGCTCGGCACCGGGATCGGCCAGGACGAGTTCGACAACACCAAGCTGCGCTACAACAAGATCGTGATTCTCGCCGATGCCGACATCGACGGCGCGCACATCCGCACCCTGATCTTGACGTTCTTCTTCCGCCACATGAGGCCGCTGATCGAGGGTGGACATCTGTACATCGCACAGCCGCCTCTGTATCGCTTGAAGAAGGGCAAGGCAATTCGGTACGCCTACGCCGACGAGGAACGCGACCGGTCGCTGGCGGAGTTCGGGCAGAACGGCAAGGGCGTTTACGTCCAGCGTTACAAGGGCCTGGGCGAGATGAACGCAGACCAGCTGTGGGAGACGACGATGGATCCGGCGAAGCGCGTCATCCTCCAGGTGACGCTCGAGGATGCCGTCGAAGCCGATGAAATCTTCACCGTACTGATGGGCGAGGAAGTCGAGCCGCGGCGGCGCTGGATCGAAGATAACGCGCACGACGTGGCCAATCTCGACGTCTGACCGCCGCAGCACCCCGGCGCTGAGCGCCGGGCAGCCGGACGACCAAGGAGTGGAAAGCGATGGCGGAAGGCCCAGACCGAGGCGAGCGCGTCGTTCCCGTCTACATCGAAGACGAGATGCGCAAGTCGTATCTCGATTACTCGATGAGCGTGATCGTGTCGCGTGCGCTCCCCGACATTCGCGACGGGCTCAAGCCCGTGCACCGGCGGATTCTCACCGCAATGCACGACCTGGCGCTGTTCATCGATCGCCCATACCGCAAGTCGGCGAAGATCACCGGAGACGTCACCGCCAACTATCACCCGCACGGGACGCAGGCGGCGTACGAGACGCTGGTGCGCATGGCGCAGGACTTTTCGCTGCGCTACCCGCTCGTCGACGGCCAAGGGAACTTCGGCTCCATCGATGGCGACCCGCCGGCGGCCGAGCGCTACACCGAGGCGCGCATGAGCGCCATCGCCGGGGAGATGCTGGCCGACCTCGACAAGGAAACAGTCGATTTCGTGCCCAATTACGACAACACGCGGGAAATGCCGGTGGTGTTGCCCGCGCTGGTGCCGAATCTGCTGGTGAACGGGTCGTCGGGGATCGCGGTGGGGATGGCGACGAACATTCCACCGCACAACCTGGGCGAGATCGTCAATGCCATCACGGCGACGCTCGACAACCCGGAGATCACGCTGGCGGAGATCCAGCGTCTGGTTCCGGGTCCGGATTTCCCCACCGGCGGCATCATCTTCGGGCGCGAAGGGATTCGCGATGCCTACACGACCGGCCGCGGCCGCATCATCGTGCGCGCTGCCGCCGAGATCGAGACCGACCCCAAGACCGAGCGCGAGCGCATCGTGATCAGCGAGATTCCCTATCAGGTGAACAAGTCGAGCATGATCGAACGCATCGCCGATCTGGTGAAGGACGGTAACCTGGAAGGCATCACCGATCTGCGCGACGAGTCGGACCGGCGCGGCATGCGCGTGGTCATCGAGCTCAAGAAGGACGCCAACGCGACGGTGATCCTCAACAAGCTCTTCCACAGCACGCAGATGCAGACGACGTTCGGCGCCAACATGGTGACGCTGATCGGCAACAGGCCGCGCACGGTGACCTTGCAGGACCTCATCTTCCACTACATCGAGCACCGCAAGGAAGTGGTGGTGCGGCGCACCCGCTTCGACTTGCGCAAGGCCGAAGAACGCGCCCACATCCTCGAGGGCCTGCGCATCGCGCTGGACAACATCGACGAGCTGGTGGCGTTGATTCGCGCCAGCAAGGACCCGGCGGAGGCCTCGACGCGCATGCAAGAGCGCTTCGGCCTCACGCAGGTGCAGGCGGCCGCCATTCTCGACATGCGGCTGCAGCGTCTCACGGGCCTCGAGCGCGACAAGATCGAAGAGGAGTACAAGGAAACGTTGGCGCTCATCACCAAGCTGCGCGCCATCCTCGCCGATCCGCAGAAGGTGGTCGGCATCATCAAAGACGAGCTGCGCGAGCTCAAGGACAAGTATGGCGACGCTCGGCGCACGCGCATCGTCGATGCCACGGTGGACTTCGAAGCCGAGGATCTCATCGCCGACGAACCCATGGTGGTGACGATCTCGCACACCGGCTACATCAAGCGCTTGCCGGTGACGACCTATCGCCAGCAGCGGCGGGGCGGACGCGGCATCGCCGGCTTCAGCGGCCACGAAAGCGACTTCGTCGAGCACGTGTTCGTCGCTTCCACGCACAGCTATTTCTTGTTCTTCACCGACCGCGGCCGTTGCTACTGGGTGAAGGTGCACGAGATCCCGCAAGCCAGCCGCACCGCGCGCGGCAAAGCCATCATCAACCTCCTGCGTCTCAAGGACGAACGGGTCACCAGCATGATCCCGGTGCGCGATCTGCGCGAGGCTGGTTTCCTGGTGTTCGCCACCCGTGGGGGCGTGGTGAAACGCTGCGAGCTGGCCGACTTCAGCAACCCGCGGCCATCCGGGATCATCGCCATTCACCTGCGCGACAACGACATGCTGGTCGGGGTGGCGCTCACGCGCGGCGACAGCGAGATCGTTCTCGCCAAACGCTCGGGCAAGGCGGTGCGCTTCAAGGAAACCGACGTGCGCGCCATGGGCCGCGCCGCCGCCGGCGTGCGCGGCGCGACCTTGGAGGACGAGCACGATTCGGTCATCGGCATGGTGGCCGTGTCACGACCCGAGGCCGAGTTGTTGGTGGTGACGGAGAAGGGGTATGGCAAGCGCACTGCCATCGATGCCTACCGTCTGACGGCGCGTGGCACCAAGGGCGTGCTGACGTTGCGCGTGACCGAACGCAACGGCCCGCTGGTGACGATTCGCGAAGTCCTCGAAGGCGACGAGCTCATGCTCATCACCAGCCGCGGGACATTGATTCGTTTGCCCGTGCGCGGCATCTCCAAGCTCGGCCGCGCGACGCAAGGGGTGCACCTGGTGCGCCTGGGAGAGGAGGACCGCGTCGTGGCAGTGGCGCATCTCGCCAGCGAAGAGGACGACGAGGGCACGCCCCTGCCGCCGGTGTCGCCGAATCTCGTGTCGCCGGAGGAGCAAGAAGCGACCGCCGTGATCGACGAGGACGCGGCGCCAGAGGACGACGACGAGTCCGCGGTGATGGATGAGGACGCCACGCCAGAGGACGACGACGAGTCCTGAGGGTGATCGATGCAGCAACGATCGAGCAGCGGGCAACCGCCATCCAGTCACGACCGGCGCCGTCCCCTGCACATGGATCGTGCCTCCGCCTCCACGGTCACACGACTGTCGAGCTATTACCGCTTGCTCGGCGAGCTCGAATCGGACGGCATCGAGACCATCTCTTCCGATCGATTGGCCGAACGTGGTGGGCTGACGTCGGCGCAGCTGCGCAAGGACCTGTCCTTTTTCGGCAACTTCGGCCGCCGCGGGCTCGGATACAATGTCGCGCAGCTGCGACGCAAGATCGGCGAGATCCTCGGGCTCACCCGGCGCTGGCATGTGGCGCTGCTCGGCGCCGGCAACCTCGGCCTGGCGCTCTTCGCCTACAAGGCTTTTCAAAAGCAAGGGTTCGTCATCGACGCGGTGTTCGACAACGACCCGCACAAGGTGGGTCAGAAATGGGAAGGTCTCCTCATTCGCAGCATCGCCGATCTGCGCGCGGCGGCGGCGAAAACGCCCTTCGACATCGCCATCATTGCCGTTCCCGAACGAGCCGCGCAGGAAGTGGCGGACGCCGTGGTGGCGGCCGGCATCCGTGGAGTCCTCAATTTCGCTCCGGTCAAGCTCACGATCCCGGCGCACGTGGCATTGCGCGACGTCGATCTCTCGATCGCCATGGAGTCGCTGAGCTACGCGTTGCGGAAGCCCCCCGTGCGGTCGTGAAACGCTGCGAGGCAATGATCCAGTGCCGATCCTGAGCTTGAGCCGTGTCGAATTCGACTTCGGTCGCGAGAAACTGCTGCGCGATGTCACGCTCGACATCGAGCCGGGCGAAAAGGCGGCTCTGGTCGGGATCAACGGCAGCGGCAAGTCGACATTGCTGCGCATCTTGTCCGGGGAAACGCCGGCGGATCGGGGAGAGCGCTCCATCTCGCGCCGGGCGCGTATCGTCTGCCTGCCGCAAGAAACCGCGGCGACGGGCGACGGGACCTTGCTCGAGTGGGTGAGCGCCGCGCATGGCGATCTCGACGCCGTGCGTAACGAGCTGGAGGAGCTGCAAGCGCGGCTCGAGCGCGGCGACACGCTGGACAGCGACGGCCTCGAATGCTACGGAGACTTGCAGCACCGCTTCGAGGCGCTCGGGGGCTACGCGCACGGCTCGGTCGTCGAAGCAGCGCTGTATGGTCTAGGCTTCGGCGCCGGCGATCTCGCCAAACCTCTGCGCGTGCTTTCGGGTGGCGAGCGCCGGCGGGCGGCGCTGGCGGCGGTGCTCGTTCAGGGCGGCGACCTCTTGCTGCTCGACGAGCCGACCAACCATCTGGATCTGGACGCATTGGAATGGCTGCAGGATTTCGTGCGCCAGAGCCCGTCCGCCATGCTCATCGTCTCGCACGACCGCTACTTCCTCGATCACACCGTGAGCTGTGTCTGGCACCTGTCGCGCGCAACCGTGATGCGCTGGCCGGGCAACTACTCCAAGTTCGTCGGCGACTACGAATCCTGGGTGGTGCAGGAAGAGACGGCCTATCAACGCCAGCAACACGAGATCCGCAAGACGGAAGACTTCATTCGCCGCAATCTCGCCGGCCAGAAGACGAAGCAGGCGCAGAGCCGGCGCAAGAAACTGGAAAAGCTCGAGCGTTTGGACAAGCCACGGCAAGAGCGCACCCGCTTTCACCTGCGACTGGAAGCCCGCCGGCGTGGCGGCAACGTCGTCTTGAACGCCAGCGGCTTGAGCAAAAGCCTGGGTGGACGCACGCTGTTCGAGTCCCTCGACTTCGATCTCAGCCGCGGCGACAAGCTGGGGATCATCGGCCCGAACGGCGCCGGCAAGACGACGTTGCTCAAGATCCTCGCCGGCCGCCTGGCAACTGACGCAGGCAGCGTGAAGCTCGGCTCCGAGATCGACATGGGCTACTTCGATCAAGAGCTGGACTTGGTCGGGGACGCACCGACCGTGATGGAGGAGATCTGGCGCATCGATCCCTCGCGCAGCGAGGAAGAGATCCGCGCCTGCCTCGGCGCCTTCGGATTCGGCGCCGAGTTCGTCGACCGCGCCGTGCGCGTGCTCTCGGGCGGCCAGCGCAGCCGCCTCGGGCTGTTGAAGCTGATGCTCATGCAACACAATTTTCTCGTTCTCGACGAGCCTACGAACCATCTGGATCTCGAGTCGATCGATCTGGTGGAGTCGAGCTTGCGCGGATTCGATGGCACCTTGCTTCTCGTGTCGCACGACCGCCAGCTGCTGTCGCGCGCGGTGGACAAGCTGCTGGTGCTCGTCGCCGGGGAGACACGGCTGTTCCACGGGGGCTACGAGGAATACGTGCAGTCGTTGCAGGGGAAGCCGCTGTGGAGCAAAATCGAGCGGCAGGAAGCGGAACGGCGGCGGGCGCAGGAGAGCGGAGGTGGGGCACCAGTGGCTTCGCCGCTGCCGAATGCATCGGCACCCGCCCCGGCCGCAGCCGGCGAACCGCCGGTGAGCAAGAACGTCCTCGCGCGTTTGAAGCGGGAGCTGGAGAGCCTGGAGGATCGGATCGTCGCCCTCGAAGTCGATATCGAGGAGCTGGAATCGACCTTGGCGGACGCATCGAAGCTCGAGTCGGCCCAGATTCAGGTCGCGGCGCGAACGCACGCCGAGAAGAAAAAGGCGCTCGCGGCCGAGTACGCCATCTGGGACCGTCTCACCGAGGAGATCGGCAGCAAGAGCCGCGGGCTCGAAGTCGCCGAGTCGAAGGCGAAACGCAAGCGCTGAAAGGGGAGCGTGGGACGCAAGGACGGTCGCGGCACACGGCAGAAATGGGGCGCGCCGGGCTTCGGCGCCGTGCTCGGCTGGGATCAGCCGGCGCGGCGCAACGACGAGAACGAGGGTCCGCGCGACTCCGAGCCGCGTGACCGCACCTGGCGCCGCGGGCGAGTGGAGGAGCGCAGCGTCCTCGTCGGTGTGGTCCTGCCGCAGCAGACGCGCACGCAAGTCGAGCAGAACCTCGACGAGCTGGCGCATCTGGCGCGGACGGCGGGTGCTCAGCCGCTCGCGACGCTGTTGCAGGAACGCAGCCAACCCGACGTGCGCACCTTCGTCGGCAGCGGCAAGGTCGAAGAAGTCCACCAGGTCTGTGCGCGGCTCGACGCCAATCTCGTCATCTTCGACGACACGCTGTCGCCGGCTCAGGCACGCAACCTGGAGAAGGTGCTCGAGTGCAACGTCATCGATCGCACCGAGCTCATCCTCGACATCTTCGCCCGGCATGCACGCAGTCGCGAGGCCATGTTGCAAGTGGAGCTGGCCCAGCTCGAGTACATGCGACCGCGCTTGAAACGTCTCTGGGACCATCTTTCACGCCAGGACGGCAGCATCGGCACACGCGGACCCGGCGAGACACAGCTCGAGGTCGACCGGCGGCGTGTGGGCGAGCGCATCTCGCATCTGAAGCAGCAGCTCCGCGAACGCCAGCGCGTCGCGGCGACGCAGCGCAAGTCGCGCCATGGCGAGTTTCGCATCGCCCTGGTCGGGTACACCAATGCCGGCAAGTCCTCGCTCATGAATGCACTCTCCGGCAGCGAGCTGTTGGTGGAGAATCGCTTGTTTTCGACCCTCGACGCCACGACGCGGCGGACACCGCTCCCGGATGGTTCGCACGCACTGCTCACCGACACCGTCGGCTTCATCCGCAAACTGCCCCACGATCTCGTCGCCAGCTTCCGCAGCACCCTGGCCGAGATCAACGAAGCCGACCTGCTGCTGCACGTGGTCGATGTGACCAGCCCGGCGCTGGCGGCGCACATCGACACCGTGCACGAAGTGCTCGACGGCATCCTCGACAGCCCGCGCGACACGCTCATGGTCTTCAACAAGATGGACGCGTTGGCGGATCCGACCGTGGTCCACATCATGCTGCGGCATCATCCGCGGGCGCGCTTCGTCTCGGCGCAGAGCGGCGAGGGACTGGTGGATCTGCGTCACGCCATTCTGTCGCAGGTGCGGGCGCGGACCGTCGAAGTCGAAATCGAGGTCTTGCGGCGCGGGCCCGAAGTCTTGTCGTTCTGCTACCGGGAGGGTCGCGTCCAAGCCCAAGACGTGGGGGCGAACGGGGAACCGCGTCTGCGCGTGGTATTCCGAGACATCGTCTTCCGGCGTTTCGCCAAGACCTACGCAGGAGATTTCCAGATCGTGGGTGCGCCGACGCACGAGGACGATGCAGGCTTAGGCCGTGCGGCATCGACTCCTGCGGCAGGCGGGAGCGAATCGTGAGCGGCGGCGCCGGCGCGGCGCACATCTTTGTCGAAGACGAGGCGGCACCCGCGCGACCGGCTGCATGGCGGCGCGGCAGCGTCGCGCTGATGTTGGCGATCGCCGCCTGCCTCTTCGTTTTCCACGCACGAATCTACTGGCAATGGACCGAGGACGACGCGTTCATCACCTATCGGTATGCACGCAATGTCGCGCGCGGTGAAGGGTTCGTCTTCAACCCGGGCGAGCGTCTCGAGGGCTACTCGAACTTCACCTGGGTGTTGCTGGGAGCGGTGGCCGAAAACGCCGGGTGGGACCCCGAGCGCACGGCCAAGTCCGTCGGCCTCGCGGCGGGGATCGTCGCCTTGCTGCTCTCCTGGGCAGTGGCACGCAAGGCATGGCCGCAGTGTGGATTGTGCGCCTTGCTCGCGCCCTACACTCTCGCCATGTCGCCCGTGCTGGCGCAGCATGCGGTCGCCGGGTTGGAAACGAGCGCGTTCGCCGCCTTGCTCGCGGGGGCGCTGCTGCTCGCGGCGTCCAATCGCCGCCCGGGTGCCGGACACAGCATCGGTCTCGCGGTCGTGCTCCTCTTGTTGAGCTTGACGCGGCCCGAAGGGGCACTCGTCGCCGGCGCGCTGCTCGTGATGCGGTGGTTGTTGTTGGCACGGAAGGATGCGGGCGCGGGGCGTCACCTCGCTGGCGTGAGCGTCGTCTTCATCCTCTTGCTCACGACTTACATCGCATGGCGTTGGTCGTACTACGACGCCGCGTTTCCGAACACCTTCTACGCCAAAGCACGCGGGGGACTGCACGGGATCTACGACGGCGTGCAGTACACGCTCGATTTCACCCGCGACAGCGGCGGGCCGCTCTTCGTCGCCTTGTCTCTGGTGCCGGTCCTGCTCGGGCCGGTGCCGCCGGCGTTGTGGATGGGACTCGGTGTCCTCGCGACATACATGGTGTTCATCGTCCTCGCCGGCGGCGATTGGATGTACCACTACCGCTTCTTCGCCCACGTGCTCCCGGTGCTCGCGGCGCTGATCGCGGTCGGTCTGGCGCGCATGCTGGATCTGGTGCATGCGGGAACCTGGCGCGCGCTCGCTGTCTACGCTACCGCGGCCCTGGTGTTGCTGGTCACGTTCATGGGGATCGGGAACACGGAGCTGCGCGTGGCTCGCGCCGTGCTTCCGGCGCTCGCATCGCACAACTACTTGTCTCAGAACTACGAAGAGCTGGGTCTGTGGTTCGCCGAGAACACGGCGGAGGACGCGACCGTCGCCATCAGTGACGTGGGGGCGGTCGGATACTACTCCGAACGCCGGATTCTCGACATGTTCGGCCTGATCGACCCACGCATCGCGCGCTTGCGCGGGCGGATGCACTACAAAGCCGATCCCCGCTACGTTCTGTCGCGGGAGCCGGACTATATCGTCCTCGTCTCGCTCAACGACCAGGGTGCGGGGTACTCGTTCCAGCGCATTCCGGACTACTCCATGAACGCACTGCCCGCGTTCCACGAGCAATACGAGCTCATCCGCACCGTCCCACAACATTGGAACAACGAATTCGTCCTCGTGTACCGCCGGAGGGGAGCATGAGCAGAGGCAAAGGTGATGCGAAGAAGAGTCACGGCCGCCGCGCGGCCGGCGCGGGGCACGTGCGCCGTGCCACGACCGCCTACGGCACCGGGCTCGACGATCGGCTCGAGGCCACGGTGCCGCTCGATCTGGGTGCCGTGGGCTCGGTATCGGATCTGGTGACGCAGTACGAACGCACCGCCATCGGGGCGCGCCAGGTCGGACTGGCGGCGCAAATTCTCACCACGATGACACGCGACCCGGATTGCTACGTCGTGCTCACCATCTCCGGCGCGATGACCGTGGCGAAGATGGGTCTCGTGGTCTGCGACATGATCGAGCGCGGCATGGTGCAGGCAATCGTCGCCACCGGTGCGCTCATGGCGCACGGGTTCGTCGAAGCCAGCGGCCTGCTGCATTTCAAGTATGACCCGGCGATGGACGACGAGGAACTCTTCGCCCGAGGCTACAATCGTGTCTACGACAGCCTCGAGCTCGAGAAAAACCTGGACGACGTCGAACCGATCGTGCGCGCCGCTCTCGATGCGCGCGACGACGGCCGGCCGTGGTCCAGCGTCCAATTGCATCACGACCTCGGCGCGCACCTGTCGCGCAGCGGCGCCGGGCGCGGCATCTTGCGCTCGGCATACGAGCACGACGTGCCGGTCTACGTCCCCGCATTCACCGACTCGGAGCTCGGACTGGATTTCGCCATTCACAGCCGCCGGCGCCAGCACGCCGGCCGAACCGCGCTCGTGTTCGACGCGCTGTTGGATCTCGAGGACTACACACGGCGCATCGAGAAGCAGAAGATGCTCGGCATCTTCACGATTGGCGGGGGCGCGCCGCGCAATTGGGCGCAGCAAGTGGGACCCTATCTCGATCTCCTGCACAAGCGCGCAGGGATCGGCGACGGCATGCGGCGTTTCCAATATGGCGTGCGCATCTGCCCGGAGCCGGTGCACTGGGGCGGGCTCTCAGGCTGCACCTATTCGGAAGGCGTGTCGTGGGGCAAGTTCGTGCCGACGTCCGAAGGGGGGCGGTTTGCCGAGGTGTACGCCGACGCCACCATCGTCTGGCCCTTGGTGGTGAAGGCGGTGCTCGAGCGACTCGACGCTGCCGAGCGGCCGCTCGGGAGACCACGGGCGGCGAGGACGCGCTCCACGCCGGCGACACGAGCGGCTCGACCCAGGCGGAAGCAACGCGCGGACAGGCGTTGAGGTGTTTGGAACGCTTGCGGGGCCTTTACAAGTCGGCCTGGCGGCCTCTAGGCTGCAACCGCTCTTGCGTTCCCCCGGATGTCCGCGTGCAGTCTCAATTCTGGGCCGCGACGCTGGCCAGCAAGCAGGATCGCCCAGCGTCGCCAAAAGCGACATCGCATCAGGAGGCATTCAAGTGCCACGAACGCAGAAGGCTGCTTGGTGCCTCTGGATCTCGAGCCTCGTCCTCGCCGCGCCGCTCGCGGCGCAGGAAGACTATTCCAATCGCATCGGCCTCGAGCTCGGCGCCGGCGCCGGCAAGTACAGCGGCGGAAATCTCGATCACTCGGACATCGGCACGCTGATCCATGGCGGCGTGCGTTTGGGATGGAAACGCAACATGGATCTGCTGCTGAGCCTGCGTTACGGCTCCTTCGCGAGCAGCGGGCTCCCAGACAGCGTGACGGATCATGGGGTCAACCTCGGGCGCACAATCCACAATCACAGCACGCAGATCGCCGCCAGTCTGCTCTACAGTTTCAACCCCGAAGCGCGCTGGACACCGGTCGTCTTTGGCGGTGGGGGCGTGACGTTCTGGGAGGTCGTCGATTTGACCGGCCAGACCTCCGGGTTGTTCGCCGATGGCCCGGTGCCGATTGGATTCAACGAGCTGGGTGGCCGCGATTTCTTGACCGATGAGAACTGGACGCTGCATTTCGGCGGTGGTGCCGATTTCGAGCTGGCGCATCGGATCGGGCTGCACGCACGCGGTCGAATCGATTGGTTGATCGACCAGGACAAGGACAATACCGGGGCGAGCGCCGCCTTTGGCAGCGCCGCACACGTCGACGTCAACCAGTTCCAGCCCAGCCTTTTCGTCGGCGTGCACTACTTCTTCACCGAGCGCGATTCCGATCGTGACGGGATCGCCAATCGCAGCGACGCTTGTCCCTACGAGGCCGAAGACATCGATGGAACCCAGGACCAAGACGGCTGTCCCGACTTGGACAACGACGGCGACGGCATCGCCGACAAGAGTGACAAGGCCCCGGATCTGGCCGAGGACAAGGATGGATTCCAGGACGAAGACGGCGCCCCCGACCCGGACAACGATGCCGACGCCGTGGCCGACGCCGACGACAAATGCCCCGATGAGGCCGAAGACAAGGATGGATTCCAGGACGAGGACGGCTGTCCCGATGCGGACAACGACGGCGACGGTGTCGCCGATGCGAAGGACACGTGCGCCGAGACGCCGCAGGGAGTGCCGGTGGATTCGCTCGGCTGTCCGACCGTGGCGGCGATCGACAAGGAGCGCGTGCTCGCCAGCGTGCGTTTCCGTGCCGGCTCGGCTGAGATCGAGCCCGCGGGTTTCGCGGCTCTCGACTCCGTGGTGCAATCGCTGAAGGCGTATCCGGGCGTCGAGATCGAGGTGCAGGCGCACACGAGCGATATCGGTTCCAATGCCGACAATCAAGCGCTCAGCCAGCGCCGCGCCGAGGCCGTCGCGGCCCACTTGGTGTCACGCGGCATCGCACGCACACGGCTCACGGCCATCGGTTACGGCGAAGAGTCGCCTTTGGTCGCCAACGACACGCCGGGGAACCGCGCGCGCAACGAGCGGGTGACGATCGTGCCGACCCAGGCACCGGTGCTCGAACCAGCACAGCCCGAGAAAAAGCCATGACCAAACCCCGACTGGGCGAGGGGAAAGGCCGCGCGACCCGCACTCCGGAGGAGCCGGCAAGCCGCACGACACGCACTCCGGCCACCGGCGCATCGGCGCGCTTTTCGCCGCACGACGATGGGGAAGAGCACTACGAAGAGGTGATGCGTCTCGCCGGAGCGCACGCCGATCTGCCGCTCGAGGCGGTGTTCAAGGAAGACTTGCTGCGTTTGGGCCTGGCGTTCACGCCGGAAGCGTTGCGCTTGGCGGCGAGCACCAAACCCAAGGCCTATTTCATCTTCTCCTTCGACATGGTGCCATTGACCGAGCTGCCCGCGGCGGCATTGCATGCGCCGGAAGAGATCGCGCTCGTGGGAGGGCCCCATGACCTGAAGCGCACCATCGTGTCGGTGCGCTTGAACCCGAGCTCTCCGTATCGGGTCGAGGAGCAGCAAGGCAAGCTGCAGCTCATGGCCGGCGCACAAGAACTGTGCGAGGTCAAATTGGCGCCGATGCCCTCCGCGTACGCGCGCGAGCTGCCGGGGGGCAAGAGCATGCGGGAAGTCGCCCCGACCATCGAGTGGGGTTATCTCATCTACCTCACCGTGTTCCGCCTGTGTCAGTACTTCGGTGCCGAAGAAGAATGCAAGTTCTGCGACATCAACGAGAACTTTCGCCAGCAACGCCGTGCCGGCAGGCCGTACACGCAGGTGAAAGAGATCGACGATGTATTGACGGCGCTCGAGATCATCGATGAAGAAGAACGCAGGCAGCCCGCGCGAGCGGCGCAAGCCGGGGAAGCGCCGCACGCCGCGGCGAACGCGGGCGCGACGTTGCCGCTCGAGCCCGCGACCGCCTACACCTTGACCGGCGGCAGCATCACGACGCAGCTGCAGGGTTTGTCCGAGATCGATTTCTACTGCCGCTATGTCACGGCCATCGAGAAAAGGTTCCCCGGGCGCTGGATTTCGAAGCTGGTGGTGCAAGCGCATGACGCCGAGGCCGTGCGACGTTTCGATGCGGCCGGCGTGCAGATCTACCATCCGAACTACGAAGTGTGGGACCCACGCCTGTTCGAAATTCTCTGTCCCGGGAAGCAGCGCCTCATCGGCCGCACGGCGTGGATCGAGCGCATTCTCACCGCCGCAGAGATCATGGGACCCGCTCGCGTCATTCCCAATTTCGTCGCCGGGGTGGAGATGGCGCGCCCGTGGGGATTCGAGCGCGTCGAGGACGCACTGCGCTCCACGGGCGAGGGACTGGAGTTCTTCATGTCGCACGGCGTCGTGCCGCGCTTCACCACTTGGTGCCCAGAGAAGCTTTCGATCTTGGGTCGCAATCAAGGGCCGGCCCCGCTCGATTATCATCTGGGCTTGCTGCGTGTGTGGCGCGACACCATCCGCCGGCATCGTCTTCCGGTCCCGCGAGGCTATGGGGAGCCGGGAGTTGGTCGCGCGATCTTCTCCGTCAGCGCCTTCATGGACGTGCTCGACGAGTCACCGCGTCGCGGCGCTTGACAAGCCGCGATCCCCCGCCCTTATTTCCTGGGCCCGTCCAAGGACGTGGCAATCGACCGTGATCAGCACTCGAGTGCCGAGGGCTCGCAAGCTCCTCCGGAGCCCTCGGCACGCTTGCGAGCGATGTCCCCACACGCGCGCGCCCTTTTGCGTGTTCTGGTGATGTGCCCGGTTCGCGTCGGGTGGGGACTTCGCCGCGGCTTCCGGAATCCGGCCTGGTCCGACGGCGGGGTCGCATGCGGCCGGGCACATTTTCGCTCCGGCGGGCGCCCGGTCGATTGCAGGTACCTGCTGCGAGCGCTGCGTTGCGCGACCGACTGCCTCTGGCTACCATGCAAGCCACAGCCCGCGCTCCTCCGAGGCGGGAATCGACCGCTCGTGTGCAGCGGCCCGCACCTGGAGATCCATGCAGCGTGCATCGGCAGCCAAAGGACTCGTCGGCATCGCCGCGATTCTCTTCGCGGGCTGCAGCAGCGACGAGGGCTCTGTGGCGCCGAACCAACCCCCTGACACCGAAATCACCAGCTCGGTCCCGGGCGAAGGCGAGTCGGTGCCCCATCAAATGGAGATTCGGTTCAGCGGCCGCGACGCCGACGGCACCGTGCCGCAGTTCGAGTACCTATTGCACACCTACCCGCGGTCGACCGCGCGTTGGGCGGACATCGTCGTGCCGCAGCCGGCGGTGAACGATCCGCGCTGGGGTCCGGCGCGGGGCGAGGGAACCAACTTCGCCATCGATCTCATCGCCTTGGCCGACACGTTGCGTGCGGATCCACGCGGCGATATCGGCGATGGACACTTCGACCGCTGGCACACGGTTTTCGTCCGCGCCATCGACAACGAAGGCGCGCGGGACGAGAGCCCGGACTCACGCACGTTCAGTGCCTTTACCCTCGCACCGGCTCTGTGGTTGCTCGAACCGGCACTTCCCAACCCGCAGGTGATGGAGCTGCCACGCACATTCGTGATGCATTGGAACGGTGTCGACGATATCGGCGATGG
>Ga0075421_100001950_pt1 | contig 24414 bp, 20 predicted proteins | sample SoiMetdeltSBSDD5_FD_75292 | JGI IMG/M metagenome (GOLD analysis project Ga0075421, IMG submission 75292) | Bulk soil microbial communities from a Populus tree surrounding site in Tennessee, USA - Soil MetaG P. deltoides SBSDD5 | ecosystem: Environmental > Terrestrial > Soil > Tree plantation...
ATCGGCGCGGTCGATCGACGGCGTGAAGCTGGCGGCTTTGGCGCAGGAGCGTGGACTGCGGGCGATCGTGCTGAAAAATCACTTTGAGCCCACGGCATCGCTGGCTGTATTGGCTGCCGAGGCGGCGCCGAAGCTGGCGGTGTTCGGCGGAGTGGCGTTGAACCGGACTGTAGGCGGGGTGAATCCGGCGGCTGTCGAACATTGCGTGAGCACGCGCGGCGTAGCGGCGGGACCGATGCGGTGCAAGGTGGTGTGGATGCCCACGTTTCATAGTGAGCACATGGCGAAGTCGGCCGGGACGCCAGAGAAACCGCACGCCAGCGTGAGCAAAGGCGGCAAGTTACTACCGGAGGTACTGCAGGTGCTGGATCTGATCGCCAAGCACAATCTCGTACTGGCTACTGGCCATAGTTCGCCGGAAGAGGACTTGATGCTGGTTCGCGAGGCGGCGCGGCGCGGTGTCAAACGGACTATAGTGACGCACCCCGTTCATCCGATGGTAGGGATGACCGTGGAGCAATGCCGCGAGGCCGCGCGCCTGGGTGCGTATTTGGAATTTACCGGGAATTCGATGATCGGGATACAGAAATACGTGAGCTTCGAGGAGGTTGCGAAGCAGATGCGAGCCATTGGGCTCGATCATGTAGTGCTTTCGAGCGATTTCGGACAAGCGGGGAATCCGCTGCATCCGGATGGGTGGCAGCAGCTTTACGATGGGTTTCGCAAGGCGGGAATGAGCGGGCAGGAGTGGGACATGATCGCGAAGCGGAATCCTGCGAGGGTATTGGGACTGGAATGAGGGGGGCCGCGCGTGGGCTGCTGATTGCGCTGGTGTGCCTGCATGCGGGCTGGGGCGCCGATTGGCGGCGGATGCGTTCAACAAACTTCGATCTCTACACAGACGTTGGCAAAGAACGCGCGGCCGAAGTACTGGCGAAGTTGGAGTTGGCAAGACAGCACTTTCGCGGTTGGGGGTTGCCTCCACTGCCAGTTCGTGTCGTGCTGTTTGGTGATGAGAAGCAGTTTGCACCGCTGCGATCGGATGCGGCGATCAAAGGATTCTTTCAGTCCGGCGCGGAGCGGGACTCGATCGTGCTCTTGGATTCGGGCGAGGGGACGCTGCGCGGGGCGGCGCATGAGTATGTCCATCTCGTGCTGCACCATTCAGCGGGTAAGCTGCCGCGATGGCAGGAGGAAGGCATCGCGGAGTTTCATTCTACGCTGCGCGCCGATGGCGAGATTCGCACCGGCGAACTCATTGCAAGCCACCTGGGAATTCTGCAGCAAGAGCGGCACTTAACCGCTGCCAGGATGGCAGCCGCGGCGCGGGGCGACGTGACGTCGATTGGCGGCCGGGAGGTTCCCATTTTTTACGCGCAGTCCTGGGCGTTGATTCATGCACTGCATGCGGCGGGAGGCGAAGATGCGCAGCGATATCTGATGCCTCCGTTCGCCGCCATTGGGGAAGAAAAACTGCGGCGACTTGTCGATCAGATGCCCGCTTATTTGCGGCGGCCGATGACCGGCTGGACGACAGGCGAGCGGGCAGCCGCGCCGGGCGCGATCGAAGAGGAGACAGTTCCGCAGCAGAGAGCGGCGCTCGTGGTGATCGATGTGGCGCTGAGGGTAGGCAGTGTGAGGTATGCGCGGGCACTGCTGGGAAGCGCGGCGGCGGCGTACCCGGAGGATCCGGAGTTGTTACATGAGGCGGGAATGCTCGCATTGGCATCACGTGACGACGCCGGGGCAAGAGAGAAATTCACTCGGGCGGTGCGGAGCAAAGACGCATCGGCGCAAAGCTTTTTCGAGCTGGCGTTACTCGAGCGCGACGCGCTGGGGCCGAAAGCCGGGAGGGTGCGGGAGTTGCTCTCTGAAACCGTGAAGCGCAACCCGCAACATGCCGAGGCGATGTACCTGCTGGGCCAGATGGAGGAATCGCAGGGCAGGCCCGCGAAGGCAGTGGAGTGGTTGGAGCGGGCGGTGAAGGTACTGCCGAGGCAATCGCGCATGTGGTACGCGCTGGCGCTAGCGCGGCATGACGAGGGGCAGGTAATGGCCAGCCGCGCGGCGGCTCAGCAGGCGCTGGCGACTGCCGAAACGACGCCGGAGAAGGAACAGGCCGAGGCGGCGTTGGAGTTGATCCAGGGTGCGCTCACAATTCCTCGCCCCACAGTGGAAGCGAAGAAGCCGGCACAAAGAGTGCCTGAGGCGTGGAAGCAAGCTAAAGGGGACGCAGTGGTGCGGGGTGAGTTGCGGGAACTTGTGTGCGGCAAGGGCGTCGCGGCTCGCATACGGCTATGGGTAGCGGGCACCTGGCAGGAACTCACGCTCGACGATCAGACGCGAACCACGGGCAAGGCAATGCAGCTGCAGTGCGGAATGCAGCGGCCGGCGTTATCAGTAGAGATCAGCTACGAAGCGAAGTCGCGGCGCGCGGTGAGCATCGAATTCCGGTAGCCCGCGCCGAGGAACCTCAACGCAACTCATAGACACCCGCCGGCTGGTTCCAGCGGAGATTGGCGGCGTGTTCCTCGATCCAGGATCGTAGCGCGGTCTGTTGGGGCGACCCCGCGAGCCAGGCTGAAGTATCACGGAGAGCCTCCGGTAGGGGCAGCGTGGCGGCGAGCGCATAGTGCGGAGATAGCAGGCAGATACCGGCGTCACGGTCGGTGCGGATAGGGCGTTGCGGGAAGTGGTCGACGATGGTGCTCGCCGCACTAAGCTCGCCATAGAGCAAGCGGGCAGCGGCAAGGAGCGTAACCGTGGCGCGATCGGACGCGGCGGCCCACTGGACGGAAAGTCCTTCCACAAAGTTGCGGTAGACGGTGAAAGCGTCCACGTCGGGGTCGGGCTGAAAAAACGAAGATGCATGAGGGAGATCGGCGCCAAGGCAACTCAGCAGGCGGTTGCGATGGAAGCCGAGCGGCTTGAGTATTTCGGTGCGATCGAGTGAGGAGGTCATCAACGTGCTCCGGCGCAGCCAGTTGGATGGAAACAATTCGACGGCCGCGCTCAGAGCAGTAAGCGAGCGGGCGGGAGGAAGTCCGCCAAAAAGGGCTTTCGGGAGCTGGGGCGTTCAACGGCGGACGCGGGAGCGGACTTCAGCCCCGAAGATCTCTTTCACCTCCCTGCGTAGCTCGCCGAGATCCGAATTGGTCAAGACTGCAATTCCGAGCCCGGCACTGGGCATCATGAGGACCTCAGCCTTCCAACCGATATTCGACCCTGAGTGGCCTGCGACATCGTACTGGGACGTGGGTCCGGGCACCATAAGATATCCGAGCGCATAGCGGGCGTTGGTCCCGGCTTGCATCGCTACGCCGCCTTTACGCATCTGCTCAAGGGTTTGCGGTTTGAGGACCCCACGGCCGGGCGGGGCGTCCCCTGCGGCGCAATGTGCGAGCAGAAACACGGACATATCCTGCGCGGTGGAAAGCAGGCCGGCGGCGCCGGCGGCACTGAACTGCCGTAATGTTGTCGCGCTGCCGTCCTTCCGATATGGCGTCGCCGCGCGAGCGGCCAATTCGTCCGTCCAGTTGAATGAGGTCGACTTCATACCGAGCGGGCGAAACACTTTATCCCGGGCATACTCGGCGAGAGGACGGCCAGTCATGTCCTCAACCAGGAGTTGGAGAATCGCGTAACCACCTCCCGAGTACTGGAAGCCCGCGCCCGGCTCTTTCACAACCTGTACCCGGCTTTTTGACGGCCCCGCGCCATTGAGTTCGTCGATCAGGGAGGGAATGGCCCTGTCGCGATCCGTACCCGCGACGCCGTGCACGGAGATGCCGGCGGTATGGTTGAGAAGACGGCGCACCGTGACGCCGCGGCGTTCGAAGGCGGAATCGGGCAGATGCCAGCGCTTCAGGTACGTTTCAACCGGCTCGTCCAGCTTAACGCGGCCCTCTTCCACCAGTGTCATGACGCTCCAGGCCGTGAACATCTTGGAGATCGACCCGAGGTTGAAGACGGTATCAGCGCGCACCTGTGCGGCTTGCTCGCGATTGGCAACACCATAAACGCGAACAGAAGCCTGGCAGCGGTCGACGAAAGCCACTGCGATACCGGGTTCCCGATGCTTTTCGAGCAAGGCCGGCATGCTTGCATCCAGCTTCGTGAGAAAAGACGCCGACGGTTCCTGCGCGAGAGTAATCGACGCAAGGATGAGGGGAGCGGCTGACAGGTTTGTGAATTTCATTCGAGGGTCCTTCGTACTCATCACGAAGGCGAGCCACCAGAAATTCCCGGCCGATTACGGATCCTATGAGCGACCGCGACCGGGCTGCTCGTTCAGCCTAGCTCGGGCGAAAGGCTGCCGGTAAGCTTCATGGCTTCGAAGCGGTTGATGGTGCGGCTGATGCCTTCATCGAGTGAGGTGCGCGCGATGCCAGGTACAGCGGTGTGCAAAGCGGTCGCGTCCATATGAAACGAGACCGGCACCTGCGGACCCGCGACGGTCAGCAGGCCGCGGGCCTCGGGGGCAAACTCCTCGATTTTGGCGACGAGCTCGCTCATCTGGACGATGTCTCCGGCGAGGTTGAACACGTGCGCGCCTTCGATGGTGGACTGGGCGCATTTCACGAAGGTATCGGCGACATCCTCGACGTATTGCATGTCCATGAAGCCGGACACGCGGATCTGGAAAGGCTTGCCGAGCACGGCGGCCTTCATGGCAAGGGTAGGATCGGCCGTGAGTCCGCGATCGCGTCCGACACCGTAGACGGTCCAAGGGCGCAGTCCGATGGAGGAAATGCCATTGGCCTGGAAGAAGATGCGGGCGCTGCCTTCGTTCGCCATTTTGAAGACGCCATAATGGGTGCCAGGCTTAAGCGGATCCTCTTCGGAAAGGGGGCGGGCGCCATAGGCGTCCTCCGGTCCCCAGACGGCGGAGGAGGAGGCGTAGACGACGCGGACGGGCCGTCCTGCATCGCGTGCGGCCTGGAAGATATTAAGGGTACCGATGACGTTGATCATGCCGCCGGCCACGGGCTGCGTCTGGCAAAAAGGCATGAGCACGGCAGCCAGATGAATGATGTGCGTGATCTCTTTTTCGCGGACGAGCTTAGCGAGGAGTTCGGTGTCTTCGATGCGGCCCGCGACACGTTCCAGCAACGGGCTGGATGCCTGTTCGGAGATGTTTTCGAGCCTGTCGAGATTGCTTCCTAAATCGAAAGAAATAACGGAAAGGTCTTGATCGAGGAGCTGCTTGACAACCCAAGCGCCGATACACCCCTGCGCGCCCGTAACAAGAAATCGCATCCGCCTAAATTAACATAGGCGGATTGCGGGATCGCCAGACCGCAGTTATTTTGGATGGCGATTAAAACCACCAACTGCGTTTGCCGCAGGCGTGGCATCGGAAGCGTGCGATACCGAAGAAACCCAAGAGCTTCACCGGAATCGTCTGGCGGCGCGAAGGTGCCATGTCAGGCGAGTAGCAGCGGGGGCAAGCGCAGACTGCGGGAAGGGTTGAAGTACCACGAAGGGGCGCTGCGGAACGGCGGGCGTATTCCGGCGGCGCAGCGACCGCAGCCGGCGCATCAACTGCGCAATCCGCCGACTCGGCAATCCGCATAGCCGAACCCAATTGCGCCAGAGCCGGATCCTGCGCCTCCGTTGGAACCTGCTTGGTGTCGCTAAGTCGAATCTGCGCCGCTGTTGAGGCCATGTCGTTTCCACCTGCACAGGAAGTGAGTGCAGACAAGGCGAAGTCTCTCTGGTTGACGGATCAGAAGAATCCCAGTAAACCTTTGTAGCGCAGGGACATGACAGTTCGAGAGCAAAGTGGAGACACAGCGAATACAATCAGGGGAGCGAAACGCGATGCGATACTGGATCAAAACATTTCTTACCTGCATTGTATTTTCTTCCGCCGCTTCACTGGCTCACGCCAAGGGTGTGCGCGTTGAATTCAATCCGCAACGAAGCGACGTCGGTCCGTATCCAACCGATTTCCAGACGGTTCCCGATGAGCGGCAGGTGACGGGTCTGCGTGTGAACAGGCCGGCGAATCCCTTCTTTTCGTACGCACTCGATCCGGCGCTGAATCGACTGGATGGTTTTGCGATCAATGCGCGGCTGACCGTGAAGTTCAGCGGAGCCGTACGCACCGAAACCCTGCGGCAGGGGATCTTCTTTGTGTGGCTTGATGCGGTGCAGGGCGAACGGTATCACTTGCGGCCTACGGGACACATTACCCGCATCAACGAGGTGACCTACGATTCGACGGCGAACCGGGCTCACGCAAAACCAGACGAACCATTCGAAGGCGCGCGGCGCTACGCGATTATCGTGACCGATGCGGTGACGGACGCGGCGGGCGACCCGGTGGAGGAAGACGCGGGGTTTCGCGCGTGCCTGGAAAAGAAGGTCGGCGGCGCCTATTGCGATTTTCTCAGCGAGGCGGTATTTCGCGCGGGCGGCTCGTTTCCACCGAACCACCGCATTGTCGGGGCGAGCGTATTTACAACGCTGAGTGCGACGGCGTTCCTGGAGCAAGCGCGCAATGTGGTACTTAAGACGGCGCCTCGATTCATGCGCTGGACGCAGGGAATCATCAACATCGCCGATATCAGCGCGGGGTTGCTTCGGGCCGATGTGGGTCCGGACGGCCGCACGGAAGATATCGCCTTCCCGGTCTCGCTTTCGATTTTGCCCGCCGCCGGCGTGAGGCGCGCAGCTCTCGGAACATTTCGCACGCCGCGATTTGCCGACGCAAAAGGACTGCTGCCCGATACTCCGACGGCCATGGAGCCGGTCCCAGTGAGCGAGGAAGAAATTGAGATGTCGGTGTACCTTCCGTCAACGCCGATGCCGGCGGGCGGTTATCCAGTGCTCATAGCGGGCCACGGCTTTTTCGACAACCGTTACGGGTTCCCCTCGGCGCTGGCGATTGGGCAATTGTCGGGGGGCTACGCAGTGGTGTCCGTGAACGCCTTCGGGCATGGGTATGGCCCGGCGTCGAAACTGGTGCTGACGCGAACAAGCGGCGAGCAGGTAGAGATTCCCGCGCGCGGACGAGGCTTGGATCACAATGGCGACGGGCGAATCGACGCCGGCGAGGGATGCGTGCAATTGTCACCCAACGCACTCGTGCTCACTCGCGATTGCCTGCGCCAAACGGCAGCGGACCTGATGCAATTGCTGCGCGTCCTGCGCGAGGGCGTGGACCTTGATGGCGACGGGCGGCCGGAGTTGAACGGCGGCAGGACCTATTACATCGGGCAATCGCTCGGCGCATTCTATGGGACGTTGCTTCATGCCGTGGAGCCGGAACTTCGCGCGGCGGCACTGAATGTCGGCGGCGGGTCAGCCGTGCCGACGATGCTCGCCAGCGGCGAACGCCGGGCGGAGTTGCGGACGTTGCTTGAGCAAGTGGGCTTCACCGGGTTCGAAAGCGGCGCCGGACTGCCGTTGCGCTATGAGGACGTGCGGGTAATCGCCGACCCGAAACTGGCAGCATGGCAGACCTTCCTTGCCGATCTGGAGTGGCTGGAAGCTCCCGGCGCCCCAGCGAGTTTTGCGCCTCACTTGAAATCGGCAACGCTTCCCGGCGTGCCCATCAAGCGAACGCTATTCCAGATGGCGAGGGGCGATCAGACAGTCCCGAATCCGTCGAATTCCCTGCTTATCCGGTCGGCAAACATGCTCGAGGCGACGTCCGTTTACCGGCACGATCTTGCGTTGCAGCAGGTATCGAACCTACCGCAGAATCCACATATATACCTGGCCGGAATCGGACCGCTTGCGGCCACGGTAATTGGATTTGCCGCGCAGGGCGAGGCGGTGCAATACCTGACGGGAACGGGGGAGGAAGTGCCGGACGTGAACCCGTTTGTCACGCTATTTTTCCGGACTCCCGTTTTCGAGCGGCCGAAGGCATATTACGAGGATTTGGGGTTCGCGCCGCGTTGAACTCACACGGGCGGATAAAGTTTCCTGCCCAAGAGGCCGATGGCTTAGGCGGAGGCAGGAAACATGCGTCGGACTGTGCTGGGGATTTGCTTAGTTTTGGCCGCGAGCCTGAGTATCGCGTTGCCACTGGCGGCGAAGGTGCGGGGTTCCGAAGTGATGTACGTGAGTGGCACCTTGCGGGAGGTGCCGGAGAAGACCGAAGGCCATCTGTTCCAACCCAAGGGCAACGAACTGCAGTTTCTGTCGAAGGAAGGCGAGATCCTGATTCCCTTGCACCGAGTGCGCACGGCGACCTATCGCGAGGAATATGTCGACAAGACAGCCGTGGCAAAGGCAAACACGCCGAAGAAAAAGGTTAAGTTGCCACTGCTGCCGGCACTGCCCGGGATACCGAGCCTCAATCCATTTGGCGAGGACAAGCAGCGCATATTGACACTCACCTACACCGACAAGCAGGGCGGCGAACAGAAGGTGGTTCTGTTGCTCGCCCGCAAGATGGTCTCACCGGTGATTTACGCTCTCGAAACCCACGGAAACATGGAAGTGGTGTTGGAACCGGGCGACTACGACGTGGACGAATAGGCCGCTTCCGGCTATTCGCGATTCAGTTTCGCGACGCGGAAATAGGGTTTCGTCTTCTCGGTGGGATCCATCGTGTAAACCTGTTCGGTCTTGGCTGGATCGTAGTCCCGCCACAGCCACACGAGCGAGGCAGGAAGGTCGGCATTTCCCTGTGAGCCGTTGTGTTGGGAATTACCAAAAAAGAAATAGAAGTCGTATTCGCGCATCTTGAGCGAATTGGCTAGCTGGATGTTCTGCAACGGCCAGGAGCCGTGATCGTTCTCCAGATCCTCGTTGCCGTCCGTCATGTAGACGCGAATGTTCCGCTTGGCTTGCTTGCGCACCATATTCGGATACACGTTGCCGCCATCCAGCACACCAGGTTTCCACTGAATGGAAGTGAAGCTTCCGATGCGGCTGAGCACACGGCTGAACTGGTCGGGCATAAACCAGGCGGCGTTAAACGCGCAGATGCCGCCGGAGGAGTTACCCGCGATCGCGCGGCTATAGCCGTCCATGCGGATCTTGTATTTTTTTGCCACCTCGGTCAGAATTTCGTCGCGCAGGTAACGCGCGTAGGTGTCGTTGACCGAGTCGTACTGGATGCTCCGCCAGCGCTGCGTACCGACCAGGCCGGGACTGATGAAGATCGAAATCATCACCGGAATCTTTTTGCCGTGGGTGAGGTTGTCGATGACGTTCAACGTGCGCGACGCGCCTTCGCGTTCGACGTGGTTCTGACCATCCTGCCAGATCATGACGGCCATCGGCGTGGAGCCATCGTATTGAGCCGGAACGTAGGTCCACCAGTCGTACTTGAGCCCAGGATAGATTTTGCTCTCTCCGATCATTTTGGGCGACAGAGTGCCCTGCGGGACTCCCGGTCTGGGGTAGTTTTCCGGCAGGTAAGCCGGCTGGTCGACGCGCGTGCCGGGCGTGGAGCCATCGGCGAACCACTGCATGGAATGAGAACGCCCGGTCTTCAAAACCGTGCGGTAAAACAACAGGCCACCTGCAGGGGTGAGGGCAACAGGGAGGTCGTCCACCTGCAGCCGGGCGGAGGGCGAGCCTTCGATGACGTAGAGGAAGTCGCCGCCATAGGAGAGCGAGGCTCCCGCGAGCCGCTCCTTCTCCGGGATGGCTTGGGTCAGCGCCTGGCGAAATTCAGGATTCGTGGTGGACTGCTTGGCGAGTGCCAGGACCTTCTGAATTTCGGCATCGCTGGCCGCCGTCAACAAGAGGGCGCTGGAGAGGGTCAGGGGAAGAAGATATCGGAACATCGGGGCACATTGTATCAGGAAGGAACTGAGAATCCCGCGCCCTGTTCCGGTTCGGAACAGCGAAAAGCGGACAAGGCGTTTGAGGCGCCAAGATAAAGCACTTTTGGTTTGGCACGCGGCTTGCTCAAGCAAGTGTGCGATGAAAGAGAAAAGGGCTCAAGGGAGCAAGGTTGCTCCTCCTCGAAACCCAACGAAGTTGCAGACCCACCGGTAGATTTCCTCTAAAAAACACACCCAGACGGCCCGCCCAACCACATTCCTTGAGCCCTGTTCACCATGGAAGTGGCCGTTGCAAGTAGTACTTTTCTAATGTGGTGGTAAGGCTAACACGGTAATAATTCATCAGGTGGATTTCCCTATATAGAGAATCGGGTGAAACAACCGATAAGGGGAATTGACTACTTGACTGTGCGTGGAGGAGACAGCGCACGGCGGGACGCCGGTCCCGAACTCACAAAAAACGAGGCGAAGCAAAATGAGGGAAGCAGATCATCTTCGGCAGGATATGGAATTCCAACTCAGTCTGTTGCGGCTGATGACGGTACCCCACCAAGCCAGCTTGCAAAGATCTGGTGACAAACCAGAAGGCGAGGAACAACTGGAACAGCTGTTCCAATTGGCCGAATACGGTTACCGTAACTAGCGTTACACAACTGCGTCACAGCGGGGCACCGCCGGCGATCCGTTTTCGTACCAGCGCGACCAACTCCCGCGGGCGATCCACCTCGACGGCTATCTCAAGCCACCAGATTGGGATTGGTGCGGATAGGGAGGGGGCATCGGGGGGGAGATTTTGAATGTCCTTGGCCGTTGTAAGCAAGACTTCCGCTTTACGGCTGGCCGCCTGCACGGCAAGACGCCGTATCTCGGCTGGGCGATATTTATGGTGATCTCCAAAGACCCAGCGACGGACGGGTTTGATTTTCTGCTCGCCCAAGGTGCTCCAGAATGAAGCTGGATTGCCCAGGCCACAAAAGGCGAGCGAGGAGCCCGGCGCGAAGTCGGTGGCCGGTATGATTTGATGTGGCTGCCCTAACCGGTGCCACGCGCGGGGCACAAACCGGCTGTAGAAAACAGGGGCATCCGTGTAACGGGAGAGTAGTTGGCTTAATCCCGGCCACGGGTGGATGCCACGGGTCACGATCACGGCATGAGCACGCGCCAGGGCATCGAGTGATTCGCGCTGACGGCCGAGTGGAAACGGCGCGCTACCGCTCAGCGGGTCGAGTGCATCGATCAGGACGACGTCGCAATCGCGGCGCAGGCGCCAATGCTGGAACCCGTCGTCGAGCAGGAACACATCAGGCTGGAACTGATCGAGGAGTTTTCTGCCTGCCGCCAGACGGTCCCCTGAGATTCCCAGCGGACCTAGTCCCGACTGCAATAGAAGCTGTGCCTCGTCACCGGTCCGCGCGGCTGGCACAGGCGCGCCGGGCGGCAGAACGATCACCTGTTCGAGCGATTGGCGGCGGTAACCGCGGGTGAGGAAGGCAGGTTCTACGTTTTCCGATTTGAGCCGCCCGGCGAGCCAGATCACTAGAGGCGTCTTTCCTACCCCACCCATTCCGATTCCGCCGACAGACACGACTGGCTTCGGAAGCGATGCCGTATTCGCCTGCTGGCGGTTTCGCCGCCAGCGCGTGCCTACTGCCCAGATGGCGGCCAACGGGCCAAGCAGCACGCGAGCCGCCGCGTGGTGGACCGTGCGCGGGACGGAAGATTGAAAAAGTTCGACAACGGAAGTGGAGGCCTGAGCCGTGGCGCCGCGTTTGGATTCGGCCAGCACGCGGGCACGTTCGCCCAAGGCATGCGCGGCGGCCGGATCGGCGAGAATGCAATCCACCGCGGGGGCAAGATCGGAGGGCGACTGGATGGTGATCATCGCACCGGCGGCGCGAAACTCTTCGGCGATTTCGCTGAAGTTTTCCATGTGCGGTCCGGCAACGACCGGTTTGCCGCAGAACGCCGGCTCAAGAACGTTGTGGCCGCCGCGCGAGGCCAGCGTACCGCCCATGAAGACGACCGTGGCGATTTGGAAGAGGCTCCCCAGTTCGCCAATGGAATCGAGCAGGAGGACGCCGGGAAGCGGAACGGCTTCGCTGGACTTGAGCTGGGAACGGCGCATGAAGGGGAGTCCAGCACGGATGAGTCGCGCGGCGGCCTCATCGAAGCGCTCCGGTTTCCGAGGAACGAGAATCAGCAGCAAGCGAGGGTGCGACGCGGCGAGGGTCTGGAAGGCACCGATGACGGCATCGTCTTCCTCTGGGTCACCGGCAGCGGCGGGAGGCATGGTGCTGGCAGCGACCCATATGGCAGCTGGCGCTGTGCGCTCAATGACGGCAAGCACGGCCTGTGGCGGCACGGCGGAGGTGGGATCGAAGTCGTACTTCAGGTTGCCGCCGACACTGCTGCGGGCGGCGGGAGCGCCGAGAGCGCGAAAGCGGTCGAGGGAAACCTGGCTCTGCGCCGAGATGCAGTCCGGGAGCGAGAGCACGGTACGGAGAAACCACTTAACCGCACGGTATTTCGGGAACGCTTTATCTGAGATGCGGCCGTTCACGACGATCAGACCGGCGCCGGCGCGTTTGGCTTCGTTCCAGAGGTTGGGCCAGATCTCGGTTTCCTGAACGATCAATACGCGGGGACGCATGCGGCGCAGGACACGGCGCACGGCGAAGGTGAAATCGAGAGGAGCGTAGAAGATGGCGTCGGCGTTTGAGCCGAGCTTTTGCTTAGCAAGAGCGTGGCCCGCGAGCGTCGACACTGAGACGTAGAGCCGGGCGCCGGGGAGTTGCGCACGGAGCGATTCGAGGAGCCGTACGCTGGTGAGTACTTCTCCGACGGAGACCGCGTGCAACCAGATGCTTCCATCGCCCGTCTGATGGACCGTGGACGGCAGCCTGCCGAAGCGCTCGGCCAAGGAATGCCAATAGCGCGGGTCGCGAAAGCCGCGCAGCGCAAGATAGAGTAGAAGGACCGGCGACGCGGCAGCAAGCAGCGCCCGGTAGAGAGCCATCATGAAAATGCGTCGCAACGCCGCGTGCCTGTTATTCTTCGCCCCCTTGGTGCTCCTGGGAGTCGGTGAGAAAGATCAGTTTACCCCGCCCGCCGTGGAACAGATGGAGAAGCAGACCATTTCCGAAGTGACGATAGCGGCACAAGCATTCGACACCGAGGCGTTATGCAAGCCCCCGTTCGGGAAAGTGAACCCCAACAAATACGGCGTGCTTCCCGTGTGGGTGGTGGTGAAGAACGGCTCGAAAAAGGCCGTGAAGCTGGACGGAGCGCTGTTCCAGTACATCGATCACAACCGCAACAAGATTGAATCCACGCCGGCCAACGAGGTGCGGTACGCGAACTCGCCGAAGCGGCCGAAGATGACACCGAGCCCAATTCCGATTCCGCTACCGAAGGGGAAGAACCCGCTTGAGGCGTTCGAAATCGAAGGCCGGTCGCTGGCGGCGAAGATGTTGCCTCCGGGCGAGAGCGCACAAGGCTTCGTATACTTCCAAACCGATCATCGCGGCGGCGAGAAGCTGTATGTCACTGGATTGCGCGACGCAGCCAGCGGTGACGAGCTGTTCTACTTCGAAGTACCGCTGGCCAGTCACTAACGGCCGCTATTTCTTGGTTTCGGGTGCGGTCTTCTTGACGGCTGGAGCCGCAGTGGTCGCTGCTTTCTTGGTCGATGTCGCCTTCTTGGTGGTCGGCTTCGCCGGGGACACGCCCGGTCCAACGCGCGCGATGGTGACGCGGGTCATGACCACTGGTGTATCGGGCTTATCGTTGGCGCCACGTTGGAGGCGGGCGATCTTGTCGACGAGCGCCTGGCCTTCCACCACCTGGCCAAAAATTGTGTGGCGGCCGGTAAGGTGCGGCGTCGGAACTTCAGTAATGAAGAACTGGCAGGAGCCGGTATTAGGGCCGGCATTGGCCATGGCGACGCGGCCGGGGATATCGAATTTGAGATCGGGATGAAATTCATCGGGGATCTCCTTCGTTCTGCCGGTGCCCGTGCCCGTCGGATCGCCACCCTGAATCATGAAACCCGGAATGACACGGTGGAAGGTGAGGCCATTGTAGAAGGGCTTCTTCGACTTTTCGCCCGTTTGCGGATGCTCCCACTCCTTCTGGCCGAGCGCGAGCTCGGTGAAGTTCTTCACCGTAACGGGCGACTCCTTTTCATAGAACTTGAAGACAATGCGGCCAAGCGGCGTGGCGCCTTGGGAAACGGCGATCGTCGCATAGAGACCCGGCGGACGCGCGGGGGCGACCACCTTTGGAGCGGCAGTCTTCGGAGCCGCGGTCTTAGGGGCGGCGGTTTTGGGAGCGGGCGCCGTCGATTGAGCGAAAAGAGGAAGCGCGGCTGCGATCAGCCACAACAGGGTTGATTTCATACGGAAACCTTTCCAAATGTTTTAGACAAGAATAGTGAATGCCGCCTCGGTACGTTCGACGGCGCGATAGAGAGTGTCGCGTTCGAACGGTTGGCGGCCCGCCTCGGTGATGAGCCGGAGCAGCTCGCCGCGGCGCAGAGACTGGCTGGTGGTAGCACCGGCATCGTGGTAGATCTTTTCCTCGACCACGGTGCCATCGATGTCGTCGGCGCCGAAGCGCTGGGCGATCTGTGCGATGCGCGGCGTCATCATAATCCAGTAGGCCTTAATGTGGTCGATGTTATCGAGCAGCAACCGCGCCACGGCGATGTTCTTCAGATCGTCAAAACCGGTGGTGCGGTCGACGTGATGCAATGCCGTATTGTCGGGATGGAACGCGAGCGGGATGTAGGTTTGGAAACCGCTCGTTTCGTCCTGAAGAGAACGCAAGCGCAGCAGGTGGTCGACGCGGTCCTCTTCGGTCTCGACGTGGCCGTAGAGCATGGTGCAGTTGGACCTGATGCCTAGTTTGTGCGCCTGGCGGGCAACATCGATCCATTCGCTGCCGTCAATCTTGTGGTCGCAGATGATGCGGCGTACGCGTTCGGAGAAGATTTCGGCTCCGCCTCCAGGCATCGAATCCATGCCAGCGTCGCGCAACTTCACCAGAGTATCGTGGATGCTCCGTTTGTCGCGGCGGGCGAGATAAGCAATCTCTACCATGGTGAACGCCTTGAGGTGGACCTGCGGGAAACGTTGTTTCAGACCGCGCAGCATTTCGCAGTACCAATCGAGCGTTAATTCGGGATGCAGGCCGCCGACAATGTGGAACTCCGTGATCGATTCCGACCAACCTTCCCCGGCACGATGCCAAATCTCATCGAGGGACCACGTGTAGGCGGTGGGATCCTTTTTATGTTTGCCAAAGGCGCAAAGTTTGCAACTGGCGACACAGACGTCAGTGGGGTTGATGTGGCGGTTGACGTTGAAATAAGTGCGGTCGCCATGGAGGCGTTCGCGCACAACGTTCGCCATCCAACCAATCGAGAGAAGGTCGGGCGAACGGAAGAGGGCGATTCCGTCTTCGAAGCTGAGGCGCTCACCCGCGCGAACCTTGGCCGCGATGGGCTGGAGCCGTGCGTCGTCGATGATCGGTTCGGTGTAAGCCATTACCGTGGGTGCCGGAGGGCCACATCAGCAGCCCAAAATACGAAGAATAGCACGCTGACGTAGCCGTTTACGGTGAAGAAGGCTGCGTTCACGCGGGACAGGTCGTTGGGTTTCACAAGCGAGTGTTCATAGAGCAGCAGTAGAGCTATCGCCGCGACTCCGGCAGCACCAAGCAATCCAAGGGCGAACTGATGCCATAGAAAAACGAGGCAGACAATCATGACCGCGTGCAGTAGCCGCGAAAGCCACAGCGCGCCCGAGACACCGAATCGTTTGGGGATGCTGAAGAGATTTTCGGAGCGGTCGAAGTCGATGTCCTGGCACGAGTAGATGATGTCGAAGCCGGCGGTCCAGAAAGTGACCGCCGCGGTCAGCCAGAGAATGCGCGTGTCCAGCGATCCGCGAATGGCAATCCACGCCGCGGCGGGCGCGATGCCGAGCGCGAAACCAAGAACGAGGTGGGAGAGCGACGTGAAGCGCTTTGTGAGCGAGTAGCCAAAAACGATGACAAGCGCAACGGGCGAAAGCGTCAGGCACAGCGGGTTCAGCATCCACGCGGCCCAGACGAAAACCGCCACCGAAACAACCAGAAAAGCCCACGCGAAGCCGCGCGATAGTATGCCGGCCGGGATGTGGCGCATCCTCGTGCGCGGATTGCGCGCATCAATGGCAGCATCGATAATCCGGTTGAAAGTCATGCCGGCCGAGCGCGCGCCGACCATGGCGACAACGATCAACAGCAGTTTTCCCCACATGTTTGCCCAGTCAAGCGAGCCATCGTAAATCGCCAGCAGGGCGCCGGTGAGAGCGAAAGGAAGGGCAAACACGGAGTGCTCGAACTTGATCATGTCGAGCGTGTGGCGCAAAGTACCGAGGATCAAAGATACATTGTAAGACATAGCTTTCGATGGCTCGTGGGAGACTGGATCGGATTCTCAATGGACCAAGATCAACTGAAGCAGTTACTACAACAGGTGCGCGATGGCGCGGTGAATATCGACGAAGCGCTCGGACGGCTGAAACACATGCCGTTCGAGGATCTGGGATTCGCCAAACTGGACCATCATCGGTCAATCCGCGTGGGAATGCCCGAGGTGATTTTCGGCAAGGGAAAAACGCCCGAGCATATACTGCAAATCGCCACTCATCTGCTGGAACGCTCGCCCAACTTGCTAGCCACGCGGCTGGAGGCACGCACGGCCGAAATGATGGTGGAACGTTTTTCAGATGCCGAATACCATCCCGCGAGCGGAGTGCTGCGAGTATGGCGCGACAAGACGCTCCGGGGCAAGGGAACGATCGTGATAGCGTGCGCGGGCACGAGCGACTTACCCGTGGCGGAAGAGGCTTGCCTCACCGCGGAGATCATGGGCAACTGCGTGGAACTGATCGTCGACATTGGTGTAGCGGGTATCCACCGGCTGATGTCGAATCGCGAGCGCCTTACGCAGGCTCGGGTGTGCGTTGTGTGTGCGGGCATGGAAGGCGCTCTGCCGAGCGTCGTCGGCGGGCTCGTGGCTTGTCCCGTAATCGCGGTACCCACAAGCGTTGGTTACGGGGCTAGTTTCAACGGTCTCGCTGCTCTCCTTGGCATGTTGAATTCATGTTCGAGCAACGTAACGGTCGTCAATATTGACAATGGGTTTGGCGCCGGTTACGTCGCTAGCCTCATCAATCGCCTGGCGTGAAGACCGCCAGCGACGATGGGCCCGCTTTATACCGCGGCGGCGGCGGCCATGGGCCGCACATGCGCAACTTCGGCCACCAGATAGAACGCGAACAATGCGGACGGCGCTCCCCTGCCCCAACGGTTCATCTTCCATTGCGCGCGGATGTAGCGAACATCGGGCTCCGAGGTCAGATCCAACAGCATTGCGTAAGCCCCGCAGTAGAACTTTTGTGGGAAGGTAAGCAGCGGCTTTTCTCCCCAGGTACTGCCATCGGGGGATCCCCAGATGCCAAGATCCAAACTCTCTTGTTCGATGATGCGGGTGATGCCGAGGGTGAGCAGCATAACTCGAGACGATTCCGCCGAGACATCCAACGCAGCGGAAAAACCGTCCTCGCGCCGGATGCCGTCCTCGATAAGAAACGTTGGCAACATGATCGAGACCTGCCATCGATTTACGTTAAGCGGGGAAGGCTCCCCGCGTCACTCAGCGCAGCCGCAGGAGGCGCTTTCCTGCCGCCTCCAGCGTCTCATACTTCTTGCAAAAACAGAAGCGCACTAGCTGGCTTCCATCGCTCGGATCCTCAAAGAAGCTGGAACCCGGCACGCATGCCACGCCGGCGGTTTCCAGCATATGAACAGCGAAGCGCTGATCGTCGTCGAACTGGAACTCCTCGATGCCGGCCATGATGTAGTATGCACCGGCGGGGAGGAAGGGACGGAAGCCCGCTTGCACCAGGGAATCGAATAGTGCATCGCGGCGGCCCAGGTAATGCGCGGAAAGGTCGCGATAGAACGAATCCTCCAACCCCAGCGCGAGGACGCAGGCCTGCTGCATGGGAGCCGGCGAATTCACGGTGAGGAAGTCGTGAACTTTCCGGATGGAATCGGAGAGGTCGGGTGCGGCGATGACCCAGCCCACGCGCCAACCGGTGACCGAAAAGGTCTTACTCATGCTGTTCACCAGAATCGTGCGCTCGCGCATACCGGGCAGCGTCAAAATAGGCACATGTTGAGCGCCATCATAGAGGATGTGCTCGTAGATCTCGTCGGTGATGGCGAGCGTGTCAAATTCCTGGCATAACGCCGCGATCTGTTCCAGTTCGGCCCGCGTGAACACCTTTCCGGTTGGGTTGTGCGGAGAAGTGAGCACGATGGCTTTGGTGCGGGAACTGAAGGCCGCGCGCAGCTCATCGGGATCGAAGCTCCAATCGGGCGCACGCAGTTTCACCAGCCGGCGCTGAGCTCCGCACAGCCAGGTGTCGGGTCCGTAGTTCTCGTAAAAGGGCTCGAAGATGACAACTTCATCGCCGGGATTGGTGGTGGCGAGAAGCGACGCGATCATGCCTTCGGTAGCGCCGCAACATACGGTGATCTCCGCGCTCGGGTCGATGGCGAGTCCATATTCGCGCTCATACTTGGCGGCGATGGCGCGGCGCAAATCGGGGGTGCCCCAGGTGACAGTGTATTGATTGTGGTCGGCGGTGATCGCGGCGCGCGCGGCCTCTTTGATCACTTCCGGCGCGGGGAAATCGGGAAACCCTTGCGCAAGATTCACGGCCTTGTAATTCATCGCCAGGCGTGTCATCTCGCGGATGACGCTTTCGGTGAACTGATGGGTGCGATCGCTACGGAACCTGGGGCGTGCCGGCGGACGCCCGGCGTCCTGCACCGGCGTTCGGCGAGGGGCCTTTGTGGGAAGGATCTGTTCCACTGCTTGAATCTAACATGCGTGCCGAATCGGAGGTCCCTCCGCTATACAGCCTCCGGTAAATGTCGGCATTGCGGAGGACGATTTGAATATAGTCGCGCGTTTCCGAGAAGGGAATGCACTCGATGAATTCCGCCTGCTCCCGGTCGTCTCCGAACCAGCCGAGCCAGCGGGTGGCCCTGGTTTTGCCCGCGTTGTATGCGGCGAGCGCAGCCTCATATTTGTTGTCGAGCGAGGTGAGCAGCCAGCGCAGGTAGTAAGCGCCCATTTGCAGGTTGATTTCCGGCTGGTAGAGCATCGAACCGCGATAGGGACCAAGCTTCAGTTTGCGGCTCAGATCACGGCCGGTACTGGGAAGGATTTGCGTCAACCCGACGGCACGCGACCGCGACACCGCTCGCGGATCGAATTCGGACTCCTGGCGGATGAGCGCGGCAAGAAGATTGGGATCGATGGATTGCTGTGCGCCCCGTTTCTCCAGGTCGGCACGGTAGGGCATTGGAAAAGCGAGTCTCCAGAATGTGACCGGCGCCTGCGGCAAATCCCAACTCAAATATCCGGGAGCAAGCGCCTTGATGCTGCGCACGGCCACGGCATGGTCCCCACGGCGCCCTACCATTTGAGCGAGCTCGTGCGCGAGCGCCGGACCTTTGCCGTCCGTACGGGCCCCGAACCGGAGCTCCTGTTCGGCCCAATCTTCGAGGCCGGCGAGTGCGAGCAGCCGCGCGCGGTCAATGCGAGAGCGAGTGGCCGGATCGACGCTGAAGTCCGGTTGAGGCGCGCTCTCGCGAAGAAAGCGCAGGTACTGCACGGTAACGGCAGCGGGGCGCGCGCCCTGAATTTTAGACTCGGCGAGCCGCTGGAGCGCCTGAACGTTGTAATACGAGTTCGGGAAGCGCGTACCGATGGCGTCATAGAACGCCCGTGCAACGGCAGTCTCGTTGCGCAATTCATGAATGCGGCCGAGGAAGTAAAGCGCCGCGGAGATCTTGGCGGAGGAAGGATAGCGTTCGAGATGCTCTCGGAATAACCGCGTGGACCTGTCGCGTTGCGTCGAATAATCATGCCAGGCAACCTTCCAATGGCAATAAGAGCCGCGTTCCTCCATTGGGAAAAGCTCGGCGCACGATCTGTAAAGCGGCAGGTAGCGCTCGGGTTCATTCCGGACCAAGTGCGTGTCGGCCAATGCAACAGTGGCCTTCAGGAGCCAATCCGACTTTGGATATTGACTGCGTAGCCGATCCCACGTCTCGAGGGCATGATCGAGGCGGTCCAGGCGGCGCTGGCTTTGCAGGACGTAATAGAGCCGCTCGGCATCGGACTCGGCCAAAGTGACATTGAGCGTGGAGAGATAGTCGATGGCCGCTTGATACTCCGCTCGGAAATACCGTGCCGCACCAAGGAGCACCCGCGCCAAGTCGCGCTCGGGCCCCGCCAATTCCTTCAATGCCTCGTTCAATTCCGCCGTCGCGCGCACGGCTTCGCCGCTGAAGATGAGTATGCGCGCGCGGCTCAAGATCTGCTGAGCCAGGGGTGGCGGATATCGATCGGCCAGTTGTTGACGCAGTTGCGCGAGCGCGAGTCCGGCATCCCCAGCTTCGCGTGAAAGCGGAAACTCGAAATAGACGCGCTGGTATTGCAGTGCGGCCGAGCCGAGTTGGTTGGAGGATTGCAGGGAGCGCGCTAACAACATCCCGCCGACCGAGGGCGGTATCAGTTCGAGGTTGGGCTGCAACGCCCGCACGGCAGCCTCCGGGTCCCCGGCCTCCAGGAACGCCCACGCCGCGACTTGCAATGCCTGGGTGTCCATCGGCGAAGGACCGGGTTGAGCCAGCACCTGCAACGCCCGCGCAGCGGCATTGGATGGTTCGGCGACCCGCATCGATTGCGCGCTGAGCAACAGTGTGTAGTCGGACAACGTAGGAAGTCCCTTGCGGGCCGCTTCAGCCGCCTGCGCAGCGGAGGCCAGACGATTGTTCTGAACGTCCGTATAGGCAAGGGCAAGTTGCGCCAATGCGCCTTGCTGGTCACGGGCGTGCTCTGAAGCGAATTGAACAAGAGCCGTGCGATTGGCGGGGGTTGGCGTGGTCTGGTAAGCGCCCGAAAGCCTGGCGAGCGTTTGTGCCTGGCATGCACTTGCGGCGATCAGAATGAGAATGCCGGCACGGTAGTTCATATCAAATCAGCGGCCCCGGATACCCTTCGCCTAGTAATTCTTCGGCATCATTCGCCAGCGTCTTTACAAGTTCTCCATGAAAGTAGTCCACCATTGATTTACAGGAGTTGAGGAATTGATCGCGATATTCCCCTCTGCCCCGATCAATTTCCTCTTGAAGAAGACTGTAGAGAGACCGGGTGCGGCGGCCTTCCAACACAAGCGCCGATTTATAGAGGCGCATTTCGGCGACTCGCACGCGTGCAAAGCGCTGCGCTCGCAGATGGTGGTCACGGTCCTCGGCCGGCACCTGGGTCCAAGTGTGAACTTGAACATCGGGAACTGCCTTTTGCGGAGACTGGGCCTGAAGTGTAACCAATTGCGGACCGGACCCATTCGCGCCAGGCTCGTTGCGGCGCGATTCCCACACGGATCCAGCAAGGGCCGCTAGCAGCTCAAGAGCGTTCGTATCGCAATCGTCCCGTCCTCCTTCGGCATATAGTACGCCCACGGCGCGCCCGGCGCTTGTCAGGGGAAACAGATGGGCGCGCGGACCCGCCGGGGTGCCGAACGATTGCACTAAGGCGGACGAGAGTTCCTGCTCGCCAAACAGAGCCACCACTGGTTCACCCGAGGCACATGCAGCCTGAAATGCCGGCGAATCGGCCAAGGCAAGCTCGGGCAGCGGCGCGGCGAAGGGGGCACGGTCGGCATGCAAGAAGCGGCCGTGCAAGCTGAAGACTGCCACGCGCGGAGCAAACGCCGAAGCCGCGTCATAAAGAGCGCTGCTCCACTCCTCGTGGCGTTCCGCCGCGCGCAACCGGCGCACGCACTCGTTGAGGCTCGCCGTGAGCGTGCCCCTCGCCTGTCTGGATGCCGCTGCCGTCGCGGCGGCCAACTGCGCGGCATGTTCGGCGGCGACCGCCGCAAGTTTCGATTCCAGAATCGCGGCCGCCTGCGCACGCACACCCTCACGCAGCACTTCCTCAGCTCTCGCAACGCGCATCGACCACGCCGTTTCCAGGTCCTCGCGCGCCGCCGACTGCGCGGCGAGCAACCGCTGTTCGAACGATTGGGGCGTTTCGGGCGCACTCACGGATTCGAGCGGTTGCGGATCGGCAGCCATACTCACCTGACATACTCCCAAGCAGAGCCGGAAACTCTTCCCATCAGCCGGCGATTGTGTCCGGCGGGCGCGGTTAGGTCGAGAGCGATCCTCCCATCCTGCGCCGTGGCGCCGTTGCCGAGCATTGCCTCTCCTCCATTTTCCATCTGCAGTTGAGAGAACTGCCAGTGCCAGTTGCCCCGGTCACGCGCGAGAGTGAAGCAACCATCGGCGAGGTCCCACCTCTCCCCTTCGGCTAGCTCCAGGTTGCGTCCGCGCAGGCTGCCATGCAGCCTCAAGGAGCGCACGAATTCGGCGCCAGTCCCCGCGCTTTCCATCTCCGCCTGCCCTTCCAGTATGCCTTGCCGCCAGGGGAATGATTGCAGGAATACGTTGCCACTATACTTTGGTTCGGCGCCGCCAAGCGACGCTTCCACTCTGCCGCTGATCGAGCCGCCGCCGGCCTGCGCCGTAATGTCGGCGAGGATGACGGATGCGCCCTGCCAATAGAAGCGGAAGAAGACGTTCTCCGCCACGTTCTCGTCGGCCTCCAATTGGGCGACTCGCACCTCCCCTTGCAGGAGGCGGCCGGCAATCCATTCGGGCAATTCGTCAGCGCCGATGCCGAGAGTCCGCACGAGGAAGCCGCTGCGGCGGCGCAGGGCGGGAAGCAGCAATTCCTCCAAGTCGCTGACGTGGGCGCGGGCAATATTCAATACGAGATGTTGTGGGTGCCGCGCTCCGGCACGCTCGCGGAAGCTTGACGTGAGCGAGATATTGCCGATCCGTCCAGCAAGCGATGAGACCGCGAGTTCCTGAGGCGACCAACGCAGCATCGCCCGTTCCAACTCCAATTCGGCGGCCAAACCGGGGACCGCTACCTTCATGCCCCGCACCTCACCCTCGGCTTGCCAAACGGGTGATTCGTCCGCTCGCGATGTTAGCCAGAGTGTACCCGTCCACCGGCCAACGCCGCCTCGACTGAGGAGAGGCAACTCGGATGGCTCGGCCAGCAACGGGAGCAGCGACTTCAAGTGCCTGAGCGAAATGCCCGCCGACTGCATGCGCAACTGTGAGTTCCCGGTACCAGGCCTGTATTCGCCCTCCAACCGCACCGTCTCCTGGTTCGGGATGCGGAAAGTGGCGGGCATGAGTTGCAGAAGCTCGGACGCGACCTTCACCAGCACTTCGTCGAAGGAGGCAACCTCCGCGCCTTCGGCAGAAACCGAACCATCGGCCAGGCTGAACTCTCCATTCCACCCGTGCGCGGCGTCGAAGCCAATGGCTCCGCTCAGAGCGCCCTTCCATTGAAACTGGCCAGGCACCTTGAAGCCCAGTTCGGTAACCAACGGCTGAATGGATTCCGAAGGCGCGCCGGTCACGTTCGCAAGCAGCGACCAGCGCGGAGCACCCATGAGATCCGCGCCGCGTATCCGCGCTTTCACGGGAAGGCCCGCGCGTGTTTCTCGTGTTCGCAACTCCACAAGTTGGGCGGGCAGGTCGAGTGTGCCCTCCCAGTCGAACCCAGGCCCGGCGACGCTGCCCCACAGCCAACTGAAACGTTCCAACTCCTCTAGTTGCACTCGGCCTTGCAATGCAATTTTGCTGAGGGGGCCGGTCAGCGTAGCCCGCGCGCTGAAGAAACCTTGGAGGTTCGGTCCACGACCGAGGGCGAGCATCATCAGTTCGGCCACGGGACTGCGCGTCAGATTCAAATTCAGATCGAGCCTCGGCTCCTGGCCGGGCATCAAGCGGATACGCCCGCGGCCGCTGAAACGGCCGAATCCACGCAGGCCACGATCGGTCCGCGCCGGCTCGCCTTCCAGATAGAGCGACAGTTCGCGTTCACTTGCGGCATCCATTTTCAGTTCGGCATCGCCCAAGTAGTAAGAAGACTTCCACTCGCCGAGGCGGAAGTTGAGACGGCCGGCGCTCATGCTGATCTCGGGAAATTCGCCGCCGCCCGCGCTGGCAAGAATCTGGTCGAGCAGCGGTTGCGCATTCCAGCCGCCCGAGCGCGCCTTAGCGAGGTTGACGCTTGGCTCGACCAGGTGCAAACGAGCAAACTCAAAGCGTCCCCGGAGGAGCGGGACAAGCCGCAGCGTTCCTTCGAGCGTACTCACATAGGCGAATGGTTCGGACCCCACGGCCGGGTCTTCATGGATCACGACCTGTTCGATCGAAAAACCACGGCTGATGAGGCTGAACCTGATGGGACCGTTCAGTTCTATATTCCGTCCAAGGCCGCGTTCCAGAGCCGTGCGAATCGGACCCGCGAAGCCGTCGGCCCTGATAAACGGTACGCCCACGGCAGCGGCGGCCACCAGCAGTACAAAGCCGAGAAACCAGCGACGGTGGTTCATCGGCCAAACTCCCGCTGTAATTCGTCAAAGGATGCAGCGTCATCGGCATCCCGATGAATGGCATCGTCGGCGACGTCCACGTAGCGGATCCGCGACTCATCGGCGCGGAT
>Ga0075421_100001951_pt1 | contig 24407 bp, 17 predicted proteins | sample SoiMetdeltSBSDD5_FD_75292 | JGI IMG/M metagenome (GOLD analysis project Ga0075421, IMG submission 75292) | Bulk soil microbial communities from a Populus tree surrounding site in Tennessee, USA - Soil MetaG P. deltoides SBSDD5 | ecosystem: Environmental > Terrestrial > Soil > Tree plantation...
GCGATCCTGCTCGCGAGCGAACGCTACGACAGCAGCGATCCCGTCAACATCGGCTCGGGCGAGGAAATCTCGATCGCGGATCTCACCAGGACCGTCGCTGCCGTCGCCGGCTTCAACGGGCGCATCGAGTTCGATACGTCGAAACCGAACGGTCAGCCGAGACGGAAGCTCGATACCAGCCGGGCGCGCGAGCGATTTGGCTTCGAATCAAAAACGACGTTCGCGGACGGTCTGAGGCGGACCGTCGACTGGTACGTCAGGACGCGACGTTCCTGAGCATCGCGGCCTGCCGCAACTCGGCGTAGGACTCGATGACCGGCTCGAGCGCGGCGGCCGGATCGGGATCGATGGTGGCCGGCGCGCCTTTCTGCGCGAGCAGCCGCATGCGGATCGGCCGTCCCTGGCTGAAACGCTCGTCCAGATCGTGCAGCGAGGCCACCACGCCCATCCCGGCGCGCGCAAACAATCCCCGCAGACAGACTTCGGTGAAGGCGACGATGTGGTTGCGGCGGTGGAGGCAGTACTTGAAGTCGCCATGCTCGGACAGCCGGTCGAGTCGCGGCACGCTCACCAGGCAATATCCGCCCGGACGCAATGCCTTCGCCAGCTCGCGCAGTGTCTCGAGCGGGCGCGGCAGGTGCTCCAGCACGTGGTAGGCGATGACGAGGTCGTAGTCGCCGGTGGCGGGGATCTCAGTCAGTCGCTTGTGGCGCACGAAGGCTTCGTTGCTGCACGGCTCGAGGCCTGACGTGTCCCACCCGTGGTCGTGAAACGAATTGAGCCAGGTGCCGGAGCCGCACCCGAAGTCGAAGACGCGGGCGCCCGCCGGCGGCGCGCTGGCGGGAAAATAGCGGTCGAGCGCGGCAAACATCGCCGGCGCCGCGCCCTTGGTCCGTGACTGGGCGGGGCGCGCCTTTTCCTCGCGCGAGGCCTGCCATCCGCCCTCGGGCGCGTAGTACGCGTCGAGCACTTCGGGCGGCGGCTGCGGGTTGACGAACAGCAGGCCGCACTCGAGACAGGCGACGGCGCGGTGATCCTTGCCGAGGCGCCACTCCTTCACCACGTTCACGCGGCGCCCTTCGCACGCCGGACACGCGATCGTCTCGCTCATGTGCGCTCAGTGTATCAGCGGATCCCGCCTCTAAACCCGGGGCCCCCGCCGCGCGGTTTGTGCGCGTGGGGTGGAATATGCTGAGGCATGCCCTTCGCGACCATCGCCGGTCACCAGCGTCTGCTTGCGCTGCTGGCGCGCGCGATCGCGCGCGACACCCTGCCTCCGTCGCTGCTGCTGGCGGGGACGTCGGGCATCGGCAAGCGTCGAACCGCGATGGCGGTGGCGGAAGCGCTCAACTGCCTGGCGCCCAGGAAGTCCGGCGCCTTCGAAACCGATGCCTGCGGCGAGTGCGCGTCCTGCCGCCGCATCGCCCGCAGTGTCCATGCCGACGTCGTCGTGCTCGAGCCCGGGGAGACCGGCACGATCAAGACTGATGTGGTACGCGACGTGATCGATCGCGCCAACTATCGCCCGTTCGAGGGACGGCGGCGCGTCGTCATTGTCGACGAGGCCGACGCGTTGATGGAGGCCGCGCAGAACGCGCTCCTGAAGACGCTCGAGGAACCGCCGCCGGCATCGGTGTTCATTCTCGTCTCGTCGATGCCGGATGCGCTGCTGCCGACGGTGCGGTCGCGATGCCGGCCGCTGCGCTTCGGCGATCTCACGCCGGCGGAGGTGGCGGCGGTCCTGGTGCGCGATCACGAGTACAACGAGGCGGAGGCGAAGGCCGCCGCGGCTGATGCAGGCGGCAGCGTCGGCCGCGCGCTCGAGGCGCGCGCCGTGGACCTGGCCCAGGCGCGCGATGCCGCCCAGCGTCTGCTGCAGCAGGCCGCGCGCGCGGCCGATCCCGGCCGGCGCCTCGAGGCGGTCCGGGGGCTCACCGGCAAGGCGACCGGTGCGGCCGAGCGCGATCAGATGGCGGTCTGCCTGCGGTCGCTCTCCTCGCTGGTGCGGGACCTGGGATTGCTGTCGAATCGCGCCGACCCGGCTGCGCTTGCCAATGCCGATCTACATGACGAGCTCGCCCGTCTGACCTCCGCCTTCGACAGCGAGCGCAGCACGCGGGCGTTCAATGCCGTCGATCAGGCGATCGCCGCGCTCGAGCGCAACGTCAATCCGAAAGTTGTGGCGGACTGGCTCGTTTTGCAGCTATGACGCCGGGTCCGCTTCGCGGAACCCGGCCTACATGACGTGAGCCACCCCGTACGTAGGGCGGGTTCCGCGAAGCGGACCCGCCGAGAGATCACTTGAAACACGGCCAGCCGGTCGAGGTATCGACGCCTGTCCCCCTTCGCGACTGCTCAACCACGATCCGAATCGTCCCGCCGTCGTCCACGGGGATGTCCGCCATCGGCCGATAGCCGCCATCCAGATATGCGGCGACGATCGGATACTTCATTCGAAAAGCCTCGTCATCGCCCATGTGCAGGACGAAGAGCGCCGGGTCGGCCCGCAGCCGCACGATCGTGCGGTCCTGATGGGTGACCGACGAATACCACGATCCAAAAACGATCCCGTCGCCCGCGAATCGGCGTCCGGCGAGCACCAGGACGTCGGGAAATTCCCCCGTGACGATCAGGCGATCCGAAGGCGCCGTGCACCGGTCGACGTAATCGAAGAACGGCCGGAGGGCCAGCGAATAGCGGCTCGGCACGTCCTGGCGATGCTGGCTCCGCAGCAGGTGCGACACTTCGGCCGCGTGCTCACGGATACCTCCGACGCCGCCGGCGGCTCCTGAATCGTCGTACTGGCCGACGAATCCGGCGACACGTGCCGCGGCGACGGCCGAGATCAGCAGGATGACGATCGTGGCGAGCTGCACTGCCCGCTGACCGACGCGTTGTGGCCACGCTGGGACCCAGCACAGCCCCAGCAGCCACGCGCCCAGGAGCGCGGCTGGCACAACGGCATCCGAGACACGCACGTCGAGGCTCTCCCGAAGGAAACTGCCGTTCACAAGAACAGCAATCACGATCAGCGCGATGACGGCGGCCGTCTCGCCGGCCCATCGCTCGCGGCCCTTGAGGAGCCGGCCTGCGGAGACGAGGCTGGCCGCCAGCGCCACGCTCCAGTACAGCCAGAACAACCATGCGGCCGGACCCGCCAGCGGCCAGGCGTCAAGCCGTGTGGCGTTCGCCTCGGCGCGCGAGTAATCGAGCCCTGCCTCGAGGTAGGCGAACAGGCCGCCGTTCAGCACGACGAAAGCAATCCACGGCACGAGGAAGATCGCCGTCGCCGTCGTCAGCAGCGCAACCCGGCGCAGGGCCACGCGCACGCCGTCGCCGCGGCTGGCGATGGCGATGCCCACCGCCGACCCGACACCGATGAAGAGGCCGTGGTCGTGCCTGAAGAGGAAGGCGATTGCGATGATCGCCGCCATGCAAACGAGCCGGCGTCGAGACGGCTGCGCCGCGAGCGCCAGCAGCGCCCACCCACCGGCCGCGTACATCAGGACCTTCGGGTAGGAATAGGCCCGCGGGAAGATGACGATCTCGATCAGCGTAACTACTATGGCGATCGCCAGCGATCCCGACAGTCGATGGGCCGCCGCCACGGTGCATGCCGCGCCGATCGCGAAGCCCGCGGTGCTGATTACCCACTCGGTCGCCATCGTTTTCCCGGTCATGAGCCAGCCGAGCGCGGTCAGCGTGTAGGTGAGCGGCCAGCCGGGATCCGCAAAGTCGCGGATCGGGACGTCTCCCATGAGCACCTGCTGCGCCATCGCCAGGTGAGCGTAGTGGTCGTTGCTGAAGCCGGTGAAGGTCAGAAACCTCCATGCCACGGCCACGAACAACATCGAGACGACTGCGAGCGTTTCACTCGAGCGCGCCGTGAACGTGAAGGTTTTCTGGGACGGACGAGGAAGGTGGACGCGGACTCGCCGTTCGACGATAAGCGCAACGAAGGCTGCACCGCCCAGCAAGACGCAGACGATGCCGGCTAACGCGTAGGCAAGGACCCTCATGGCGCGTGCCATCCACGCCGGTGCGCCGTCGAGCAATCCGCCGCGGCGAGGGGTCAGCGGCGGATTGTCGGCAATCGCAAACGTACGGCGGTTGATGCCATCGGTGTCGATGACCGATGGGTCGGTCACGATGGCGCGCAGCGTCGCGCTCGAGGTATCCGCGGGGACGTAGGCCCACAGGCCTTGCGCGCGCGGCGCCGCCTCGGTAAGGCGGAACCGCTGTTCGAGCGCCAGGCGGTCAGCCTCGGTGATGTCTGCCCACCGGACGTGCACCATCGCCAGCGGCGAGCCGAACAATACAGGGATGAGGGCGAAGATTAGCCCAGACGAGGCAGCCAAAACGACCGCGCCGATAACCAGACGCCAACGTCCAACTCCCAACTCCCAAGGCACGCTGTGGTTGGCGTTTGGCGTTTGGGAGTTGGGCGTTGATCGGCGCATGTGCCGCCGGGATTATAGGTGCAGCCGTCGCCCGACCCCTTGTACTCTGTACGCTTTGTGACTCGCTCGAAGCCGCGCATTGCCATCACAGTCGGCGACCCGGCGGGGATCGGACCGGAAATCGCGCAGAAAACCGCCGCCAGCGCGGTTGTGCTCGATGCGTGCGAGCCGGTGCTGTACGGACCGCCCGACGCGGCCGGTTTCGAACCGGGAGTGCTGTCTGCTGCCTCCGGGCGCGCCGCCTACGATGCGATCTGCGCCGCCGTCCGCGACGCCCAGTCCGGTCTCGTCGACGGTATCGCAACCGCGCCGATCAGCAAGCTGGCCTTCGCCCGCGCGGGCCTGCCGTGGAAAGGGCACACCGACCTGCTTGCCGAGCTCACCGGCGCCTCGCGTGTGGCGATGATGTTCTGGTCCGAGCCGTTGAAAGTGATCCTCGCCACAGTACACGTGCCGCTCGCCGACGTCCCGGCGACGGTGACACGCGAGCTGCTCCAGGGCGTCATCGATCTCACGGCGAAGGAGCTGCCGCGCTTCGGGATGACGACGCCGAGGCTTGCCCTGGCGGGGCTCAACCCTCACGCCGGCGAAGAAGGCGTGATCGGCACCGAAGAGCAGGACGTGCTTCGACCCGCGGTGGAAGATGCCCGCTCACGCGGCATCGACATCCGGGGGCCATTTCCCGGCGACACGATCTTCGTGCGGGCGTCGCGGCACGAGTTCGATGCCGTGATCGCCTGCTACCACGATCAGGGACTGATTCCGGTCAAGCTGCTCGCGTTTGGATCGGCGGTGAACGTCACGCTCGGACTGCCGATCGTCCGGACATCCGTCGATCACGGCACGGCATTCGACATCGCGGGCAAAGGCGTGGCCGATCCGTCGAGCATGATTGAGGCGACGCTGCTCGCGGCGCGCCTCGCGAAGCGGTCCGGCTGAAGCCGGACACTACGAAATCGTACGTAGTGTCCGGCTTTAGCCGGACCCGTGGTGTGTTGCAGTTCCGGCTTCAGCCGGACCCGGCAAAGCACGGCCAGCCCGTGCCGGCGTCAATGCCCGTTGACCGCCGGCTTCGCAGCGCCAGAATCGGTACGGGCTCTGTCCCTTCGACTGGTACTTCCGTCATCGCCTCGTACGCGTCATCGACGTAGGCCGCGATCTGCGGGAACCGTGTACGGAAGGCACGCGCGTCCATGAGCAGGACGAACAGCGCCGGCCGCTCCCGAAGGCGCGCCAGGGTACGGTCCTGACGCGTCGCCGACGAATACCACGCACCGAAGACCGCCCCGTCGCTGGCGAACGCGCGCCCCGACAGGACGACCAGGTCGGGAAACTCGCCGGTCACGATGATTCGGTCGCGGGTGGACGTGCAGCGATCCAGGTAGGCAAAGAAGGGCATGAGCGCCGCCGCCTGGCGGCTCGGCGGCGCGAGCGCCTGGCGATGCGGTCTGGAAAGCAGATCAGATACAGCGCTTGCGCGCGCACCAAGCCCCGGCAGGCCTTCGTCTATGCCGGTCAATGCGAGGCGTTCGCCAGTTTCAGCGATTGTCGTAATCGCCGCGGCGGTAATGACGAGCACGACGACCGTGAGCACGCGGGCCGCGCGCTGCCACGAAGTCTGTGTCCAGCGTACGACCCAGCAAAGGCCAAGCAGCCACGCACCGAGGAGCGCCGGCGGTACGATCGCGTCGGAGAACCGAGTCCGAAGGATGTCTCGGAGGAACCCGGTATTCACGAAGACCGCAACAACAATCAGCGCCGCGACGAGAGGGAATTCGCCGGGCCATCGTTCGTCGCGGCGACGCGCGCCGACTGCCAGCGCCGCGGCCGTCACAACGGGCAGGCCCCAGAAAAGCCAGAACAGCCACGCGTCGGCGTTCGCGGCGCTGTGCAGTGCCGGCGCGATGCGCAACGGCGACAGGGTGGCCAGCAGCTCCCGCCATGCGGGCCGTCTGACTCGTCCGAGGCCTGTGGTGCCCGCAACGTGCGGGTCATCGCCCAGCGTCTCGAGGTTCTCAGCCGAGGTATCGATCACGCGATAGAAAACGGCTTCGTCGCCTTCGCGAACGAACTCCAGCCCGTATCGCCCTTCGAGCGTGCGTCGAAGCGCCTCGTCTGTGTCGGGTCTCCATTGGATTTGCACCAGGGGGCGATCCGGAGGCGTGAGTCCAATGAGCGGCTGGCCCGGCACGAGCGTGAAACGCGGCCATGACCGCAAGTTGGAGGCGTTGGCCTCGGCGCGCGCGAACTCGAGCGCGGTTTCGAAATACGCCGGAAGCCCGCCGTTCAACGTCACGAAAACGATCCACGGCAACAAAAAGGCAGCCGTAGCCGCGGTCAGTTCCGAAATACGACGCAGCGCGAGCGTCAATCCGTCGAGAGGGTTCCTGACGGCCAGGCAGACCGCCGATGCGACGCCTATGTACAAACCGTGATCGTGGCGGAGCAGGAACGCCGCCGCGATGACCGCGGCCATGAGAAGGATGCGGCCTCTGGAGGGGCGGGCGGCGAGGGCAGCCATCACGCACGCCGCAACAGCGTAGGCCACGATCTTTGGATACGAGTAGGTCCGCGGGTAGATGACGATCTCGAGCGCGGTCACGACCAGGGCAATCGTCAGCGAGCCTGACAGCCGGTGGGCGGCGATGACCGTGCAGGCGGCGGCGAGGGCAAGCGCCGTCGCCGCGAGTGTCCACTCCACCCACATCGCATCGCCGGCGACGCGCCAGGCGGCGGCCGAGAGCAGATACGTCAACGGCCAGCCCGGATCGGTGAAGTCGCGCACCGGGCGGTCGCCGAGGAGCCACTGCTGGGCGAGCGCCAGATGGGCGTAGTGATCGTTGGTGAAGCCGGTGAACGTCAGGAAGCGCCAGGCCAGCGTGGCCGCGCACGCGCCCGCGGCCGCGGCGAGACAACCCATGCCGTACGCGGCGGCGCGCGGGCTCAGTTGGAGCATGTCGAGCGGGGTGATTATAAGATACGGGTCATCCGCATCCTTTTCTTCCTCAACAACGTTTCCAAGGCCCGCCACTTCGACAGCGTCATCGAGCTGCTGGCCGAGCGCGGACACACGATCGTCCTTGCGGCCGCGCGCCAGCGGAATCGTCCGCTCGCGCTGCCAAAGAACCTGTCGCTCGCCAACCGTGCCCTGATCACGCGCGGCCTGCCGGGGCGCATCGAGATGACGCCATGCCCGGTTCGCCGCGTGGATCGATGGCAGCGCGCCGCTCCCGCGCTGCGCCTGGCGCGCGATTACATGCGCTTTCTCGATCCTCGCTACGCGCACGCCGCCAAGCTCGAACAGCGATCGGCCGAGAACGTGTCCGATGGCTGGCGGCGCTTCGTCCGCGAGCATCCCGCTCTGGCGCGGCACCGGCGGCTCGTCGCGGGCGCCCTGGCATTGGCGGAAGACGCCATTCCCAGCGAGCGGCTGTTCGACCTTTTCATCCAGTACGAGCGTCCGGATCTCGTCCTCGTGACGCCGCTCGTCGATTACGGCTCCTATCAGACCGATTACGTGAAGAGCGCGCACCGCGTCGGCGTTCCGGTGGTCTTCGCCCCGTTCAGCTGGGACAACCTGACCAATCGCGGCCTGATCCGCGTCGAGCCGGATCGCATGCTGGTGTGGAACGACATCCAGAAGCGCGAAGCGGTCGAGCTGCACGGCGTCGGCCCCGATCGCGTCGTCATCACCGGCGCACCGCGTTTCGACGCGTTCTTTGCGATGAAGCCCGCGACCACGCGCGAGCGCTTCTGCGCCGATCTCGGCCTCGATTCACGAAAGCCGTACGCCCTCTATCTGTGCTCATCCGAGTTCGTCGCACCCCGTGAAGTCGGCTTCGTGCAGCGGTGGATTGCCGCGTTGCGCGGCGCCAGCGATGCGGCCGTGCGCGACTGCGGCGTCCTCGTGAGGCCGCATCCCGCGCATCTCAAACAGTGGAAGGACGTGAAACTCTCCGGATTCTCCGATGTCGCTCTGTGGCACGAGAAGGAGACGATGAACGCGGACCAGGGGTTATACGACTCGCTGCACCACTCCAGCGCCGTCGTCGGCCTCAACACGAGCGCCATGATCGAGGCCGGCATCCTGGACAAGCCTGTGCTGTCGCTCGTGATGGAGGAGTTTGCCGGCGGCCAGGAAGACACGCTGCACTTCCATTACCTCCGCGCCGCCAATGGCGGACTTCTGGAGGAGGCGCACGGCTTCGAGGAGCATGTCGCGCAGCTCGCCGCAGCGTTGCGGGCGTCGGGAAAGGACGACCGCATCCGGGAATTCGTGGAGCGCTTCGTGCGTCCGCGGGGAATTCAGACGCCGGTGACGCCGATCATGGCCGACGAAATCGAGCGCGCGGCCCGTCTTCGCAAGCGGCCCCGGCGTCCGGCCCCGTGGCACTACCTGGCGAGAGGAATTATGCGGGCAGGCCTCACTCTGCGCGGCCGCTGACCTTGGTATGATGGCGGCCCCATGGGCAACGAAAACGCCGTCGACGAGAGCTTGCGCCAGCTCGAGGAACAGCGAGCGGAGCTGACCCGGCTGAGGCGTGCGCAAGCGCTGGATCTGGAAGCGGTCGACCGCATCAAGAGCATCGAGGACGTCTGGAAACCGGCGGCGATTGCAGCACACGTGCGCAGCGTCGTCGCCGATGCGCCGGTGCACACCGATCCGTTCCCACACCTCGTGCTGGAGCCGCTGCTTCCGCCAGAGGCGTTTCGCGTGCTCGTCGACGCCGTGCCGCCCGAGGAGTTCTTCGAGGGCGAGAAGCATCTCGATTTACGCGGTATCGGGAAGGCGACAACCATTGTTCCGCTCTTTTCGCGAATCATCTGGGGCTCGCTGCGGAACGATGTGATCGACGGCGCCCTGGCGCCGGCGCTCGCCGAACGGCTGCGTCCATTTGCGCGCGAGCTGCTTCGCCATAGCGTGGGCGACGAGTTGGTCGAGGAAACGCTGGCGCTGCCTCTGCATCCGCACGGGCTGCGGCTCATGCTGCGCCGCCGCGGGTGGACGCTGCGGCCGCACTGCGACCCGCGCGACCAGTTCATCAGCACGCTGCTGTACCTGGCGCCGCCGGGCGAAGGCGATACCTACGGCACGCAGTTATTTCGGGTGCTGCAGGACAACTTCGTCCCCGGATGGGCGAACACGTATTACCCCGAAGACGAGGGCGTGGCCTGCGAACTGGCCAAGACCATGCCGTACCGCGGCAACCTGTGCCTGTCGTTCCTCAACCTTGGCGGTGGGGCGCACGGCGCGTCGGTGCCCGAGGACGCGCAGCCGCCCGATCTTCGCCGGCTGGCGTTCCAGTTCTACATGGGGCCGGATCGCGAACAGCTCGACCCGATCATCGCCCGCCTGCCTCCTGATCTCCAGCTTGCGTGGACCCGGCGGGTGAAAAACCAGGAGCGCCGTGCGCTGCGCAAGGCGGCCGCCGGGCGCCCGAGCTGAAACGGCGCTCGGAACACTTACTGGTCGGTTGAAATCTCCGCCGAGCCGGGCGTCAGCGGCCCGAGAGGTGTGGCCGCGCGGGATATGAACGCGTGGCGCTCCCAGTCGAAGGTATTCAATTCACCTTCGAGCGTGACGGAACGCACGGCTCGAATATCTTCGCCGCACCCGCCGAGCGCCTCCCACACTTTCGCGCGCGCGCGAGCGGATCCGTCAAGCGCCGCGGCGAACTCGCGCACGAACTCCTCGTGAGGATTGCAGCGCAGCAGCTCGACGCTGCCATGGTCGGTAGCCGCGACGATGCGGTAGCGCGGCGGCCGCGACGCGGCGTAGGCCGCCGCGTCGGCGTAGGTGCCCGAGTACATCGGGTAATGCGAGAACATCGGCGCCCGTTCGATCTGGATCGTTGAAAAGACAAGCTGCTGGCCAAGGACGAACAGAATGGTCGCCAGCTGCGCTCCGGTGACGAAACCGTAGTGTCCGGCTTTAGCCGGACCAACCTGGTCCGCCTGAAGGCGGACACTACGTACCTGGGGACTGTGCTGTACCTGGGAAATGTGTTGCCAGGGCAGAAAGCCGATCAGCAGGATCCACCATCCCGGCCAGAAATGCCCCATGAATACCCAGAAGCCGCCGAGGAGTCCGAAGGCCGCGAGTCCTACCAGCGCGCGGTAGCCCTCGCTGCGCGTGAAGGCGGCCGTGATAAGCAGCGCCTCGGTGGCCACGGCAAAGAAGGAGGCGGCAATCGCCAGGCGCGGATAGCTCGCCAGCTGCAGGCCCCAGTCGAACGGCGCGATGTTGGAGTCGGTGATGAAGTGGTACTTCACCGTGCCATTCAGGATCCAGCGTGGTCCGTGCGCCATCTTTGCCCACGCCGCCGCCGCGTAGCCGACGCCGAAGACCAGTCCGGGCACCCACACGGAGTAGCCGTAGTGCCTGCCGCGAGTGAGCGGCGCTGAGCCGCGGCGCCAGCTATCGACGCTGAGAGCATCGCCCCACTTCGACGGCAGAAGCGCCACGAGCGCCAAAATCAACGCGCCAAGGGGGTGCGTGCTCTCGAGCGAGATCGCCACGTACGCCCACACCATCGCGCCGGCAACGAAAAGGGCGTACGTCGTCCGCGTGAACAGCCCGATCGTAAATGCCGCGCCGGTGACAAGCAGCCACGGCGTCACGAGATTGACGATGAGCGGATGGCCGCGGAGCCAGTCGATGACGGCGGCGTGGAACGCGCCTTCGATCTCGAGGTCAAATGTCGCGGCCAGCCACGAGGAATCAACCCCGCGCGACCAGAAGAACAGCATGAGCAGCAGGCCGAGCACGATCCGGAAAATGCCAGCCGTGCCTGCATCGATCTCCGGAATCCCGCGCTGCAGGAAGCGAAGGATAGCGGCAACGACAGTGCGGCTGCTTGCGATGAGCGGCGAAAGTGGAATCCGCCTCAACGCAGGTAGCGCCAGGACGACCGCCGCCAGCGCGACGAGCGCCATGGCGAGCGTGTCGGCGCCGTTGACCAGCGCAATTCCTGCGTCGCCAAACCGCTGGCGGCGATTCGTGCGACCAGCAGACGCGCTTATGGCATACGTCGTTCGATCGAGGTCGTGGGTATCTGCTACATGCGGGTCGCTGACGATCGCGCGGATATTGTCGGCGTCCGGATCGATCAGGTCGTAGCGCCAGGTCGTCCCGTCAAGGTGCTCGGCGTCGTCGAGCCGAAAGCGCGCCTCGAGCATCCGGCGCGTCGCCTCGTCCACGGACGGCTGCCATCGGACATGTATTTCCGCGCCGCGGGTTCCGGCGAGCACGCGGCCTGCCGGCGGAAGACAGATGGCGACTGCTGTCAGCGAGAGCGCAACGACGATCCGGCGCCCGAAAAACCCAGCCATCGCGCGCGATTCTAACCCACGCCGTCGGCGCTCAGCGGACCAATCACCGCGATCGTGGGCATCACGGTCAGCTTGAGCCGCTGCCAGTCGAACACCGGCTTGTCTTCCTCGAACACGAGCGCGCGCGCCCCCGACAGGTCCTCGCCTCTGCACGCGCGGACGGCGCTCCACACAGCCGTGGCCGCCTCCGTCGATCCCTTCAACGCGGACTGCAGCGCCTCGACGAGGTTCTCATTGGCGCGGCAGCGCAGCTCCACCATGCCGTGATCGGTCGTGACGACGATGCGGTAGACCGGCGGGAGCCAGGCATTGAATTCTTCCGGGCTGTTGAAGGTGTACGAGTACATGGGGTAGTGCGTGAACATCGGCGCACGCTCGATGCCGAGAGCCGAGACGACGACCTGCTGGCCGAGCAGGAAGACGATCATGGCGACCTGTGCCGCCGTGACCAATCGTGCGCTGAGGCCAATTGGGAGTTGCGGAGTTGGGAGTTGGGAGTTGAGCCGGCTCGTCAGAGCCGAGATCGTTTGCCACGGCAGAAACCCCAGCAGCGGGATCCACCACCCGAGCCACAGCACGCCCATGAAGATGCGGAAGCCGGCGACGAGGCTGAGCGAGGCGAGTCCGATGCCGAGCCGGTACGATTCGCTGCGCGTGAATGCCGCAGTGATGGCAAGGGCTTCGATCGCGACGGCGCCGAAGGACGCCAGTATCGCGAGATTCGGGTGCGCAGCCAGCTGCAGTCCCCAATCCACGGGCGCGTTCACGGAGTCGGTGATGAAGTGGTACTTGACGGTACCGTTCAGAATCCACGTGGTCCACCCGTCCGGTTGTGTCAGCTTGGACCACGCGGCTGCGGCGAACGCGATGCCAACGATCAGCCCGGGGGCCCATACCGAATAGCCATACTGACGGCTGGCGGCGCCGCCTGGAGAGCGCTTCATCCACCGGTCAATCGAAAAGCCGTCGCCCCACCGCGAAGGCAGCAGCGCGACGAGCGTCAGAATCAGCGTGCTGTGCGGGTGCGTGCTGTCGAAGGACACGGCTACGAACGCCCAGACGATCGCCCCGGCAACGAAGAGCGCGTACGACACGCGCGTCAACACACCGGCAGTGAACGCGATGCCGGTGGCGATCAGCCATGGCCCAACCCGGTCGACGACCGCCGGACGCGCGCGCAGCCACTCAATGACGGCCGCGTGCAGTGGTCCTTCGATCTGAGAATCGAACGACGGCGCCAGACGCGTGGAGTCGACCGGGTAGGTCTGGAAGAACATCAGCACTGCCAGACCGAACAACACCCGGAAGATGCCGGCCGTGTTCGCATCCACATCGGGGATGCCGCGCTGCAGCCATCGCGCCGGCGGCGCCGCGAGACCGGCCGCAGAATATTGAAGGGACCGCGCGCGGCCCACCACGAAGCTCGACGTCGAGCCGGCCGTCTGTCCACGGCCGGCCAGTCCGATGCCGGCCAGAAGCACGGCGAGAACGGCCGCAATGACAGCCAGCGCATCGGCAGCTGTGACCATCACGTCACCAGCGGCGAAGCGCTGACGCCGCGACGTGCGGACCGCGGCGGCATCGAGTGCATAGCCGTCGCGATTGATGTCGTGGGTGTCGGCGACCGCGGGGTCGTTGACGATCGCCCGGATCGTGTCGGTTCGCGGATCGATCAGGTCGTAGCGCCAGGTGTGGTCGTCGAGTTGTTCCCGATCAGCGAGCCGGTACTGTGCCTCGAGCCGTTGGCGCGTCGCGGTATCGACCGACGCCTGCCACCGGACGTGCACCCGTCCGCCCGGCGGGCCGGCCAGCAGCCGTGCCGCAAACGGAGCAGCGAGACAGAACAGCAGAAGAGCAAGCGCCGCCTTGTGCCACCAGGGTCTGGACTGCACCTAGTTGACCGTTCGAACTGGTTGAGTACTAGTCACAACAGGCCTTCGAGCGCGATTTTCCGGCCGCGACAACGGAGCGGCCGGTAACGATTCAGGAACGACATGCCACTAGCGATCGGATCCGTTACCGTGAGCCCTTATGAGCGGACCGATCACCCGCGCCGACCGCTCCGATGTGAAGCGAAGACGGTCCCAGTCGAAGGTGTTCAGATCGCCTTCGAGCATCACGGCCCGAACGCTCGACAAATCACCGCAGCTGCGCAGCGCTTCCCAGACGCCAGACTGCGCCTCGGGAGAGCCCGTCACCGCTGCTTCGAACTGCCGGACAAATTCCTCATGCGGGTTGCAGCCCTGCAGTTCGACGGTTCCGCGTTCACTCGACGCGACGATGCGGAAACGCGGCGGCCGTGCGGCGTTGAAGGCGGCGGGGCTGGCGTACGTTCCCGAGTACATGTCGTACCAGGAGAACATCGGCGCGCGTTCGAGCTTCATCGCTGAGACGACCACCTGCTGCGCGATGAGTGCCGCGATCATCGCCAGTTGCGCAAGGGTGATGGGGTGACGGCTCAGGACGTCGTGTCCGGCTTTAGCCGGACCCGGCTCGTCCGCCTGAAGGCGGACACTACGTACTTGCGAAATGCGCTGCCACGGCACGAAGCCCAGCAAGGGCACCCACCACCCCGGCCAGAACACGCCCATGAACACGCCGAACCCCGCGATCAGGCACACCGCGCCGAGCCCCATCGCCAGCCGGTACCACTCGTTCCTGATGAACGCGGCCGTGACGACGAGCAATTCGGTCGCGATGGCGACGAGTGAGACGAGCACGGCGAGCCATGGATGTGCGGCGAGCTGCAGGCCCCATTGCACCGGCGCGTTCACCGAATCGGTGATGAAGTGGTACTTGACCGTGCCGTTGAGGACCCAGCTGGTCCACCCGGGCGGCACCGTGAGCTTGGCCCACGCCGCCGCCGCAAATGCCACGCCGAACGCGAGGACAGGCACCCAGACGCTGTAGCCGTAGCGCGGCCCGGGCGGCTGGGCAATGGAACGGCCCGCTTTTGCGCGCCGCCACGCGTCGATGCTCAACCCGTCGCCCCATCTCGAAGGCAGGAGCGCCACGAGCGTCAGCACGAGGATGCTCTGCGGGTGCGTGCTCGAGAGCGAGACGGCCACGTACGCCCAGATCAGCACGCCGGCAACAAACAACGCGTAACTCATCCGGGTGAAGAGACCGGCAATGAACGCCGCGCCGGTCAGCAGCAGCCAGGGTCCAATCAGATTGACGAGGCGTGGCCGGGCGCGAAGCCATTCCATCACGGCCTGGTGCACGGGACCGTCGATCTCCAGATCGAACGTCCGATTCAGCCATGACGCATCGACTGGATAAATCAGGAAATACGCGAGCGCCGCTGTCCCGAAGACGATCCGGAAGAGTCCCGCGGTCCGCGCGTCCACGTGGGGGATGCCGCGCTGAAGGAATCGCGCCGCCGGTCCGAGGATGGCCCCGTACACCGCGCCGGCAGTCTGACGCGTGCGCCGTCCGGCTGCGCGGGCGCATGGCGTCCGCGCGAACGCGCCACCGAGCGCGAGAAGCGCTCCGACCACCGCGAGCACCGCCGCAAGCCGGTCTGCGGCTGCGACGATCGCATCGCCAGCCGCCACGCGCGAGCGCCGGTTGGTTCTGGACGCATCCGAGGCGAGCGCGCCGTTCGTTCGATCGATGTTGTGGGTGTCGGCGGCCGCCGGTTCGCTGACCAGCGCGCTGATATTGCTGGCAGAGGGATCGGTCAGGTTGTAGCGCCACGTCGCGGCGTCGAGCTGTTCCCCGTCGGTGAGATGGAATCGCGCCTCGAGTTCCCGGCGATCGGTGGTCGTCACCGACGGCTGCCATCGCACATGGACGACAGCGCCGCGGGGGCCCGCGAGCATGCGGGCGACGAATGGCAGGGTAACGGCCAGCAGCAGGAGGGCCACCGCCGCGCGTCGTGACCGGTCGCTCCCTAACAGGCTCAGCACGCTACGGTTCGCGAAATGCGTTTGTCAGAGGATATCGACGGTCCCGCCCGAAGCTCTTCCGCGTGATCTTAACACCCGGCGGCGCCTGTCTTCGTTTGTATTCCGCCGCATAGAGCATGCGCTGTACGCGCGTGACGACCTCACGGGAAAATCCGCGCGCGGTGATTTCGTCCACACTCTGCTCGTCCTCGACAAGTGCGGTCAGAATGGCATCGAGCGTGTCGTACGGCGGCAGCGTGTCCTGATCGGTCTGGTTCGGGCGCAGCTCGGCGGTCGGCGCTTTCATCAAAGACGACTCAGGGATGACACGGCCCGCCGGGCCAAGGCCGCCTTCGGGGACGTTGGCGTTGCGCCAGCGCGACAGCGCGTAGACCTCCGTCTTGTACACGTCCTTCAGCACCGAGTAGCCGCCGCACATGTCGCCGTAGAGCGTGGCGTAGCCGACCGACATCTCAGACTTGTTGCCTGTCGTCACCAGCAGCTCGCCGAACTTGTTCGAAAGCGCCATCAGCAGGACGCCGCGAATGCGGGCCTGCAGGTTCTCTTCCGTGACGTCGCGGGGCCGACCGCTGAACAGGGGGGCAACCGCGTCTTCCGTGGCCGCGACCGGCGGCTCGATGGCGATCGTTTCGAGCCGCATACCCAGCGCATCCGCCGACGCCGCCGCATCGTCCTGGCTTGCGCGGGAGGTGAAGCGGGATGGGAGCCGGACGCCGCGGACACGGTCAGCCCCCAGGGCATCCACCGCCACCGCCGCCGTCAGCGCCGAGTCAATGCCGCCCGACAATCCGAGCACGACACCGGGAAACCCGTTCTTGCGCACGTAATCGCGGAGTCCCAGCACCATCGCGCTATAGACCGCCGCCGACCGGGGTGCGTCCGTCCAGTGGCTTTCACCGAGAGGCCGAAACCGGCCGTCGCGGCATTCCCAGGTCGAAAGCACGAGCGCCTCGTTCCAGAACGGCAGGAGGTGCGCCAGGGCGCCATCCGCATTCATGACAAACGAACCGCCGTCGAAGACGAGCTCGTCCTGGCCGCCGACCTGGTTCACGTAGGCGAGGCCGAGGTCCGACTCCGATACGCGATGCCGCGCGAGATCGAGCCGCTGATGAAACTTCTGGACCTCGAACGGCGACCCGTTTGGCACGAGCAACAGCTGCGCGCCTCCGTTCGCCAGATGGGCGACGCAGTCGGCATACCAGACGTCCTCGCAGATCGGCAGCCCGAGGCGGACGTTGCGGAAGGGAACCGGGTCCGGCAGCGGGCCGGGGGCAAACACCCGCTTCTCGTCGAAGACGCCGTAGTTCGGCAGCTCGCGTTTGAATCGGAGGTCGACGCGGCCGTCGGCGACCAGCGCCACCGCGTTGTAGACGCGGCCGTCCTGCGCCCACGGCAGCGTCACCGCCATTCCCGGGCCGCCGTCCGCGCTCGCCTGCTGCAGCTCGCGAAGCGCCGCCGCAGCCGCCTGCACAAGGGCAGGCCGGAGCACGAGGTCTTCCGGTGGATAGCCGACGAGGACCAGCTCGGAGAATACGACGAGATCCGCCTTGAGCGCGGCGGCATTCTGTCGCGCGCGCCGGACGAGTGCCGCGTTCCCCGTCACGTCGCCGACGGTGGGATTCACCTGCGCGAGGGCGATCGAGAGCCTCACAGGGTGAGGATACCTCGGCAGTGGGATACGATGCCGACGTGGCCGAGCAGACCGAGCGCGAGAAGGCGCGGCGCGTGATTGCGGAGAATCGGAAGGCGCGCCACGACTATCACGTGCTCGAAACGTGGGAGAGCGGAATCGCGCTCCTTGGGACGGAAGTCAAGGCGATCCGTGAAGGGCGCGTCAACCTGCGCGACAGCTACGCTCGCGTCGAGAACGGCGAGGTGTGGATGATGAACGTCCACATCAGCCCCTACAGCCACCGCGGCTACGCGCAGCACGCCGAGATGCGCCAGCGCAAGCTGCTGCTCCACACCCATGAAATCCGGAAGCTGGTGGGAAAGACCAAGGAGAAGGGACTCACGCTGGTGCCGCTCGAGCTGTATTTCAAGAACGGGCGCGTCAAGGTGCTGCTCGCGCTGGCGAAAGGCAAGCAGGCCCACGACAAGCGCGAAACGCTCCGGAAGCGCGAGGTCGATCGGGAAACCCGCGCCGCCGTCAAAGGGAGAAGCCGCACGTAGGGCGAGTCCAGCCGTACGAGGAGAAACCGTACGTAGGGCGGGTTCCGCGAAGCGGACCCGCCGCTAATAGTCGACGAGCGCCTTTCCGGCCCAGAGCGGCTGACGCTCCTCGGGCAGCATCGCCTTGAGCTTCCCGATCCACTCCAGCGTGGGTCCGAGGCGGAACTGATAGATGTAGCGGCGCAGGTTTTCCGGCTGCGCGTCCGGTGGAATGAACGCACCATGCGCGCCGTCGGTGTTCAGGAACGTGATCATCCGGTTGGGGACGAATCTGACGTCTTCGACCAGCGTGCAGTCCTTCTCGTCAATCCAGTACGGCGCGGCGCTGGTCGCCTCGCGGTCGTTCTTCACGGCGTACATCTGCGTGCCCCACGACTCGTCGTCGCCCGGGAACGCAAGATAGAGAATGCAGGTGATGAACGACCACTTCGGATCTCGATGCGGACGAATCCGGTAGCCGCGGCGCCGGTACATGATGCGGCCGCCGCTGCCGCGCAGTTCGACCGACTCCGGCGCCAGGCCGGGCCAGTTCTTGATGATCCACTCATCAATCTCCGTTCGGAACTTCGTCAGCAGCGCCGGCGTGATGACGTTGGGGATCAGATCGTTCGCCATGTACCGCCAGATCCGCTGCGAATAGAGCGGCGCCAGCGAGAAGGGCACGTCGAGGTGCTGCTTGCCCATTGGCTTGCTCTCAAACAGCTCGACGGGCGGGATTCCGGACAGCAGGGCGTCGTAGAACACGCCCGGGAGGAAATTGTCGATGACGGTGTACGGGAACGGCTCGCGGTGATACTCGGCGTTCTCGATCGCCGATGTCACTCGCTGCGCCATCGTCGTCTTGCGGAGCGTCTTCTTGAGCCGGTCGAGGTGCGCGTCCATCTCGGTGGCGCGCTCGAGCACGGCGCGGAGCTCGCCTTCGCGGACCGTCAGCTGCGACAGTTCCTCGCGCATCGCCTTGATCTGCGCCAGAATCTCCTGGCACTGCTGCTGAACGAGGGCGACCGTGTGCGCCAGCCCCGTGTTGCTGTCGCCGGTTGGCGCGGAGGCAGTGCCCTCCGTCATGGAATCGGTTTTCAGAACGGCCATGTGATGGCTTGATTATACCTGCGGGTAGAATGCTCGGGTCCACGTGGCGCAGCCGCAGCTGTCGGTCATCATCCCGGTCTACAACGAACGCTACACCGTCCGCGAGCTTGTCCGCCGCGTTGTCGCCGTCGACGTGTCCAAGGAGATCCTCATGGTGGACGACGGGTCGACCGACGGGACGGCGGACGTCGTGAAGTCGATCGCGGCAAGATATCCCGAGGTGCGAGTTTTTCAGCAGCCGCGTAACCAGGGGAAGGGCGCGGCGATCCGGCGCGGCATCGAGGAGGCGACCGGAGAATTTCTCATCATCCAGGATGCCGACCTCGAGTACGACCCGTCGGAGTACCCGGTTCTGCTCAAGCCGCTCCTCTCAGGCGAAGCTGACGTGGTGTACGGGTCGCGATTCGTCGCCGGCTCCCGGCGTATTCACCTGTTCTGGCATTCGGTCGCGAACAAAGGGCTCACGCTGCTGGCGAACGTGCTCGCGAACCTCAACCTCACGGACATGGAGACCTGCTACAAGGCCTTCCGCACGGATCTGATCAAGCGGATTCCGCTGCGCTCGGATCGGTTCGGCTTCGAGCCGGAAATCACGATGAAGGTGGCGAAGCTCGGATGCCGGATCTTCGAGGTCCCGATTTCGTACCACGGCCGCGATTATGCCGAGGGGAAGAAGATCGGGGCGCGGGACGCCGTCTCCGCCGTCTGGACGCTGCTGAAGTACTGGGTCGTCAGCGACATCGGGCACGTCGGCCAGCACACGCTCGCCCGCATGAGCGAGCTGGGCGGCTACAACAAGACGATGTTCGATATCTTCGCGCGCTCGCTTGGCCGGCGTGTGCTCGAGATTGGCGCGGGCGCCGGCAACCTGTCGCGGTTCCTGCTCGACAAGGATGCCGTCATCCTGACCGACTATGAGTCGGAATACCTGCACCTGCTGCGCCGCCGCTTCGGCACCTACGAGAACGTGCAGATCCGTCGGCTCGACCTCAACACCTTCACGGCGGCGGACCTCGCCGGCGACCGGATTGATTCCGTCGTCTGCCTGAATGTGCTCGAGCACATCGAGGATGACAGGCGTGTCCTGGCGGAGCTGTACCGCGCGATCGAGCCCGGCGGCGTCGTCGTGGTCCTCGTGCCCGCCCACCCGGCGCTCTATTCCGATCTCGATCGCAATCTGGGTCACTTCCGGCGCTACACGCGGGAACTGCTCGAGCAGCGCTTTCGCGACGCCGGCTTTGCCATTGAGAAGGGCCGGTATTTCAACTGGGTGGGGGCGCTGGGCTGGTATGTGTTCGGGCGCCTGTTGAAGCGGCCTCACATCACCAAGGCGGCGACGCGAGGCTACCGCCTGGTGTCCTCGCTGCGCGGTCTAGAGGACCCTGCAGGGTTCAGGTTCGGCCTGTCGACGATCGTGGCGGGACGACGCCCTGCTGGCTGAGGCCGTGGCGCGCGCTCGAGGGCGGTAAGATCGGGACATCACGGTTAATGAACCATGTCCTTATTACTGGCGGCGCGGGATTCATCGGCAGCCACCTTGTTGATTCACTCCTCCGCGATGACTCGCGGGTAACGGTTCTGGATAACTTCCACCCGTTCTACGATCCACGCCTCAAAGAGGCGAACATCCTCGTTCACGCCAACGACAGTCGATTCCAACTGCAGCGGGGAGATATCCGGCTACCCGGAGACCTCGCGGGCCTTCCCGACGATATCGATGTCATCGTTCATCTCGCGGCACGCGCCGGGGTTCGACCTTCCGTCGAAGATCCTGTCGGATATCAGGACGTAAACGTCAGCGGCACGCAAAGACTGCTTGAATTCGCGCGGCAGCGCGGCATCCGGCAATTTGTGTTCGCGTCATCCAGCAGTGTCTACGGCGTCAATCCACGGGTTCCGTGGAGCGAAGAGGACAACGTGCTCCTTCCGATCAGTCCCTATGCCAGCACGAAAGTCAGTGGCGAACTGCTTGGTCACGTCTACAGCCATCTCTACGGCATCCGGTTTATCGCGTTGCGGATTTTCACCGTCTACGGTCCCCGTCAACGTCCCGACCTCGCAATCCACAACTTTGCGAGACGTCTCCTCACGGCGCAACCGATCGTTTTTTATGGCGATGGTTCGAGCCGGCGAGATTACACCTATGTCGACGACGTGATCCAGGGAATCCGGGGGGCGATTAAATACGTCGATACGCGTTATGAGGTGATCAATCTCGGAAACAGTGACACGGTCACCCTGACGCGAATGGTCCGTGGGCTCGAAGACGCGCTCGGGACACGCGCCGAGATTCAGTTCGGGCCACCGGAGCCGGGCGATGTGCCGCAGACCTGGGCGTCGATCGACAAAGCACGACGTCTCCTCGGATATCAGCCTCACACGGCGTACGAGGACGGCGTGGTGAAGTTCGTGGACTGGCTGCGCGCCGCGCCCGGCATGGCCAACGCTTGACCTTGACGAACATCTGCGGTGCAGCGCATCGGGTTTGCCATTGAAGGGCTTCAGCCTTCTACGATCGTGATCGGACAACGACGCACATGAGTGGAATGACACGGGAGCAGGTTGTGCCGGGAACGGCCGGCCACAGACGATGGATGCGGCTGGCTGCCGGGCTTGCCGCCGTGCTCATCGTGCTCTATGCCTTGTCGCCAACGTTGCTGAAGGCTGTCGGCGAACAGTTGATTCACGCCGACACCGTGCAGCATGCGGACGCGATCATCGTGCTTGCTCCGTTTCTGGACCGCGTCATGGAGGGAGCCGATCTGTACCGGCAGGGCCACGCGCCGTTCGTGATCCTCACCCGCGGTGCGCGCGATGCCGGCGAGCAGGAACTGATCGACCGGCAGATCATCGAAAGCAGCGAAGAGCGCAAACGCCGGGCCCTGATCGCGCTTGGTGTCCCGGCCGACGCGATTGTCATCCTTGATCCGCTGGTGGATTCCACCGCAGACGAGGCGCGCGCGTTTGCCGAGTGGGCGAGACGTCATCCAGTCCGACGCGTGATCGTCGTCACGTCGCCGCTGCATACCGGACGATCGCGGCTGACCTTCATTCGCGCAGTGGAGAACCTTCCCATCGAAGTTCTCGTACGGCCCTCGTCTCGGAACGCATTCCGCAGCGATAGCTGGTGGCGCAGTCGCGACACGCTCAGAGACGGGCTGATCGAGTGGCAGAAACTTGTGTATTACCGGCTCGTCGAGCTGCCGCGCCTGATGCCGGCCGAGCCGATCTCGCCAAAGGGCTCGTGAACGTTCCACTTCTCGACCTGGACGCGCAGTACCGCCCGCTCCGCGACGAGCTGCTGGCTGCCATCGCGAGGGTGTGCGACAGTCACCGGTTCATTCAAGGCCCGGAAGTTGACGCACTCGAGCGCGAGCTGGCCACGTACCTCCAGGTGGCTCATACGGTTGGCGTCTCCTCGGGCAGCGATGCGCTGCTGATGGCGCTGATGGGGCTTGGGATTGGTCCCGGCGACGAGGTCATCACGACGCCGTACTCGTTTTTTGCGACAGCCGGTGCGATCGTGCGCGTTGCGGCGCAACCAGTGTTCGTCGATATCGAGGCGGACACCTTCAACATCGATCCGAATGCGGTCGCGGCAGCTATCACGTCGCGAACGCGGGCGATTATCCCCGTCCACCTGTTCGGCCAGTCGGCTGAGTTGGCACCGCTGCTCGCACTGGCCTCGAAGGCGGGTATTCATCTCGTCGAGGACGCGGCGCAGGCCATCGGCGCGTCGTATCACGGCCGTCCGGCCGGGAGCTGGGGAACCATTGGCTGCTTCTCGTTCTTTCCGAGCAAGAATCTTGGCGCCTTTGGCGACGCCGGCCTGGTCACTTGCGTCGACGATCGGCTGGCTCACCGGTTGCGACTGCTCCGCAACCACGGCATGGAGCCGAAGTACTACCACCATCTGGTCGGCGGCAATTTCCGGCTCGACGCACTGCAGGCGGCCATCCTGCGTGTGAAATTGCCGCATCTGGCGTCGTGGACCGCTGCGCGCCAGCGGAATGCAGCACGGTACCGCGCGCTGTTTGCTGACGCGGGGCTCTCAGGCATCGTGAAGCTTCCGGTGGAAGCGCCCGACCGAACCCACATCTACAACCAGTTTGTGATTCGTGTCTCCGATCGCGACCGCGCGCGTACCCACCTCGCGGAGCACGGCATCGGGACAGAGATCTACTACCCCGTGCCGTTCCATCTTCAGGCGTGCTTTGCGGATCTTGGGTACAAGACGGGCGCGTTTCCAGCGGCAGAAGCCGCCGCACGCGAGTCGCTGGCGCTGCCTATCTACAGTGAACTGACCGAGGCGCAACAGGCGACCGTGGTCTCGTCCCTGCGCGCCTTCTATCGCGTATAAGCCGATGCGTGATCACGACGCCTGGTGGAGTTGACAAGCTCGTTGGCACCGGCGACAATCGCAGCGTTCACGGGCTGAACAATAGCCCGTATCCCCGTTCCTTCCAACAGTTTGTCGTGTGATTAACGGGCACGAAGTGCTCCGGGCCGACATGCTCCGACGCTGGTCGTGACGCGGCGAATACTGTTCGTCGTCAACCACGCGGGCTTCTTCCTTTCCCATCGTTTGCCGCTCGCCCTCGGCGCGGCTCGCCTGGGGTACGAGGTTCATGTTGCGACTCCTCGGAGCAAACATGTTCCACTCGTGCTCGAAGCCGGCCTCCAATGGCATCGCATCCTCCTGTCCCGCTCGAGCAAAAATCCCTGGGTGGAACTCCGCACGCTCAGGTCGCTCAGCCAGGTCTACAGGTCGGTCAGCCCTGACTTGGTACATCACGTCACCAGCAAGCCTGTGCTCTACGGCACACCGGTCGCCAGAAACGAGAACGTTCCGGCTGTCGTCAACGCCATCTCCGGCGTCGGTCATGTGTTCGCCGACGAGGGGCCGCTGCAACGATTGACGCGCTCGGGCGTGTCGCTCGGATACAGGTTTGCCCTGCGCCATCCGCGAATGCGGGTCATTTTTCAGAATACGGATCATCAATCCGGGTTCATCCGGCGAGGGTGGGTGCGCAGCACGGAGTGCGTGCTGATTCCTGGATCAGGCGTCGATACCTCGGTGTTCGTGCCGCAGCCGCCGGCGGCCGCGCGCAACGTTCCGACTGTCGTCTTCGCGTCCCGGATGCTCTACACAAAGGGCGTCAGGGAATTCGTCGAGGCTGCGCGTACCCTGAGGAGCCGCGGCGTGCAGGCGCAATTCATCCTCGTCGGCGAGCCCGACCCCGACAATCTCGCGAGCGTGCCGAAGTCACGGCTCGAGGCATGGGCCGACGAAGGGGTCGTCGCGTACTGGGGCCGCCGGGACGACATGCCGGGAGTCTTCGCGCAGGCGGACATCGCCTGCCTGCCCAGTTATTCGGAAGGCATGCCCAAGGTGCTGATCGAGGCTGCCGCGTGCGGCCTCCCGCTCGTGGCCACGGATATT
>Ga0075421_100001955_pt1 | contig 24395 bp, 17 predicted proteins | sample SoiMetdeltSBSDD5_FD_75292 | JGI IMG/M metagenome (GOLD analysis project Ga0075421, IMG submission 75292) | Bulk soil microbial communities from a Populus tree surrounding site in Tennessee, USA - Soil MetaG P. deltoides SBSDD5 | ecosystem: Environmental > Terrestrial > Soil > Tree plantation...
CTCCAGCTCGTCGAGGCGCTCGCCGGCGGACTCCACCACGGGAAAGTACGCGTCGATGATGGCGTCGAGCAGCGCGTAGGCCAGGTAGTCCGGCCCCGCCGCGCGCAGGCGGCCCTTGCCGTCGCGCAGCCGCTGCCGGATCGGATCGAAGCAGTCGCCCGGCCGCTCGTCGAAGGTGAGCACGAAGCCCGGCGCGAAGAAGAGCGAGAGCTGCTCCGTCACCGCCTGCCCCTCCACCATCTCGGGCATGCGCAGCACGAGCAGGTGGAAGCCCTCGTAGTGCTCGAACTTGGGCCGCTGGTGCGTGTTGAGCACGTCCTCGAGCGCGAGGCGGTGCAGCTTGAAGATCGCGCCCAGCTTCTCGAGCACGGCGGCGTCGCCGAGGCCGGCCACCTGCACCCACGTGACCGGCTGCTTGCCGAGCAGCGGCGGGATCTCGTCGGGGCTCTTCAGCGGCCGCTCGTCCACGCTGCCCGGCCCGTACGCGAGGACGCGCAGCACGGGCTTCGGTGCGTCGGGGTCGGTGACCAGCGTGCCGGGCGGCGTGCCGGGCGCCTGCCGCACGCGGCGCTTGCGCGGCTTGCGCGCGGGCGGCGGCGGCGGCGGCGCAACGGAATCGAGGCTCGGCTCCTCGGCCGCCGGCCCGCCTGCTCCCGTGCGCGCTTCCGTCATGCGCTCAGTCCTCGAAGAATACGTGCTCCTGCCGCCGCGAGACGTCCAGCACGCAGGCCAGCGCCAGCGCCGTGGCCACCACCGAGCTGCCACCGTAGCTCACGAGCGGCAGCGGCAGGCCGGTGACGGGCAGCATGCCCGTCGCGATGCCCAGATTCATCAGGGCCTGGCCGCCGACGAGGCCGGCCACGCCCACGCACAGCATGCGGCCGAAGGGCTCGCGCGTGCGGTGCGCGACGCCCAGGATGCCGGCCACCAGCCAGGCATACAGCCCGACCACGAACGTCGTGCCCAGGAGGCCCCACTCCTCGCCCACGATGGCGAAGATGAAGTCGGCGTGCCGCACGGCCACGCCATAGGGCCGGTTCTGCAGCCCCTCGCCGAGGCCGGTGCCGGAGAAGCCACCGCTGCCGATGGCCATGACCGAGTAGAGCTGCTGGCGCCCGTTGCCGCGCCGCAGCATCGCGATGTCGGCCTCCAGCTCGGCCGCCGCCGCGTGGTCGCGCGCGTTGTGCAGCTCGCGGGCCTCCTCCATGAGCGCCGGGATCGGGCGGATGAAGCCGTCGATGCGCTCCTTCTGGTAGTCGTGCAGCGCGCCCGGCACGAGGTAGGCCACCACGAGCAGCGCCACGGACCCGCCCGCCAGCAGCGCCACGTGCCGCCCGCGCGCGCCGCTCACCGTGACCATGGCCAGCAGGATGGGCAGCAGCACCAGCGAGCTGCCGAGGTCGGGCTGCCGCATCACGAACCACCACGGCAGCAGCGTGAGCGCGAACGGCGCGGCGTAGCTGCTCCAGGTGTTGGTGACGCCACGGTGCCGCAGGTGCCGCGCCAGCACGAGCACGAGTCCCAGCTTCATGAACTCGCTGGGCTGCAGCTTGAAGCCGGCCGGAAGCGCGATCCAGCGCTCGGTGCCGGTGACGGAGGTGTCGGCGATGAGCGGCATGGCCGCCAGCAGCGCGAGCAGGCTGCCATAGATCGGCCAGCTCGCCTCCGCGATGTTGCGCACACCGACGCGCAGCACGACCAGCACGAGCAGCGCGCCGACGCCCAGGAAGGCGAGCTGCCGGCCCCACAGGGGCTGGCTCGCGTGGCGCGTCGTGCTCCACACGAACAGCACGCCCACGGCCGCCAGCAGCAGCGCCGGCAGGGCCACGCTCCACGAGAGGCCGCGCAGGAGGCTGCGGCTCACGGCCGCACCTCCTGCGACAGGTGCCGCTGCATGGCGGGCTCGTAGAGCAGGTCGGCCAGCAGCGGCACGCAGGCGTCGCCGCCGTGCCGGCCGGTGTGCTCGAGCAGGATCGCGAAGGCCACGCACGGCCGCTCGCGCGGCAGCCAGCCCGCGAACCACGAGTGGTCGGGCAGCAGCGTGTCGCGCGACTGCGTCGCCGTCTCGGGCAGGCGCAGCGCCAGCCAGCCGCCGGCGCGCGCACGGCCGGCCACCTGCGCCGTGCCCGTCTTGCCCGAGACCATGCGCGCGAGGTCGCCGGGCGCGATCCGCGGCTCGCCGGCCGCGGCCGGATGGCGCCCGGCCGCTTCCTCGAGCAGGCCGCGCAGCGAGCCGGCGGTGCCGCTGTCCACGGCCTCGGCCAGCGCGTCGCGGATCACGTCCAGCTGCTCGGCCGTGCAGCCGAGGTCCACCATCGCGCGCGCCGGCACCTCGCCGTAGCCCTCGATGGACTGCACGAGCTGCGGCGGCCGCAGCGCGCCGTGCCCCACGGCGCCCAGAGCCACGGCCACCTGCAGCGGCGTCACGTCGTCCAGCCGCTCCTGCCCGATGGCGCAGCGCATGGCGGAGACGCCTGTGGGCGCCGGCTCACGCCGCAGCGGCACCACGTACTCCTGCACTCCCGGCTCCACGCGCAGGCCCAGCCCGGCCAGCGCCTCGTTGCCGCCGAGCAGGCCCGTCGGCCGCCCGTAGCCGAACAGGTCGGCCGCGGCCAGCACCTCGGCACCGCCCACGTCGGCCGCGAAGCGGTAGAACCAGGTGTTGCACGACTTGGCCAGGGCCACGCGCAGGTCCGCGCCCGGGTGGCTGCCGGTGCAGCGCAGCGTGGTCGCACCCACCTGGATCGAGCCCGCGCAGTCGTGCGTGTCGTGCGGCGTGATCAGGCCGTCGCGCAGGGCCACCAGCGCCTCGAGCGGCTTGAAGGTGGACCCGGGCGGCGGCAGGTTGCCGCTGTCTCCCGGCCCGAGCGCGCGCTGGCACAGGGAGCCCCACGGATCCTCGAGCAGCTCGGCCCAGTGCACCGCGAGGTCGGCGCGCGTGGGGTTGGGCGAGCTGGCCAGCGCCAGCACCTCGCCCGTGCGCGGATCGAGGAGCACGATCGCGCCCGGGTAGCCGCGCGGCACGCCGCTGCCGTCGCGGTCGAGCGCGCGGTCGAGCACGTGCTCGGCGGCCTCCTGCAGCTCGGCGTCCAGCGTGAGCGTCACGTTGAGGCCGCGCTGTGGCGGCAGCGAGTCGGTGCCGCCCGAGCCCGGCAGCGACGAGATCCAGCCGCGCTTGCCGCGCAGCGCGGGTTCGAGCGCCGCCTCGAGCCCCAGGATGCCGCGCTCGTCCGTGGCGCGGTAGTCGGTCTCGCGCACCACGATCGAGAGCCGGTCGTACTCGGCCTGCTCGGCCTCGGTCGGGTCGTCGATGGCCGAGAGCGCCGCCAGACGCTCGCGGTTGGCCACGGCCTGCTCGAGGTCGCCGGGCGTGCCGCCCGGCCCGGCGGCGCGCGGAGCGCCCAGCTTGCCCACGAGCAGCGTGCCCACGTCGGCCCAGCGGCCGGGATAGGAGCGGCGCTTCTCCGCGAGCACCGTGAAGCCCCGCAGCGCCGAGGCGCGCACGGCCAGCAGCGTCAGCACGTCGTGGCTCACGCCCGCGCGCACCTCGGTCGTGTCCGAGTCGAACTCCGTGTGCAGCTCGCGCCGGCGGCGGAAGGCGTCGGCCGCGTCCTCCTCCGACCGCATGGGCTCCCGCAGCAGCGCCGCCTCCACGCGCTCGTCCGCGCGTTGCAGCGCGCCGTCGGCCAGCTCGAGGAGCTCGCGCCGCGACAGGCCCGCCACCGTCCCCAGGTCGCCGAGCGCGTCGTCCTGCTCCTCGGCGCGGCGCCGCGCGGCCAGCCGGCCCTCGGCGAAGCCCGGCAGCCCGGCGATGGCCTGCCGCGGGTCGAGCGTCTCGGCCGAGAGCGCCGCGCGCAGCGCGGCGTCGAAGGGCTCGCCGTAGAGCCACTCGAGGTACGAGAGCACGTCCGAGCGCCGCTGTCGCGGCTGCACCGCGGCGACCTCGGCCACGGTGACGCGGCCCACGGCCTCCAGCAGCTCCGGCACGCTCGCGTGCACCTCGGTCACCGTACGCCGCTGGCCATCCAGCAGCCACAGGAGCGAAGCCAGGTGCGCCGTCACGGCGCCCCCGCGCTGGCGCCACTCGCGGAAGCGGAACACGAGGTCGCGCGTCTCCTCGGTGCGCGCCAGCGGCTCGCCGTTGCGGTCGAGGATCCAGCCGCGCTCGGCGGGCAGCGTCTCGAACACACGCGTGCTGCGCGCCGACTCCGCCTGCCACACGTCGTTCTGGAAGAGCTGCAGCCGCAGCAGCCGGCCCTGCACCAGGACCAGGCCGCCGAGCAGCGCGGCGAGCACGACGGTGACCCGCTGCTGCCTCATGCCGGCGCCTTGCGCATCCGCCGCGACGCGGCGCGCGCCGCGGGCGCCAGCGGCACCGCGAGCAGCGTGCCCAGCAGGAGCGCCCAGCCGGCCGTGAGCGGCGCGCCCGAGATCCAGCGCAGCAGGCCGGCCGTCGCGGACAGCACCAGCGCCGCCACGAGGGCGGCCAGCAGGAGCGCGCCGGGACGCCGGCCGTCGAGCGTGCCGCGCTGGCTGGCCAGCAGGAACACCGCCGCCGCCGCCGCCAGCACGTGCCCGCCCACCGGCTCGGCCAGCACGAGCGCGCGCGCCCAGCCCAGCACGAGCACCGCGCCAGGCAGCGAGGCGCGCGGCCAGGACAGGCCCACGAAGGCGGCCAGCACGATGAAGGGATCGGGCAGCGCCGAGCCCGTCCAGCCCACCAGCCAGGCGTGCAGCTGCGCCAGGAGCAGCGCGGCAGCGCACAGGGCGATCATCGCGGCGCCCTCACGGCCCGGACACCGTCACGCCGCGCGACACGTCGGGCTCCGGCCGCTCGAGGCGCAGGCCGTCCTCGTCCGCCGCCGCCACGAGCCCGAGCAGCAGGCCGCCCAGCGCCGGCCGGCCCAGGGCGAGAAGGTCGCCGCGCGCCGGCTGCCAGCCCGGCGGCCAGCGGTCGGGCCGAAGGCCCAGCTCGCGCACCTCGCCGTCGCGCGTCACGCACAGCAGCGTGTCGTCGGGAGGCGAGAGGTCCACGACCGCGCTGCCGCCGCCCGTCGCCACCACGCGCCCGATGTACAGGCCCGACTGGCTGACCCAGTCGCCTGTGCGCACGCCGTCGCGCAGGCCGCGGTCGAGGCGCGCCGTCGTCGGCCCGCGCGAGGTGGCCAGCAGCCGCGCGCCCAGCAGCCGGGGCGTGCGCTGCGCGCCGGGCGTGCCCGCGATGGCCAGCAGCTCCAGCGAGTACGGGTCGAGCAGCGGGCACAGCACCGCCTCGTCGCCGGTCCGCAGGCGCGCGGCGCCGCCGGGCTGCTCGTCGCGGCGGCCGGCCAGCCGGCCGAGCAGCAGGCCCGCGGGCAGCGTGTCGCCCAGCGACGCGACGTCCCGCGTGAAGCACAGCTGGTCGGGCGGCGGCGACACGCTGCTGCTGGCCGACAGGAGCCGCAGCGACGGGTGGCGCGGGTCGTCGCGCTCGTCGGCCGCGCCCACCAGCACGTCCACCGGCCGCGCGCCGGCTCCCGCCTGCCACACGCCCGCGACGGCGCGCAGGTCCTTCCTGCCCAGCGGCGCGACGACGGCCCGCTCGCCGCCGGCCTCGGTGCCGGGGCGCAGCTCGGTCACGAAGCCCACCAGCGCCGCGCGATGCGTGACCGGCGCTCCCACGTGCACGCTGCCGGCGGGCACCATGGCCACGAGCTCGCGGCGCTCCTCGTCGCGTGCGACCACGATGGCGGGCAGGCGCTGCGTGCCGGGCGGCGAGGGCGGCCCCTCGCCCAGCACCGCCCGCTCCCAGCCGGACCAGGCGAGGCGCGCGTCGGACACCAGCGCCGCCAGCGTCGAGAGCTCGCGCGCGTCGAGCGCCGGCAGCGCCACGGACAGGAGTTCCTCGAAGGGGCGCAGCAGCAGCGCGGGCGCCTGCTCCACCCGGCGCAGCGGCGCCCAGCCTGCCAGCGAGAGGCCGCTGAACACGACCGTGGCCGCGATGGCGGCGCGGCGCACGAGCACGCGACGTTCGGTGGGCATGGGCCCTTCCCTGACGCCGGGGCGGCGCGCCGGCAGCCGGCTGCGCCGCCCCGGGCGAGATCAGTCCGTCAGGCCGCCTCTTCGCCGCTGTCGAGCACGCGCGAGTACAGGTCGAGCTGGTTCAGGAACTCGCCCGTGCCGCGCGCCACGCAACTGAGCGGGTCGGCCGCCACGCGCACGGGCAACTGCACCTCGTTCTCGATCACCTTGTCGATGCCGCGCAAGAGCGAGCCGCCGCCGGCCATGGTGATGCCCTGGTGCACCAGGTCCGCCGCCAGCTCGGGCGGCGTGTGCTCGAGCGCCTGCCGGATGGCCTGCACGATGCTCATGACCGGCTCCTGCAGCGCCTCGCGGATCTCCACGCTGCTGACCACCGTGCGCCGCGGCAGGTTGAGCATGAGGTCGCGGCCTGCGACCTCGATCTCCATTTCCTTCTCCAGCGGCGCCGCGCTGCCCACGGCCATCTTGATGCGCTCGGCCGTCTGGTCGCCGATGAGCAGGTTGTAGTTGCGGCGCATGTAGTTGACGATCGACTCGTCCATCTCGTCGCCCGCGATGCGGATGGACTCGCAGTGCACGAGGCCGAAGAGCGACATGACGGCCACCTCGGTGGTGCCGCCGCCGATGTCCACGATCATGCTGGCGAGCGGGTCGGCCACGGGCAGCCCCGCGCCGATGCCGGCGGCCATGGGCTCGGCCACCAGGTACACCTTGCGCGCGCCGGCGCGCTCGGCGCTGTTGATCACCGCGCGCCGTTCCACCGCGGTGATGCCCGACGGGATGGCGATGACCACGCGCGGCCGCACCATGAAGGTGCGGTTGTGCACCTTGCGGATGAAGTAGCGCAGCATCTTCTCGGTGATCTCGAAGTCCGCGATCACGCCGTTCTTGAGCGGGCGGATGGCCTGGATGTTGCCGGGCGTCTTGCCGAGCATCTCCTTGGCCGTGAGCCCGACGGCGTCGCCGTCCAGCAGCACCTCGTTGGTGCCCTTGCGCACCGCCACCACCGATGGCTCGTTGAGCACGATGCCCTCGTTGGGGATGCAGACCAGCGTGTTGGCCGTCCCCAGGTCGATGCCCATGTCGATGGAGAACTTGCCGACCATCCACTCGAACGCCTTCATGTCGAAACACTCCCCGCTCGGCCCCTCGGGGAGGGCGCGCTCCGGGAACGTGTCGGAGCGGCATCCACCGCGACGGGCCGGCTCGTTGCGATCGAGCCGTGGCCGCTTGCCGGACCCGTGCGCAGCCGCCATGACCACGCTCCGCGGGCCCCGAAGCCCGGCTCGATTCGTGCCCCGATTGGAGCAGGCCCCAAGGGGCACCCGAAGCGGATTCGGAGGTTCCCGCGCGGATCCGTGGCGTGAGTGGCTCAAATCAACCAGCGACATGGTCGGCGGGGCAACCTGCCCCGCTTGCGGTCCTCGGTCGGGGGGCGCGGCAAAGCCGCGCTCCCCGACCTTGCGGGCGGCTTTCAGCGGGGCAGGTCGCCCCGCTTGCCCTGTCGCGATCGAGGGCCTGCCAGCGCCGGCAAGGCGGTGAATGCTGGCGGGGCGGCGCGGGGTCGACCGATTCCCGTGCCGGATGCGCCTGGGTGCGGGCGCGGCTCAAAGCCTCTCTGGCTGTCGAGACGACGCGCGTCGGCTTGCCCGGGATGGCTGGAATTGCCCGGCGCCAAGGGGCGCGGTCGGGGGGCGGGCGAACTCAAGGGCGCGGCGCCCAACTCCGGCAGCGCTCGACCGATGGGAGGACCCCAATCACGGTCCCAAGGCGCCGCGTCCTTGCGAGAGCCCGACCCCCGACCGCGACCCTCGGCGCTCCGACGCGCCGCGTCTAGAAAGGCCAGCCCTCGCCGTAGTCCGAGCGCATCTTCATGTTCACCATCAGGAAGGCGGCGAGGAGCGCGGCGAAGGTGATGAAGATCAGCCAGGTCTCGATCCCGGCCGGCGGCTTGGCGGGGGCTTCCTCGGTGACGACCTCGACCTCGAGGGCGCCCGTCTCGTCGGTGGCGACGGCGCGGGCCTTGCGGGCGGGCTTCTTGGCCACGGGAGCTCCTCAGTTCAGGTAGGTGGAGGCCCGGTCGTAGCGCTGCATCTTCGTCCCGGGGGACTTCAGCTCGATGCGCGCGGTCGCGTAGTTGGCGTAGGTCTCGTCCACCTTGACCCGGCCCAGGTACTGGCCGTCGCGGTGCACCTCGAAGGTGAAGCCGCGCTCGACGTGGTCGTCCTTGCCCTTGTCCAGGATGACGAAGCCGTACTGCTCGTCCACCTCGGCCACGGTGGCCTCGATGCGCGGCATGGCCATGATCGTGGTCGTGTCGAAGCCGGCCGCCTTGGCCACCTCGACCAGCTTGCTGGCGGTGCTCAGCTCCTCACGCAGGCGGTCGCCCTCCGCCTTCAGCTCGGCGATCTGGCGATCGGCGTCGCCCTGCGCCGTCTCGGCGTTGCGGCGGGCGGCCTCGGCCTCGTTGTTGGCGGTCTTGACCTCCATGAGCTGGTCGCGCAGCGCGGCGTTCTGGTCCGTGAGCTCGGCCACCCGCTGCTCGGTGGAGCTGAACGACGATTCCAGCGACGCGAGCGAGGCGTTGATCTTGGAGACGTCGTCGCGCAGCTGCTGGTTGTCGGCCTCCAGCGTGGTCACGTTGCGCTCGAGCCCGAGGCGCGCGACCTCGATGTCGTCACGCTCCTCCTGCAGGCGCTGCTTGTCCGCCTCGAGGCCGCGCTCGCGCACGGAGAACTCGCTGCGGGCCTGGTCCAGCTCGGTCCTGGCGGACTCCAGCGCGGCCTGCGCGGCCGCCACCTCGGTGGCCGTCACGTTCGACTTCTTGAGCAGGGCGCCGGCAGCGCCGAGCACGAGCACGGCGAGGACGAGGTTCACGATCACGAAGATCTTGCCGATGCTGCTCATGCAGGAACTCGCACCAAACGGGGGGACGCCCGCCTTTCGGGACGTCGCGTGGGGTTCACGGCGACGCAGCGGAAGGGAGGACGATATTGGGGAGGGCCGGGGGTGTCAAGGAACCCGGATCGGACGGTGGCGGAGGAGCAGGACCGCGGTCCCCAGCAGGCCCAGCCAGCCGGCCCAGTCGCCCCAGCGGACGTACAGGGTGCGGCCCTCGTGCAGCGGCACCTGCACCGCGAAGACCCCGGCGACCGCGCGATCCGCGCCATCGACCACGAGGCGATCGGCGCCCTGCGGCCGGCGGCCGTCGGGCCGCACGAGGCACGAGATGCCCGAGTTGGTCGAGCGGAACAGCGCCCGCCGCGTCTCGACCGCCCGCAGCAGCGAGTGCAGCTCCATCTGATCGTGTTCGGTCGAGGTGCCAAACCAGGCTTCATTGCTGAGGTTCAGGAGGAAGGCGGCGCCCTGCGCGACGCTCTCGCGCGAGGCTTCGCCATAGGCGTTCTCGAAGCAGATGGTGACGCCGCAGGGCTGCCCGCCCACCGTCAGCGGCTGGAAGCCCGGTCCCGGCACGAGATCCACGGCGAAACCCGCCGCGCGCGCGATCCAGTCCTCGATGGCCACCCGGGCGCCCTCGGGCAGCCACTCGCCGAAGGGCACGGATTCGCCCGCCGGAACCAGCAGCACCTTGTCGTGGAAGCCCGTGATGTGACCGTCCGGATCGAGCACCACGGCGCGGTTCGAGAACCGCATGCGGCCGCGCTCATCCGTGCGGCGCCATACCGTGCCCAGCACGAGGTCGTGGCGGCGGCCCGCGAACAGGGGCGCGAGGTAGGGCTCCGCGAGGCGCTCCGCCTCGCGCGGGCCGAAGGCCGGCTCGCCACCGCTGGCGGGAAACCACACGTCGTCGTCCGCGCCCTCACCCATCGGCAGCGGCCACATCGTCTCGGGCCACACGAGCACATCCGGCGGCGGATCGGCCGCCAGCGCGAGCCGCGTGAGCTCCAGGCTGCGCTCGTAGCGCTGCTTCGTCGATTGCGGGTTGTCCTTCAGCCGCTGCGGGAAGGCGGGCTGGATCGTGGCCAGGCGCGGCCCCGGTCTCGGCTTCGGCAGCGTGCCCGGGCGGATGACGCCGTAGACGGCGGCCAGGAGCAGCAGCGAGCCCGCGCTGACGGCGCCGCGATGCTCGCCGCGCCGCGCTGCCATGAAGCCGCCCGCCACCGTGGCCGCGAGCATGGAGAGCAGCAACACGCCGCCGAGGTCGGCCGCCTGCACCAGCACCTCGCTGCCGGCCAGCGGGTGCCCGAGGAACATCCACGGGTAGCCCGAGAGCGGCCAGTTGAGGCGGCACATCTCCTGCGCCGTCCACAGCAGCGGCAGCGCCGGGAGCACGCCCGCGGTCGGCAGCACGCGGCGCACGGCCCAGCCCCAGGCGGCGTGCCACATGGCGCCGGCCAGCGCCACGAGGAGCAGGTTCAGCCACAGCGTCTCGGCCAGCCACAGCGTGCCAAGGCCGAGCACCGCCACGCCGTACAGCCAGCCGCGCAGCGCCGCCCGGCGCGGCGTGGGCGCGTCGAGCACCAGCGCCGTCGCCGGCCAGGCCGCCAGCAGCGCCAGCGGCCACAGCGAGAGGGGCGGGAAGGCGGCGAGCAGCAGGGCCACGGCCGTCGCGCCCAAGAGCCAGGCGCGCGCGAGGCTGCCGCCCACCGGGCGCTCCGCGCTCACCACGCACCCTCGGGCGGCAGCGGGAACCAGTCGGCCGGCGTGCCGGCGGGCGCCTCGCCGTCGCCGCGCGCCACGAAGGCGAAGCCCTCGGCGTGCGCGAGGCACGCGAGGTCGCCGCTGCCGTGCCAGCCGTCGAAGACGAGGCCGCCGGCCTCGCGGCGCATGGGGATCAGCAGGTCGCGTTCGGCCACGCGCTTCACCGCGCCCCGCAGCGGCCGGCTGTGCGCGGTCCAGTCCGGCACGCTGCGTCCCGAGAGCGCCGCAAGCGCGGCCGCCACGAGGACCCGGCCGGTCATGAGCGCCGCCACGGGGTTGCCGGGCAGGCAGAAGACGAGCTGCCCGTCGCGCTCGTGGAACAGCGTGGGCTTGCCGGGCTTGACCGCGATGCGGTCGAAGACGCGGCGCGCGCCGCGCGCCTCGACCGCCTCGGCCGAGAGGTCGTACTTGCCCACGGACGAGCCGCCCGTGAGCACGACCACGTCGGCGCCGTCCGTGCGCGCGAGGCGCTCGTCGAGGTGCTCGCGCGTGTCGCGCGCCACGCCCAGGTCGTCCACCTGCGCGCCGACGAGCGCGAACAGCGCGGCCAGCGCCGGGCCGTTGCTCTCGCGGATCTGGCCGCGCTGCAGCGGCGCGCCGGGCGGCACCAGCTCGTTGCCGCTCGTGAGCAGCGACACGCGCGGCCGGCGCACCACGCTCACCTGCCGCGCTCCGCCCGCGATGAGCAGCGACAGCGAGAGCGCCGTCACCTCCTCGCCGGCGCGGGCCACGGGCTGACCGGCGCGCAGGTCCTCGGCGCGCGGCGCAACGTGCTGGCCGGGCCGCAGCGCGCGGTCCAGCACCACGACGTCGCCCTCGCGGCGCGTCCACTCCATGGGCACGACCGCATCCGCGCCCGGCGGCAGCGGCGCGCCGGTCATGATCGCGTGCGCCTCGCCTTCCGCCACCGGCCGCTCGCCGCGCGCGCCGGCCGCCACCTCGGTCACGACGGCCAGCCGCGCGCCGCCTGCCGTCTCCGCCGCGCGCAGCGCGTATCCGTCCATCATCACGCGGTCGAAGGGCGGCAGGTCGCAGTCGGAGGTGACGTCCGCTGCGAGCACGCGCCCGACCGCGGCCGTCACAGCCACCGGCTCGGCGGGCAGGGCGCGCCGGACGCGCTGCAGCACGAGCGTGCGTGCCTCGCGGATGCTGATCACCGGCGGTTTCTCGCGGCTCGTGGGAGCATGAGGGTGGCTTACCATACGGATCGGCGGTGCCGCCTTGCGGGGCGCTCAGCGCGCGCCGCGAGCGCGCCACGACAGCGCGGCCAAGAGGAGCGCCAGGCCGCACAGCACGGCGGCACTCCAGGGCGCACCGGCCGGTCCCCAGCGAGCGACGGCGAGGGGCACGCTGCACCAGGCCACGGGCACCAGCGCGCACACGATCACGGCCGGCGCCGGACGCCCGCACCCCACGCGCCAGACCAGGGCCGCAGCCAGCAGCGTGCAGGCCAGCGCCAGCGCGGCGGCGCCGCCGGCGAAGCTCGCCAACGGGTGGCCGGTCGCCTCGAGCCCGGCGCTGTCCTGCACATGGAACGTGCTCCACGTGCGGCAAGTCAGGATCGTCTCCGCGCCGGGCAGCTGCCGCAGGACGTCGACCAGGCCGCGCGCCGGCGCGCTCGCGGTCTCGTCCCCCTCCGTGGCCGCGGGAAGGCTCGGCCACACGATGCAGGCCGCCAGCAGGCTGGCCAGCGCCAGCGCGCCCACGGCATCGTGCCACGCGCCGCGCGGGCCCTGGAAAGCGCGGTCATGCGTCCAGGCCACCACGAGGGCCGCGGGCAGGACAAGTGGAACCAGCGACGCATAGAGCGCGCCCGCCAGGCCCACCGCGTGGATGCGGGCCTGCCAGGCTTCGGGAAGCGTCAACGGGGCCAGCGCGAGCATCACCACAGTCGGGAGCAGCAGCGGCACGAGCGAGGCGCCGACGACGGCGGGCGACACCTGCTGCACCGGTCGCGCCGATGGCCGGAGCCGCGGGCGCACCCAGCGCTCGAGCGCCCAGGCCACCAGCAGCGCAGGCGAGCCGAACATCGCGCCGAAGATCCAGACCGACTGCGATCCGTCGCCCACATCCACGACGCCGAAGGCGAACCCGGCGACGATCACGGCGACGGCGGCCGGCGCGATGGCCTCGCGCCAGCGCGACCGCCCGGCCGGCGTGCCACGCCGCGCCGCGAGCATGAGCATCGCGGCGACGCAGGCCCAGCCCGCCAGCAGCACGAACGGCCCGCCGCGCCCCAGCGCAACGCGCGAGTCGTGGACGACCCACAGCCAGATCCACAGCCAGCCGCCGGCCAGCAGCGTGTGCAGCAGCATCATTCGGGCGGCGCTCCCGGCGGAGGCGACCCGCGACACGCCGGCGCGCCGCTCGGCGGCCGTGCGGACGCAGACCTGTCGTCCGGACATCTCATGCGTCAGTCCCGCTCGCGACCGGCCAGCGGCGAGCCGCCGCGGCACCAGGCCCTTACAGGGTCACCGCCTCGACCGCATTGCTCGCCGCCAGGCCCTTCGGACCCGCCGGATCCACGATCCAGTGCTGGAACCACAGCATCAGGCCCGCGGGCAGGCCGGTGGGAAAGGTGGCCGTCAGGTCGAGCGAGCCGGCCGGGCCGATGGGCAGCGGGCCGATGAGCACGTCGGGATCGGGCACGAGCGTGCCACCCTTGAACGGCGCGTCGAGCAGCGAGAGGCCCACGACCAGGATCGCGCTGCTGTACTCCAGCGCGTCGGCGAGCGCCAGCGTGACCAGGCCGCCGGCGCAAGGCGGGCCGGAGCCGGTGAGTGTCGGCGGTCCGTGCGTCCCGGCGAGCGGCGAGCCCGCGTCGCTCCATGCGCCGGGGGCCGCACCCAGCGTGCCGTCGGCCAGCACGCTCTGCGCGAACACGTCCGGCGAGCCGTTGCGGTCGTCCTCCCACGCGAGCCGCGCCGCGCCCTCGCAGCCGATCGCGACGGGCAGCCGTGACTTGGTGGCCAGCACGGAGGAGACGGGCAGCGGCGCCGCGCCCCACAGCTCGTTGCCGGCGGCGTCGAGGCGCAGCCCGAGCACGCGGTCCTTGCCGAACTGGCCGGTCGGCTCGTCGCGCACGAAGACCAGCGCGCCGTCGCCCCACGGCACGCTCCGCGGCGCGTCCTTGAAGACCGTGTTCAGCGGCAGCAGCACGAGGCCCGAGCCGCCCCACTGGCGCGTGCCCGCGGCATCGAGCCGCTGCCCGCTGATGCCCCACTGGCTCTGCAAGGAGTTGCGCTCGTTCCAGAAGACGAAGCTGTCGCCGCTCGCGGGATCGTAGGACAGCGTCGGGTCGAGGTGGCTCTGCGTGGCCAGCGTCGAGACCGACACGCCGTTGTGCGGCCAGAGCTGCGTCCCGGCGCCGTCGAGGTGCTGCGCGAACGAATTGAACAGGCCCGCGAGGTCCGAGCGGTGCCACCAAAGCAGCGCGCCGCCGGCGCCGTCGGGAGCGAGACCCGGCTGGTGCGCGATGGGCACCGAGCCCGCGTCGTAGACCGCGACGAAGCTGGGCCAAGCCGGCGCCCCATCGGCGCCGAACTTGCGCGCCCGCACGTGGCGGTTGCTGGCGAAGGTGGTGATGTCGCGCACCCACGAGACGATCACCGCCCCGTTGTCGGCGGCGACCACGTCGCTGAACGCCGGGTCCTCGCCCGGCTGGGTCACGATGGTCAGCGCGCTCGGGAACTGCGGCGTGCCGCCGGGCGAGAGCCGCTGCAGCATGAGACCGCCGTCGCCCATGGACGGCAGCCGCGCCCAGACGAAGGCGAAGTCGCCGTCGCTGGTCTGCACCACGCGCGGAGCCGGCTCGTAATCACCGTTCGCCGCGAGCTGCACGCCGTCCGGCCCCCACAGGAAGGCGCCGTCGGGAGCGATGCGGTAGGCGAAGACGTCCAGGTCCGGGCCGTCGCGCGTGTCGGTGAACACCAGCACCGCGGCGCCCGAGGTGTCGGCGAGCAGGTCCCAGTCCACGAGCGACGTGGACTGCGGATGCTGGCTCACCAGCAGCCCGGCCGCTTCGAAGGTGCGGTTCCCGTCCGCGTCGAGCCGCTGGGCGTACACGTCGTACTGGCCCGACGCATTGTCGAACCACGCGATCCACGTTGCGCCGTCGGGTGACGCGGCCACCTTGGGCAGCACCTGCTCGCCAGGCTTCGTCGCCACGGCCGTGTTCTGCGCGGGGTCACCGCTCCACTGCGCGGAGGCGGCCCCCGCGAGCAGGCTCGCGATGGCGAGCGCCACGGGCAGGGAGCGGGTGGCCGGAAGCGAATGGATGCGCGACATGCTGGTGACCTCGGGGACGGCCGCGATGCGAGGCTCATCCTACCCCGCACGTGCGAGAGGCCCGGCGCAGGCCGCTCCGGCGCGGCCGGGAGCGTGGCGGCTCCGTTGACCGCTCGCTGGCCCGGACCTACGATGCCTGCTCGATCCGATGGACGCGCGAGGCCGCTCGCGCGACCGGCGTGGGTGACTAGCTCAGTTGGTAGAGCGCCTGGTTCGCAATCAGGAGGTCAGGGGTTCGACTCCCCTGTCATCCACCACCCCTAACTCAAGCCGAAGGCGGGACTTCCGCCTACCTGTCCATCGCGGTCAGTGCGGCCTCAGAAACTGCCCGGCCTCCGTAACTACGGAACCGGGCCTGCGACGAGGTCAACGATGGACACGACGAAGGCTCCTCGGGTTCCCAAGCTCTGCCGGCACAAGGGCTCCGGCCAGGGCGTCGTGCGCCTGGATGGGCGCGACTACTACTGCGGCCCCTACGGCTCGAAGGAAGCGCAGGCCGAGTACGACCGGCTGATCGCACTGTTCCTCGCGAGCGGCCGGCGTATGCCGGGGCGGCGCGATGTCCCCGACAACCCGACGGTCGCCGAGCTGATCGCGCGATACTGGGACCACGCGAAGGCGTACTACCGCCGGTCCGACGGCAGCGCATCGTCCGAGCTGGCGTGCGTGAAGGTGGCGGTCACTGAGCTGCGCAGGCTGGCCGGGAACATGCCGGCCCGGGAGTTCGGTCCGCTGCGCCTGAAGGCGCTTCAGGACGCCATGATCGCGCGTGGCTGGGTGCGGCGCTCGATCAACCTGCACGTCGGCCGAGTGCGGCGCCTCTTCGCTTGGGCAGTCGCCAACGAGCTGCTCCCTCCGGATGTCCTGGCAGCGCTCCGGGCGGTTCCCGGGCTCAAGGCGGGACGCTGCGCTGCAACGGACCGCGAGCCCGTGCGCCCGGTTCCGGCCGAGCACGTCGCGAAGGTCCTACCGCACCTGACGGCCCCTGTCGCAGCCATGGTTCGGCTGATGGCGCTGACCGGAATGCGCGTCTCCGAGGTGGCCGGCATGCGCATGCAGGATCTCGACCGGACCGACGAAGTCTGGGAGTACCGGCCCGCCAGCCACAAGACAACCTGGCGCGGTAAGGACCGCGTGGTGCCGCTTGGCCCGCAAGCGCAGGACATTCTGCGGCCCTTCCTCCGAGCCGCTCCTACGGCGTTCCTGTTCCAGCCGGGCGACGGCGACGCACGGTACCGGGAGCAGCGTCGTGCGGCGCGGCAAACGCCTCTTCGCCCGATCGACCTGCGCCGGGAAGACCGGGTGGCAGCGGCCAGCGGGCGCCGGTTCGCAGCCAAGTACGACAAGGATTCGGTCGGCCATGCGATCCGCCGCGCCTGCGAGCGGTTGGGCGTCCCGCCTTGGCACGTTCACCAGCTTCGGCATTCGGTCGCAACGCGGGTCAGGCAGCTGCATGGGCTCGACGCTGCTCGTGCGGTGCTGGGTCACGCGGGTGCCGACGTGACGCTGCTGTACGCGGAGCGGGACACTGAGGCGGCCCGCAGAATCATGGCGGCCGAAGGCTGAAGAAAAGTCTGAGTTTCTTCTGGAATGCGAAAGAGCGCCGGAATATGTAGAGGTTCACTCGTAATAGGAGTGGTTGACACCGTCTCGGCGTCCGAGCGGGCGGGCAACCTACGAGGGAAGCCCAACCACACTCCGAGTTGCGAGGTCAGCGCACAGCACGCGCGCTGCCCCGACCCTCATGCGAGGGGCGAGGACAAGGTGCTGGACAGCGAGTCGGTCCCATGAGGGGCCGGTAGCTGGATACGGCGGCAGGCGAACGACACGCAGGCAGCCGGTGACCTGAGCCGAGGCGGACGCGGGCCGACGTGGCCCGCAGGCGCCTAGAGGCCCGTAGCGGCCTCGGCCCCGCGATGCGGGGTCCACACGATCGGTCGCAGCTCGCGACGCTCCGTGGCGCCGCTGGGTCGCGCTCCGACCGTGGGCAGGTTTCCTTTCGCACCTCGCCCGGGGTCCATCCCGAGCGTTCCCGGTCTCGTCCCATGATCGACATAGCCAGCGAAAATCCGTTGACCATCAGAGAAGCCGCCGCGCGCCTGCCTGGTCGGCCGCACGTTGCAACGATCCACCGGTGGATCGCCAGGGGCGTTCGCGGTGTCCGGCTCGAAGCGGGTCTACTCGGCGGCAAGCGCATCACAAGCGTTGAAGCCCTCCAGAGGTTCCTCGACTCCCTGACGGGTGCAGAGGACACCGGACCAAAGCCACCCCCGCGGGTGCGACCCGGTCACCGTGCAGCGTCAAAGCGTCTCGATGCCGAGGGAATCCGGTGAGCATCGAATCCAGCGGACCGACGGCGCCGGTCCTGAGCGAGGCAGCCGCCGTCGCCAAGGCCGACGAGATTATCGGTGCGCTGCCCGAAGCGCCGAGCGATGTCCAAGTCGTCGACGCGATCCGCAGGCTGCGAGCCGCTCTTCCCGGCGCGCCAGATGTCCTCGCCGTCCTCGCTCGCCGCCGCAGTCTCGGCCTGCTCCAGGAGCGCGGAGTGCGAGCCCCGGCCAAGCTGCTCGGCGCGGTCTGGCCGGACATCGCCGCCGAGCGCGATGGCAAGGGTGCCAGTGCCGGCCCATCGCCTCCTATCGAGCCGTGGGCCAGCTCAGTGGACGGCGTCTCCCTACTCGACGAGATCGCGAGGACGTTGGACAGGTATCTCGTGCTACCGGTGGGCGCCGCCACGCTCATGGCCGTCTGGATCGTCGGGACCTACTGCTTTGAGTTGTGGGACATCTTCCCGCGACTAGGACTGCTGTCACCGGTCAAGCGGTGCGGGAAGACTACCCTCCTGGGCCTCTTGGGCCGCCTTGTCCATCGCCCCCGGATGGCCTCGAATATCACGCCCGCAGCCCTCTTCCGCGTCATCGGGCAGGAGCATCCCACGCTCCTGATCGACGAGGCGGACACCTTCCTCCGCCACAACGATGAACTCAAAGGCGTCCTCAACGCGGGGCACGAGAGCAAGGGAACTGTCCTGCGCTGTGTAGGCGACGACCATGAGGCGCGAGACTTCCCGGTCTACGCGCCAGTGGTTATCGCTGCGATTGGCGAACTGCCTGGCACGCTTGCTGACCGCTCCATCGTGGTGCGCCTCCAGCGCAAGCCGCAGAACGTTGAGGTCGGAAAACTACGCACGCGCCGGCTGCCAGTCGAGTTGCAGGACCTTCCCCGGAAAATCGCGCGATGGCTCGCAGACAGTCGTGCCGATCTCCAGGCTTGCGATCCGAAGGTGCCAACGGGCTTCGATGACCGCGCGGCGGACAACCTCTACCCCCTTCTGGCGATTGCCTGGACTGCCGGCGGGAACTGGCCTGCCCGCGTTGAGCGCGCTGCGCTTGCCGTTCGCCAGGACGAGGCAGACGAATCCGAGGCCCGCACCCAGCTCTTGGCGGACATTCGCAGCGTCTTCGCAGAAAGAGCCATGGACCGGCTCGCCACGTCCGATCTCCTCGCATCGCTTTGCGGGCTTGAAGAGAGGCCGTGGCCCGAGTTCAACCGCGGGAAGGAAATGAGCCCTTCCCAACTGGCTCGGCTCCTTCGGCCGTTCAAGATCCGGCCTGGAACTATTCGCATGGAGTACGGCCAGACGGTGAAGGGCTACTACCGAGACCAGTTCGAGGACGCCTTCGGGCGGTATCTCTCAGCCACCGGCGCCGTCACAGCGTCACAAGGTGTCGGCTTGGCCGATTGGCCCCCCAAATCAGCGACCTCAGGCCCCGCACGGCCGCTCGGCGCTTCCCTGTCTCTAGACCACCCCTTCGGCGGATCCGAGCCGCTGTGCCGGAGTGACGGCTTCGCCACGCCGCTACCAGTGAGCGACTATGAACGGGAAGAGCGGCGCGCGATCCAGGAAGCTGACGAGGCCTGAAGTCCCTCGGCAACGACGACCGGCATGCTGCCCTCGATCGCATGCATGAAAGTTCCCCTTCCCGGCCTCGCGCACTATCCGATATCCGTGTACCTCCACAGGGTGCCAACATCGCGGTCCAGCCGAGACGCGGCCAGGTCGCGAAGAATCTGGCGCGCTACCTGCCTTGAACCTGCACCACAGTGGTGTAACGTGGTGCAGCACATGCAGGAGACCGATGGATGAAACCCGCAAAGCGAGGTCGCTTGGCTCGGCCAGTCCGTGTTTCGGTCAGCTTCCGTCGGTCCGATTACGTGGAAGTTGAGGCCATGGCCGTGCAGAAGCGAGTCTCGATCGCATGGGTGATCCGGGAGGCCGTGAGCACGTACATTGCCGAGCGAGGTGGCGTGCTTCGGCCAGCCGAAAGAAACCAGGCTCGGACGTGATTCAGACACCCTCGGAACGCCCGGTACGCAGCCGGGCATCGGTGCCAGGTCCGGGATCGAGTGTCAGCGCAGCCACAGAGGCTCGCGCTGTCTTCGTGCGACAGGCGGTTTCCCTGCTGCGGCAGCGTCTCCCGGAGTCAAGCGAGCTGAAGCTGCGGACGGACGCACTTCTCGGCAGCCGCTGGAACCTCGGCACGCTCACAATGCGCGTGTCAGCCAGGGACATCGCGTCTTGGGCACTTGTCAGCATTCGCCTCGTTGGTCGGCTGACTGGGGCACTTTCCTCCGATGCAACCCTTCAGGATGCCGAGAGGTGGTTCATCGGTCGAACCGAGACGCGCCTCCTCTTGGCCGACCTAATCAATGATCCACCGGGCCGCCCGGTCGTGGATCAGCTTGAGGCCGTTGGATACGACGACAACTTGCGCGACCTGCTTCCTTACGTGCTCGATCATCACGGTCCGGGAAGCCGTGCAAGTGTAATCCGAGATGCGTCCACGTCCGAGGCCCGTTATGCGAAGCGAGCGGCCGGAGCATTCTATACTCCCGCCGACGTTGCAGAGTACATCAGCCGAACGGCCCTCATGATGTTTGGCGGCAACATCGCATCGAGCCGCATACTTGATCCAGCGTGCGGTAGCGGCATCTTTCTAAAGGCGGCCCTTGCCTATGCCAAGAGTCGCGATCCCAACTTGGACGGCGCCGCCTTCGCCACGCGATGCCTTTACGGCATCGACATCGACCCACTTGCCGTCAATGCCGCGTGCTTCGTGTTGCTGCATGAATGCATACAGGGATCCGGCAGTATCGGCAGTTCGCCGTGGTCGCTCTGGCACCAATTGCGCCTGAATATCGTCCCTGCCGACGCGCTGAGATTGGCCAGCGCAGCCGCCTTGCAGGCCGAAGGAACGCTGCGGACAGCTCTTAGAGAGGCACTGGCTACTGGCTATCTGCCACCCACACCACCGCTCTCTACCAAGGGATCGATTGGCGGTCTATTCGCCGAAGAGCACGGCCTGCCTGAGGTGTTGCCCGAACTCTCCGCTGGCGCGGATGTCATCATTGGCAATCCACCGTATGCGAGCGTCGGAAGGCGACACGATCTTGCGGCGCTTAGGCAGCGGTTTGCGTCCTGCCCTGATGGATGCAATGCTGCGACGCTCGATCTCTTCCCCCTCTTCGTCGAACTCATGTGGCGCCTCGCTAGGCCTGGACGGAGTGCCGCTGGAATGGTGGTCCCGCTTGCGATTGCATATCACAGTGGCCCGCAAATGCGGGAATGTCGGCGCGCGCTTGCTGGAGCTGGCGGTAAATTGCAATTTGCCTTCTTCGACCGGGAGCCACATGCACTCTTCGGTGAAGACGTCAAGACACGCAACGCCATTGTGTTCCGTATTGAATCCGGTGACCTTCCGGCCCGCGGGGATCCAGCGATTGTCGAAACTGGCCCACTCAGGAAATGGACCAGTCGGACACGCGAGAATCTTTTTGCCAGCATTTCTTTCACGCAACTCGAAGCTAGCCGAATCACAGACGGCATCCCCAAGCTGGCAGGCCCAGCTCAATCGCACGTTCACGCCTGCCTCATGCGGGATATTCGAAGATCCCGGCAACTCTGGCAACGGTCGTTCGCATGCCTGCCGGAGGCTGCGCTCTCGCAACCGGATCGACCTATGGTCTACGTGGCAAGCACCGCCTATAATTTCCTGAATGTATTTCGGCCACATCGGAGTACCCCACTTTCCACCGTGCCTTGGAGTCAGAATCCCCTGCACGCGCTGGAATGCGCGGACGAATCGACCGCTGCATGTGTGTTTGCGATTCTCAGTAGCCGAATAGTCTACTGGCTCTGGCACGCAACCGGCGACGGCTTTCATGTGCCGAGGAGTTTCATTGAGCAGCTTCCCTTTGATGGGGAGTGCTTTGCGCTGACGGAACGCGACGAGCTTGCGCAATTGGGTGCGGTATTTTGGGACAAGTTGCAAACGGCTCAGGTCGTCAGCGTCAACGGTGGCCGGATGACAATTGCATATCGGCCCCATGCGAGTGATGCTTGGCGCGATCAGGTTGATGCAGCGCTCTTGAGGAAGCTAAGGGTCTCGGATGGCTTTGTGCAAGAGCTAAGAACATTTGTCCGGCAAGTTGTGGCGGTAGATCACCATGACTCGCGGAGGCGTCGGTATCTGGATCAATTTGGCGACGAGGAGGGTACCGCATGAAGAAGTCAATCTCGGCATCAGACAAGAACAAGAGCAGGGTCACGAAAGAGGAGTGGCGCGAGTACACGAAGACAGTCTGGAGTGTTGCTAATACCTCTCATCCGGACCATCCGGCAGTATTCCCGGTGGAGATTCCCTCTCGTCTCGTCAAGCTGTTCAGCTTTCACGGCGAAACCGTCCTTGATCCGTTCGCGGGCACAGGCACCACAGCACAGGCTGCTATTCCTCTCGGCCGGCGGGTCGTGCTCGTCGATCAGAGCAAGAAGTACGTCAATGTCATTCGCCGGCAATGCGGTCAGCTGCACAACGGGTCAGCAACCGCGGATCAGCTCCTGAAGACGGTGCATGGCGACAGTCGCAAGCTTCAGTTCCTAGACAATAACTCTGTGGCTCTAGTGGTGACGAGTCCACCATATTGGAACAAGGCGCACTACGGCAAGGCCACCACGAACTTGGGCCGTATCTCGGGCTACCGACGGTTCTTGACGGAGATGCGCCCCGTGTTCGCTGAGTGCTTCCGCGTACTCCAGGATGGACGCAAGCTCTGTCTTGTTACGGCCAACGTGAATCAGCACACCGATCACGGGCTTCTCACGTTTCCCTTGGCAGCGGATTTCGGCGTCATGCTCCGCGACATTGGGTTTGTAATGGTGACGGAGATCGTGTGGTCAAAGGATGGGACTGGCGGGCGCTGGGGCTCTGCAAATGCGCAACGGCCGATATTCGGTAGCTATCCGTATCCGCCCAACTTCCTGTTCAAAAATGTTCACGAGTACATCTTGGTGTTCGCCAAGCCGCCTTCGCGACCCGTTCGAGGACCGAAGGTACAGGCGTATCATCGGCTCATGACCGACGTGATGCGGGCACCACGATAGTGGTGAGGTTGCACGCAGCACGGACGGGCTCAGGCAATCACGCACGCGTGGACGGGGGAATCCATGGACTATGAATTCCACTTGCAAGATCCTACGTCGCCAGCGACTGTTTACCTAGTCGAGGCGATCATTGCGGCTGCAAGAGGCGCTACAGAATTGAGGGGGATGTTCGCGTTCGCGTCACGTGGTGGCGTTGACTCTCTCTTGGGCGATCCAGCGATCGAGGAATTCCTGGAGCATGGCGCCTTGTCGCTGCTGATCGGGATGGATGCCATTACCAGTAGAGGTACGCTTGAACGCTTGCAAGAACTTGAGACAGCTCATGAACGCCTGAGCGTGCGAGTATTTTGGAACAGGACAGCGGCCCTGTTTCACCCAAAGATCGCGCACTTCACATATCCGGATGGTCGGCGTACTGTGATCGTCGGGTCCGGAAACTTGACTCCCGGGGGTCTCCGCCAGAATTTCGAAGCATTCAGCGTTTACCGCGTAAATCGTAGGGAGCGAGTAAATCTCAATGGTTGGGACAGATTCCTAGGTGAGCATGCTCCCGACATTCGAGCGATTGATGCCGCCGCGCTGGAGCGCGCCGCACGAAATGTCGTCCTCCGCGCCCGGCGTGGTTTAGGAGAGCCAGCGGAACCGGATGTCGTCGTGCCTGGATTTTCCGAATCGGATGTTGTGGTGCCTGTTGCCGCGCTCACAGGGGAGCGGATTCTCGTAGCAGAAGTCCCCAGGGCCGGAGGACGGTGGCATCAGGTCCATTTCAACCGAGAGGCGATTGACGATTTCTTTCAGGTGCGACCGAATTCGGACCAGCGGGTATATCTCACGGAATGCTTGCAAGATGGACGGTTTGGTGAGCAGGAGATGCGGCCGTGCGTGCTTAGTCAGACGAACATGAATCACAAGATCGAGTTGGGATCGCATCATAGCGCTGAGTATCCCGCCTCCGGACGGCCGATCGCTGTGTTTCGCGAGCTGCAAGCACGCTCATTCGCATACATGCTGCTGATGCCTGGTGACCCGGGTCACCGAGAGATGACGCGACTCCTTCGACAGGTGGAATCGATTGGGCGCGGCGTTCCGCGCGTAATCACCACGATTGCCGATCTCAGGAGAGCGTGGCCGGCTTGTCCTCTGGATACGAGAGTGCGAACGGCGAGCAGCGGTAGTTAGCCTGTAGCGGACGGGAGGCGTCACCACAACGTGCAAGGCTGGCAGAATCAGCGGCCCCTGCCGCGTGCCATCGCCAGTCGAAAGTGCGTGAGCTGCGCCGCGTGCGTCCACTGAGAAGTCGGTTCGTGCGCCCCATGCGACTGACCGCGGGAGGGAAGCAGCCCCGCTTGCCGTCGCCGCGGCGTGCGCTTCATGATGCCCTCCCCCTTGAGAGCTGCCGATGGCCTCGGGGCTGAGCGCGACCCTTGAGGCGTCGGACACTGTCCCGCGGGCTCGTCGGGCCACCTGCACTCGCCGCCTGCCCCTCGACTCCAAGGCCGGTGCGGGAAGGTGAACGCTTTGCAGCGGCAGATGGGCGCGTGTCGCCTGCGTCGAGAGTAGCCGGCTTGCTCGCGCCAGCTCTTCCGGACCGGCTGTCCTCGCTTGCCACCGTGTCGCCAGCAGCGTCGTGAGGGATCGTTCCAGACGGCGTAGCAGCGGCATGGAGAACCGTCGCGGCGCGTCGCGGTGCATCGCCGCTGCGCGCGTCGCTGTTCGCTGTAGGCCATCGTGGTGCGCTCCGAGGGGGCGCCCGAATTGTCCCTCCCGGGCAAGCCCGTAGGAAGCGCGAAGCGAGGGGGACTGGGATGTGTCGCTCGCGCTTTACCCCGCCATGATGCTTCGCGATGGAACGATGGCACGCTGCGTCCACTTCTCGGTCGAGCAGTTGGACAACAAGCTGCCGCTCATCACCATGTGGGCCTGCGAGTCGCCGAGACTCGACGCCACCTTCGCGGTCGGCGGGGGCAAGGCGAGCCCCGATGGC
>Ga0075421_100001957_pt1 | contig 24385 bp, 20 predicted proteins | sample SoiMetdeltSBSDD5_FD_75292 | JGI IMG/M metagenome (GOLD analysis project Ga0075421, IMG submission 75292) | Bulk soil microbial communities from a Populus tree surrounding site in Tennessee, USA - Soil MetaG P. deltoides SBSDD5 | ecosystem: Environmental > Terrestrial > Soil > Tree plantation...
AGGTCGCGGCCGTGCACGCGCGCGATCGCCGGCAGCTCGCGGAGGTCGAGCCGCTTCCGCTTCCCCTCGCTGTCGACCTCGAGCGGCACGGGCCTGTCGATGGCGTCGCCAAAGACGAGACGGTGTCCGGGGCGCCCGGGGTGCTCGACGACGCGGTAGACCATCTCGGGGTTGACGACGAGCGCCACGTGGGCGAGCAGCGTCCAGGGCGTCGTCGTCCAGGCGACGAACGCGAGCTCGGGCCCGACGGCGAGCGGCGGCCCGTCGATCGTCGCCACCTCCTGGCCCGGGCGCGCCGGGAAGAGCGCCCAGATCGAGGGGTCGTCGGCGTCCTTGTAGTTCTGCGCCACCTCATGGCTCGACAGGGTGGTGCCGCAGCGCGCGCAATACGGCTGGATCTTGTAGTCCTGGACGAGCAGCCCCTGGCGCCAGAGCTGGGCGAGCGACCACCAGACGGACTCGATGTATTCGTTGGAGTAGGTGTAGTAGGCGTGGTCGAGGTCGGTCCAGTAGCCGACGCGCTCGGTCATCGCGCGCCACTGCCGCTCGTAGCTGTGCACGCTCTCGAGGCAGGCCTTGTTGAACTCGGCGATGCCATAGGCCTCGATCTGCTGCTTGCCCGAGAAGCCGAGCGTCTTCTCGACCTCGATCTCGACGGCGAGGCCGTGGGTATCCCACCCCGCCTTGCGCGCGACGTGGAAGCCGCGCATCGTGCGGTGGCGGGGGAAGAGGTCCTTCATCACACGCGTCACGACGTGGCCGACGTGCGGCACGTTGTTGGCGGTCGGCGGCCCCTCGTAGAAGACCCACTCGCCGCGAGAGTCGGGCTTCTCCACCGAGCGGCGGAAGGTGTCCTCGCGGCGCCAGCGCTCGAGCACCTCGAGCTCGAGGCGCGGGAACGGGTAGCCCCCGGGGACGGAGGGGAAGTCGCGCTTCGTCTTGCTCATGCGATTCCGGGCGTGTTCATGCAGCGAGCGGGTTCATGCAGCGTCGAGCTGGTTCATGCTGCAGCAAGGAATGGTTGGAGGCGCCTGCTGAAGTCGACCGGCACCTCGAGGTGGGGGAGCGGGCCGCTGCCGTCGAACACCTCGAGCTGCGGCGCCGGGCGACCCTTGGTCTTCTGCATCTTGGTCTTCTGCAGGTTGGCCTTCTGCAGCAGGTGGAGCCAGAGATCGGCGGTCTCGACGGGCGGAGACACCGCCTGGCGCCCCCAGCCGAGCCACACCGGGACGTCGATCTTCGGCAGCGACGCCGAGACGTCGAGGGCCAGGTCGCCGGCGAGGTAGGCGAGGAGCGCGCGCTGCGCCCCCGGCTGGCGGGCCGAACGGAAGCAGTGTTCGCGCATCGCGGCGTCGGCGCGCTCCGGGGCGGCGAACACCTCCCACTTGAGGTGGCGGTTGATGGCGGCGCGGGACGTGAAGAGCTGCACGGCGGCGCTGGCGAGGAAGGGGATCCGCGCGAGCCGCGTCAGCATGCGGTCGGTGAGCTCCGGTCCTTCCTCCGCAGCGCCGATGCCGCGCGGCGAGACGAGGGCGAGGGCGGCGACGGTGGCCCGCGTGGGCGCCGGGTCGGTGGCGGCGGCGACGGCGAAGCTCGCCGCGCGGCCGGCGGCGACGACGACGGCCGGGCGACGCACGACGTCGGCGAGGAAGTCGCGGAGGAACGTGGCGTAGAGCTCGGGTGTCGGATCGAACCTGCAGCCGGCGGAGCGACCCCAGCCCGGGAGGTCGGGCGCCAGGACGTCGTGCTCGCGCGCGAGCAGCTCGGCCGTGCGGTGCCACTCGGTCCCATCGTGCCCAGGTCCGAGCGAGTGCACCAGGACGACCGCGACGCCGTCGCCCACTTGCTGGAAGTGGACGTCTTCGCCGCGCCAGGTGTAGCGGTGCCCGCGACCCCAGCCGTGCGGCGCGAGCGGCGGCGCCGCGGAGAGCCGGCGCAGCAGCACCGGCAAGCCGAGCGCGGCGGCCGACAGCGCCAGCCCGGCGAGCAGCCGGCGCCGGCGCGTGCGGCGTTCTCCTGCTTCGGCGCGCGACGTCATGGCAGCGGAGGATAGCAAGGCCGGGAAGGGCCCGCTGGGGCCCCCTCTCGACCGGAACGGGAGGCCGGAAGTGACGGATGTATAATGATTTCGCAACATGCCAGTGCGAAAGCTCGTCCGGCTCGGTCACCCCGCGCTGCGCACACCATGCGAGCCCGTGCCCGAGGACCGCATCGGCAGTCCCGAGGTGCAGCAGGTCATCACCGACCTGATCGACACCCTCCGGAGCGGCACGGGTTCGGGGCTCGCGGCCCCCGAGATCGGCGTCAACTGGCAGATCTTCGTCTTCGAGACGGAGCTGCGCGGCGACCCGCGCCCCGTGCGCACGGTCGTCAACCCGCTGATCGAGCCCCACAGCGGCGAGCTCGTCTATGACTGGGAGGGGTGCCTCTCGATCCCCGACTTCGTCGGCCTCGTGCCGCGGCACCCCTCGGTGCGCCTCTGGGGGCGCGGCGGCGAGGGCGAGCCGCTCGACCTCGAGCTCTCGGGGTTGGCGGGCCGGGTGGCGCAGCACGAATACGACCACCTGCACGGCATCGTCTTCCTCGACCGCATGCGGGACCTGCGCTCGCTCTCCTTCGCCGCGGAGTGGGAGGCGCTGGTGGCGGGCGAAGAGCGCGCGGCAGTCGGCTAGAGGTCGCCGCTCCGGCCGAGGCCGCACCGGGCCCGATCTGCCATGAGGGAGATCGTCGTCGTCTGGCTCGGCCGGCGGCAGCGCGAGTGGGACGCGCTCTGCGACGACTACCGCCAGCGCGTCGAGCGATTCGTGCCGGCGCGCGAGCTGGTGGTGCGCCCAGCGGCCGGAGACGGCGAGGAGCGTCTGCGCGCCGAGGCCGTCGGCATCCGCCGCGCGCTGCCGCAGCCGCACCGGCTCGTGACGCTCGACCGCCGCGGCCGCAACATGGGCTCGCGGGAGCTGGCGGACTTCCTCGCCAGGAGCCGCGACGGATGGCCGCACGCGCTCGCCTTCGTCGTCGGATCGGACCTCGGGCTCGCCGACGAGCTCACCGCCGAGAGCCACCTCGCGCTGTCGCTGTCGCCCCTCACGTTGCCGCATCAGCTGGCGCGGCTGGTGCTGTGGGAGCAGCTCTATCGCGGTCTTTCCTTGAGTGCCGGAATAAAGTACCATCGCGACCCGTTGTAGCGCCGAACCGCAGTCGGAGAGTGGTTTACCGCCGCGGTGACGTGCGAGCCAAGAGCAATCGAAGAGCAATCGAAGAGCAATCGAAGAGCAATCGAAGAGCAAGAGTGAACCCAGCCAGGAGGTACGAGTGCCCTTGCCATTGAAGCAACAGGCCACCAAGAGCAGCGTCGACGAGCTCGGCGGAATCGAGGTCGTCCGCAAGCTTCTGCTGCATCAACGGGACGAGATCCTGGCCATGTACGAGCACGACGTGAAGGCCGGCCAGGAAGCCAGCGACGAGGGGAGCGACGACATCGTCGACCGCGCCAACAACGCGTACAGCCGCGAGCTGCTCTTCTCGCTTTCCGACGCCGAACGCCACACGCTCCTCCGCATCGAGGAGGCGCTGCAGCGGGTCGACTCCGGTGTCTACGGTGTCTGCACGAACTGCAGCAACGAGATCCGGCCCGGGCGCCTCAAGGCGATGCCGTGGGCGCGCTACTGCATCGACTGCCAGGAGCTGGCCGAGAAGGGGATGCTCGAGCAGGCTTGAGCCCTCGGCCATTCACGGTTTCCTGACGAGCGGGGCTTCGGCCCCGCTCGTCGTTTTTGTGCGAGGCTCGGATCCCGATGACCGACCCGCTTCCCCGATGACCGACCCAATCGACCGCCTGCTCGCCGCGCCCCCCGCGCCGCTCTACCTGCTCGTGGGCGACCCGGTGCTCGCCGAGCCGGCGGCGTCGCGGCTGGGGGCGGCGCTCGCGGCGCGCTCGGGCGGGAGCTTCGTCCTGCGACGCCGACCCTCGGACCTGCTGCCGCTGCTCGACGACCTGCGCACGTTTTCGCTCTTCGGGGGCGCCAAGGTGATCGGCGCGGTCGACACGGCCGTCCTCGCCGACCGCGCGGCGGCGCTCGAGCTCGTCGCCGACGCGCTCGCCGTGGCGCCGCCGAACGGCGACTCGCTGTCGACCAAGGAACGGGAGGGCGCGTCCAGGTTGCTCCAGGCGCTGCACCTCTTCGGTGTCGACTTCGCGGCGGGGTCGGCGGCCGAGGCGATCGCCGGCGTGCCCGACTGGGCGCTCGCCGGCAAGCGCGGCGCGCGGCTGGCGAAGAAGGAGGCCGAGCAGCGGCGCGAGACGCTCGTACCGCTGCTCGAGGCGGCGCGCCGCGACGGGCTTGCCGGTCTCGGCGAGGAGGCGGTGGCGCAGCTCGGCGAGCTGCTCCGGCGCGGCCTGCCTCCCGGCCACGCGCTGGTGCTCGCCGAACGGTCCGTGGCGGCCGACCATCCGCTCGTGGCGCAGCTCAAGGAGCGCGGTACTCTCCTCGCCGTCGGCGAGGTGACCGTGGCGCGTGAGGGTTTCACCGGCGTCGAGGCCATCGCCACCGAGCTCGAGCGCGAGGTCGGCGTGGGCATCAGCCGCGCCGCGCTCACCGAGCTCGCCCGCCGCACGCTGCGGCAGGAGGAGCGCGGCGGCGGCGTCTCCGGCGACTCGACGGCCCGGCTCGCCGCCGAATACCGCAAGCTAGCCGATCTCGCCGGCGGCGAGGAGATCGGGGTCGCGAGCGTCAAGGATGCCGTCGAGGACCGCGGCGAGGACGACTCCTGGCAGCTCCTCGACGCGTTGGCAGAGGGGCGCGCCGGCGAGGTCATCGGGCGCCTCGATCGCATGGTCGGCGGCAGCGACGACCCCGCTCGCGCGCGGCTGGCCTTCTTCTCGCTCCTCGCCGGCTTCTGCCGCCAGCTCGTCGCCGTGCGCGGCGTCGTGGACCGGCTCGGCCTCGCCGCGGGAGAGCGCAACTACAACCGCTTCAAGGAGCGCGTCGCCCCGGCGCTGACCGCGGAGCTGCCCGAGGGGCTCGGCAACCCGCTCTCCGGCATCCACCCCTTCCGGCTCCACCGCGCCTACCTGGCTGCCGGACGGTTGCCGCTCGCCACGTTGCTTGCGCTGCCGATGCGCCTTCTCGACACCGAGATGATGCTCAAGGGGGAAGGCACGGATCCGCACGCGGCGCTCGCCGCCTTGATCGCCGAGATCGCCACCTCGCTGCGCTAGATCCTCCGGCCCGGCGCTCTGCTCGCCTGGGTCGAGCGGCGCCGCTGACCGGTCTTCGCGGCGTCGCCCCTGCGGGCCGCGTCACTCAGGGCGTGTGACTCGACCATGCCGTCAGGTTGCCGCCCTCGAACCCGTTGGCGAAGCCGTTGAAGGGGGCCGTGCCGTACAGCACCAGCACGCCGCCGATGTTGCCGTCGTTCGGGATGCCGATCGCGAGGTCCTGCCCGCCGCCACCGGCGAAATTCCCGACGGCCAGGCACCAGCCCAGGTGATCGCCTGGGTTCATGTCGCCGAGGATGCCGGGGGTCTCGAGGTTCCAGTTGGCCGATCCGGCGCCCGTGAGCCCCGAGGCCGTGCCCGGAAGCACCACCACGTCGCCCTCTTCGGGACCGCGGAAGGTCTGCTCGAAGGCGACGCCGACGGCGAGCTCGTCGATGCCGTCGCCGTTGAAGTCGCCCCCGACGATGCCGAAGCCGAACCCGTCACCGACCTCGGGCTCGTCCGGCACGCCGGTCGAGTTGGCCGACCAGAATTGCGAGCCGGTGGCGGTGACCCCGGATGCCGAGCCGAACAACACGTGCACGGCGCCGGCGCCGTCGATCTCGAAGGAGCCGTTGGACAGGCTCTCGCCGGGCACGCCCACCGCCAGGTCAGGGAAGGAGTCGGCGTTGAAGCGGCCCACGGCGAGCGAGGCGCCCAGCAGGTCGCCGTCCTCGGAGGATTCGGCCATGCCGGCGAAGCCTTGGCGGAAGAAGACGCTGCCGGTGCCGGTGAGGCCGGTTGATGTGCCGGGCAGCACGCCGACGAGCCCCATGTCCGTGCCCGGGACCTGCTGGGTCCACCAGCCCGGCAAGCCGACGGCGAGATCGTCGAAACCGTCCTGATCGAAGTCCGCGGCGGCGATCGCGGTGCCGAAGCGCTGGTTCAGGAAGGAAACGGTTCCCGTCCCCGGCGTGTCGCTGTCCAGTGTCTGAACGCCGGTCACCCCGAGCCCGCTGGCGCTGCCGTAGAACGCGAAGACTCGACCGGAGTCCGTATCGCCGCCGACGCTCTCGAGCGGTACAGCGATGGCAAGGTCGTCGAAGCTGTCGCCGTCGAAGTCGCCGGTGGCAAGAGCGTGCCCGAACTCGTCGTCGATCCCGGCGTTGTCGGGGACCCCGGTGATGTCTTCGTGGAAGAGCTGACGCCTGCTCGCGAGGGCATCGGAGCGGTTCGCCGCCCCATAGCGCACTTCGACGGCGCCCGCGTTCGAGATCGTGCCGACGTCCTCACCGGGAATGCCGATCGCCAGGTCGTCGAAGCCGTCGCCGTCGAAGTCGCCCACCGCCAGCGACTCTCCGAAGTGGTCTCCAACCTCCGGGTCGTCGACCGAGGAGGCCCCACCTTGCCAGATGTACTTGACGGTGGCCCCCTGCGCCTGGAGGCCCGGTCCCACGATGCCGAAGCGGATCTGCACCTGCCCGACGTCGGCGATCGGGCCAATCGGCTGGTCGTCGTTGCGCAGGCCGATGGCGAGATCGTCGACGCCGTCGCCGTCGAAGTCGCCGGTGGCGACCGCGTAACCGAGCTGGTCGCCGGCTTCGGGCGGGTGGAGGGGGTTCGCACTGGTCTCGAAGAAGAGCTGGGAGTTGTCGGCCGAGAGGCCGGCGGCGAGCGCCGGCCGGCCAGCGCCCGCGGCCAGCAACAGCGCCAGCGCGAACCACGACCAGCGATCCAGCGACCAGCGGCGCTTCTTGTGTCGTCTCATGTCCGTCCACCTCTCGTGAGTTCCGGTTGAGCCCTGGCGATCACCCACTGCGCGCGATGCGCGGAGGAGAGGGGACACATCGTTCGCTCGGGCGTCGGCTCGCGGACGTCCCCTCGCGCCTCAGGGCGCGTGACTCGACCATGCGGTCAGGTTGCCGCTCTCGAACCCGTTGGCGAAGCCGACAAAGGGAGCGGTGCCGTACAACACGAGCACGCCGCCGATGTTGCCGTCGTTGGGGATGCCGATCGCGAGGTCCTGCGCGCCGTCGCCGGCGAAGTTGCCGACCGCCAGACACCAGGCCAGGTGATCGCCGGGGTTCATGTCGCCGAGGATGCCCGGCACCTCGAGGTTCCAGGTCAGGGAGCCGTTGGCGGTCGGACCCGACGATGTGCCCGGCAGCACCACCACGTCGCCCTCCTCAGGACCGCGGAAGTTCTCCTCGAAGGGGACGCCGATTGCGAGCTCGTCGAAGCCGTCGCCGTCGAAGTCGCCGGCGGCGAGGCTGTAACCGAGCCGATCGCCGACCTCGGCCTGCCCCGGAACGCCGGCCGAGCTGGCGGTCCAGAACTGCGAGCCGCTGCCGGTGACGCCGATCGCCGAGCCGAACAGCACGTGGACCGCGCCGGCGGCGGTGACCTCGAACTCGCCGCTGAGCACGCCCTCGAGCGGGACACCGATGGCCAGATCGGGGAACGGGTCGTCGTCGAAGTTGCCGACCGCCAGGGCAGCGCCGAAGTGGTCGCCCGTCTCCGCGGAGTCGTGGGGAATGTCGTTCTGCCAGACGCCCTGCTGCAACCCCGTCCACGTCAGACCCGAGAGATGGCCGCGTAACACGTGAACTATGCCGGCGCCGATCGAATAGCCGGGGGCCCCGACGGCGAGGTCGGTGCGGCCGTCGTTGTCGAAGTCCGCGGCTGCCAGGGCGTGTCCGAAGAGATCGGGGGTCTCGACGCCGTCCTCGAAGGTCTGCGCTCCTGCGACGGCGAGGCCGTTCGAGGTTCCGTAGAGCACGAACACGCGCCCCCCGTCGGTGGTGTCGTTCGCGGTCTCCAGTGGCACGCCGATGGCGAGGTCGTCGAAGGTGTCGCCGTCGAAGTCGCCGGTAGCGAGGGCGTGGCCGAATTCGTCGTCGATTCCCGCATTGTCGGGGACCCCGGTGATGTTCTCGTGGAAGAGCTTCCTCCTGCTCGCGAGGGCATCGGAGCGGTTCGCCGCCCCGTAGCGCACTTCGACGGCACCGGCGTTCGAGATCGTGCCGACGTCCTCGCCGGGAATCCCGATCGCCAGGTCGTCGAAGCCGTCGGCGTCGAAGTCCCCCACCGCCAGCGACTCTCCGAAGTGGTCTCCGACCTCCGGGTCGTCGACCGAGGAGGCGCCACCTTGCCAGAGGTATTTGACGTTGGCCCCCTGCGGCTGGAGCCCAGATCCCGCGATGCCGAAGCGGATCTGCACCTGCCCGACGTCGGCGATCGGACCGATCGGCTGGTCGTCGTTGCGCAGGCCGATGGCGAGGTCGTCGACGCCGTCGCCGTCGAAGTCACCGGTGGCGACCGCGTAACCGAGCTGATCGCCGGCGGCGGGCGGGTGGAGCGGGTTGGCGTTGGTCTCGGAGAAAAGCTGGGAATTGGCCGCCGACAGCCCGTCGGCGAGGGCCGGCTTGCTGGCCCCCGCGGCCAGTAGCGCCAGCACGACGCAGGAAGAGCGCGCCAATGACAACGGGCGGGTCTCTCGTACTCTCATTCCGGTCCTCGCTGCGGTTCGGGGCGATCTGCTGCCGATCACCCCACTGCGCGCGAAGCGGGAGGGAGAGGGGACACTCCGGACTCCGACCGTCCGGAAGGCCCTGGGAGCCGCCGGGCTCGCGGCAGCTCGCCGCCGCGGAATCAGCTCGCGGGAGGGGCGGTGCGATCGAGGATGCCGCGACAGTCGCGCACGACGGCGCCCACGCCGAGGCGCTCGGCGTCGGGCAGGAGCTCGCGCGCCAGCGTCACGGCCTCGTCCCGCTTGCCGGCGCGATCGAGGGCGAGCGCGAGCGCCGAGCGCGACTGCAGCAACACACCGGGGAGGCGGAAGCCGGTGGCCATCTCGACCTGGCGACGGCGTAGCTCGACGGCATGCGGCAGCTCGCCGAGGATCTCGGCGATGCGCGCCTCGGCGTTGAGCACGAGGAACTTTGCCGAGTCCGAGTCGGTCTCGGCGGCCTGCTTGGAGAGCGCGGCGATCTGCCGCCGCGCGCTGGCGGCTTTGCCGTGGGCGGCGTCGACACAGGCGAGGACCGCGGCGGCCTCGAGCGCTCCTCGCTCGTCGCCGCCGCGCCGGAGGAGCTCCACGGCCTCCGCGGCAGGAGCCGCCGCGGCGTCGAAACGGTCGTCGAGGAGCTCCAGCCAGGCGAGACTGGAGAGGAAGGTGGCCGTGACCGAGGTGACGCCCGCCTCGCGCCCGGCGGCGATCGCCGCGGCGTAGCTCGCGCGGGCCGCCGGCATGTCGCCGCGTTGCTCCTCGAGGTAGGCGCGCGCTCGCAGGATGCCGCCGCGGTGACGCGGGCTGCCGATGCTACGGGCGAGCGGTTCGGCCTCGGCGATCGCGGCTTCGGCCTTCCGGAACTCGGCCTGCTCGATCCAGTTCGTCGCGAAGTTGGTGAGGGCGACGAGGAGCTGCTCGCGGTCGCCGGAGATGCGCAGCCGCTGCACCGCCAGGTTGCCCACCTCCATCGCCGCGGCGTCCTTGCCGGCCCAGTTGAGCAGCGCCATCTTGATCAACAGCGCGCTGGCCTCGGAGGCGACGTCGCCCTCTGCGACGGCGATGGCGAGCGCGGCGTCGACCGTCTGCAGGCCCTTGTCGATGGCTCCCGACTCCCCCTCGAGGCGCCCTTGCAGCGTCAGCGCCTGGGCCTCCGATCGCTTGTCGCCCAGGGCCCGCGCCCTCGGCAGCGCGGCAGCGACGAGTCGCCCCGCCTCGTCGGCATGCGACCCCCTGCGTGCCGCGACCGCTCCGACGACCAGCGCCTGGACCGCCGTCCGTTCGTCCCCGGCCGCCTCGGCCTCCGCGGTGAGGGCGGCCATCCGTCGACCGGCCTCCTCGGGCTGGCTGAGTCGCAGCAGGGCTCGACCCTGCGCCAGCCGCGCCCGGCGCGCCAGCGCCTCGTCATGGTCGTGCTTCGCGCCCTCCTCGGCCGCAGCAGCCGAGGACGCGGCGCGCTGATACTCGGAGACGGCGATCGCCGCCTCCGCCTCGGCGAGGTCGATGCGGGGACCCTTGCCGAGCGGACCGGGAAGCTGGCGCAGCCGGGCGACGGTTCCCATCGCATCGTCGCCGCGGCCGGCGGCCAGCAGCGCGTCGATCAGCTCGAGGCCGATCTCCGCGCGGTTGGGGTTCTCCGCGAAGCGTGCCGAGAGCTCGCCGATGCGCGACAGCGTCGGGCGCGCGTGGATCGGCGCGGCGACCGCCGGCAGCGAGCCGCGCGCGCCATCACCGAGGCCACGTACGGCGACGAGCACGAGCACCGTCGCGAGGAGCGCGGTCACCGCCGCCACCGCCACGTGGATCCGGTGTCGCCGCGCGAGCTTGCCGAGCTTGTAGGACACTCCGCCGTGGTGCGCGGCGACCGGCCGCCCGTCGAGGAACCGTCGCAGGTCCTCCGCGAGCTCCGCCACCGAGGCATAGCGATCCTCCGGCTCCTTGCGCAGAGCCTTGAGGCAGATGGCGTCGAGGTCGCGGCCGAGCCTCGCCGGCGCGGCCCGTCGCGTGGCCCTCGTCTCTCCGTCGCGGGCTGTCGATTCGCCGTTCGCCGCCCGACGCGCGGCGGTGGAGGGCGGCTCCGGGTCGCGCTCGAGGATCGCCAGCACCAGCGCGTGTGCGTCCCCTGACACGGCGCGGAAAGGGTGGACGCCGGATAGGAGCTCGTAGAGCATCACGCCCAGCGAGTAGACGTCGGACGCGGCGGTGACCTGGTCGCCGCGGATCTGCTCAGGGCTCGCGTAGGCGGGTGTGAGGGCGCGCAGCTCGGTATGGGTGGTGATCGCGGGACCGGCCTCTCCGTCGACGAGCTTGGAGATACCGAAGTCGAGCAGCTTTGGATGGCCGTCGGCCCCCACGAGCACGTTGCCGGGCTTCAGGTCGCGATGCACGATGTGCCGCGCGTGCGCGAACTCGACCGCGGCGAGCACCTCGAGAAACAGGCGCAGGCGCTCGTCCACCGACAGCTCGCGCTTGCGGGCGTGGGTGAGCAGGTCGGTGCCCTCGACGTATTCGAGCGCCAGGTAGGCGCTGCCGTCGGCGGCCCGACCGCCGTCGATGAAACGGGCGATCCCGGGGTGCTCGAGCGCCGCGAGGAACTTGACCTCGTCGCGGAAGCGGCGCGCCGACGAGGATGACGCCCGCCCCTCGTCGAGCCGCTTGACGGCGACCTGCCGGACGAAGTCCTCGCCGCGCTGCTCGGCGAGGTAGACGCGACCCATGCCACCGCGACCGATCTCGCGTAGGACGGGGTAGGGCCCGATCCGCTCGGGCACGCGGTCCTCGTCGCCACGGGTCTCGGCTCCGAAGGGCGACCGATCGAGGGCGGACGTCTGCCGCTCGTGGGCGCGGAGGAGCTCTCGCAGCTCGCGGGCGAGGTCGGGATCGCGCTCGCCGAGCCCGACGAGGAACGTCTCGCGGTCCGTGCCGGCGAGCTCTTCGGCGTGCGCAAAGGCGTCGCGCAGGGCCTGGTCGATCAACCGGCGTCCTCGAGCTCGCGCACGAGCCAGGCACGCGCGAAGGCCCAGTCGCGCTTCAGCGTCCGCTCCGAGAGCTCCAGGCACTCGGCGATGTCGCGGAGCTCGAGCCCCGCGAAGTACCGCATCTCGACGACCTGGGCGAGGCGCGGGTGCTGTTCCGCGAGGCGGTCGAGGGCGCGGTCGAGATCGAGGAGCTCCTCCGGGGTCGCCACCGCGGGAGCGTCGGTGAGGGCGTAGGCCTCGGGGTCGCGCTTCGCGGCGTTGCGGGCGCGGGCGCGATCGACGAGGACCCTGCGCATGCAGGTCGACGCGAGCCCGAAGAAGTGCTTGCGGTCCCGCCAGTCGACGCGTGTTTGCGGCACCAGGCGCAGGAACGCCTCGTGGACGAGGCCGGTGACCTCCAGCGTCTGACCGCGCCGCTCGCGGCGCAGGTGCGCGCTGGCGATCTTCTTGAGCTCGTCGTAGACGACCTCGACGAGCCGCTCGCGCGCGTCGTCGGCGCCGTCCCGCCAGGCGCGCAGCAGACGGGTGATCTCGCCCGCGTCGGGCGCGCCGACCTGGTCCTGAGCCGGGGGCACGATGTTGAGTCTAGCGCCTCGGATCCGAGGGCGAGGTCCTCCGCCAGGCGCTCGTGCGCCCCCTTCCGGGCGCGCGGATCACGGGCGTCGAGATGCGCGGCAAGCGGCTGCGCGAAACCGTCGACGGCCGGCGCCCGGGGCCCACTGTGCGCGAAGCGCGACGGAGGGGACTCGGCGGTTCCGAGCCCGCGAGGCTCCGGTCGCGCTCGTTGGGCGTCCGCCGCGTCAGGCCGGAGGAGACGGGGCCCGGTCGAGGATCAGGCGACAGTCGCGCACGACGTCGCCGACGCCGAGGCGCTCGGCCAGGGGGAGGAGCTCGCGCGCCAGCGCGACGGCTTCGTCGCGCTGGCCGGCGCGATCGAGGGCCAGCGCCAGCAGCGAGCGCTGCGACAGGACGAGCGCGGTGCTGTCGAGGCCGCGCGCCATCTCCACGCTCTTGCGGCGAAGCTCGACGGCGCGCGGGAGCTCGCCGAGCGTCTCGGCAATCTTCGCCTCGGCCATGAGGACCACGAACTGCGCCGAGAGGGAGTCGCTCTCGGCCGCGGACTTGGAGAGCGTCGCGATGCGTTTCCGCGCGCTCGCGATCTTGCCCCTCGAGGCTTCCACGCATGCGAGGACGGCGCCGGCCTCGAGCGCCGAGCGCTCGTCACCGCCGCTGCGGAAGAGCTCCACGGCCTCGGTCGCGGCGGTGGCCGCGGCGTCGATGCGGCCGTCGTCGAGCTCGAGCCCGGCGAGGTCCGAGAGGTAGAGAGCGATGACCGAAGTGGCTCCCGACTCGCGCGCGGCCGCGATCGCCGCCTGATACGACGACCGGGCGGCGGCGGCGTCACCGCGATGGTCCTCGAGGTAGCCGCGGGCCCGCAGGATGTTCCCCCGTTGCCGCGGGCTGCCGAGGCTGAGGGCGATGGGCTCGGCCTCGGCGATGACCGCGTCGGCCTCGCGGAACTCCGCGCGGTTGACGTAGAGAATGGCGGAGTTCCCGAGCACGGTGAGGAGCTGCTCGCGGTCGCCGGAGATCCGCAGGCGCTGCACCGCCAGCTTCCCCACCTCCTCGGCGCCCTCCTTGCCGCCCCAGTTGAGGAGCGCCATCTTGATCAGGAGGGCGCCGGCCTCGGCGGCGACGTCACTCGCCGCGCGGGCGCGCACGATCGCCGTCTCGATCGTCTCCAGGCCTCGGTCGACAGCTCCCGACTCGCCCTCCAGTCGTGCTTGGAGCGCGAGTGCCTCGACCTCGGAGCGCGCATCACCGAGCGCTCGCGCGCGAGGCAACACCGCGGCGGCGAGCCGCCCGGCCTCCTCGGCTTGGGCCCCCTTCCGCGCCGCGATCGCCCGCACGACCAGGGCCTGGACCGCCGTCCGCTCGTCGCGAGCCGCTTCCGCTTCGACGACCAGGTCGGCCATCCGGCGTGCCGCTTCCTCGGGAGGGCTGAGTCGCAGCAGCGTCCGTCCCTGGACGAGCCGCGCCCGGCGCGAGAGCGCCGCGTCGTGTGCCCGCTCGGCCCCTTCTTGCGCCGCGGCCGCGAGCGCGGCGGCGCGCTGGTACTCCGAGACGGCGAGGGCCGCCTGCGCCTCGGCCAGGTCGATGCGCGGCCCCTTGCCGAGCGGGTCGGGGAGCTGCCGCAGCCGGACGACGGCGCCCATCGCATCGTGGCCGCGCCCGGCCGCGAGCAGCGCATCGATCAGCTCGAGCCCGATCTCCGGCCGGTTCGGCTGCTCGGCGAAGCGGGTCGAGAGCTCGCCGATCCGCGACAGCGTCGGCCGCGGCTGGCTCGGCCCGAGGACCGTCGGTCGCGGGCCCCGATCCCCGCCCCCGAGGCCGCGAACGGCGACGAGCACGAGCAGGGTCGCGACGAGCGCCGCAGCGGCGGCCACCGCGAGATGGATGCGGTGCCGGCGGGCGAGCTTGCCGATCCTGTAGGACACACCTCCGCGGTGCGCGACGACCGGTCGCCCGTCGAGGAACCGGCGCAGATCCTCGGCGAGCTCCTGCACCGAGGCGTACCGCTCTTCGGGCTCCTTCCGCAGCGCCTTGAGGCAGATCGCGTCGAGGTCGCGGCCGAGCCGCGCCACGGCGTCAGCCGGGACCGTGGACGCGGCATCGCGATCGGGCCCTTCCTCCTTCGTGGCGCGGCGCGCGGCGGTCGACGGAGGCTCGGGCTCCTGCCCGAGGACGGCGAGCTCGAGCGCCCGCGGGTCGCCGGACGCGGCGCGGAACGGGTGGACCCCGGCGAGGAGCACGTAGAGCAGCACACCCAGCGAGTAGACGTCCGACGCGACGGTGACCGGCCCGCCGCGGAACTGCTCGGGGCTCGCATAGGCCGGTGTCAGCGCCCGTGTCTCGGTGCGGGTGACCGAATCCGCGCGCTCGGGATCGATCAGCTTCGAGATGCCGAAGTCGAGCAGCTTGGGGTGCCCGTCGGCCCCCACCAGCACGTTGCCGGGCTTCAGGTCGCGATGCACGATCCGCTGCGCGTGCGCGAACTCGACCGCAGCGAGGACCTCGAGAAACAGCCGCAGGCGCCCCTCGACCGTCAGCTGGCGCTCGCGGGCATGGGCCAGGAGGTCCGAGCCCTCGACGTATTCGAGCGCCAGGTACGCGCTGCCGTCCGCGGCGCGTCCGCCGTCGAGGAAGCGCGCGATGCCGGGGTGCTCGAGCGCCGCCAGGAACTTGACCTCGTCGCGAAAGCGGCGCGCCGACGCAGGCGACGCCTGCCATTGCTCGAGCCGCTTGACGGCCACGCGTCGCACGAAGTCCTCCCCGCGTTGCTCGGCGAGGTACACCCGCCCCATTCCCCCCCGGCCGATCTCGTGGAGGATGTGGTACGGGCCGATCTGTTCGGGGACGGCCTCGGAATCGGCCGGCCCGTCGACACCGAACGGCGAGCGCTCGAGCGCCGACGTCTGGAGGTCGTGGGCCCGCAGCAGCTCGCGCACCTCGCGCGCCATGACCGGGTCACGCTCGTCGAGCCCGGCGAGGAACGCCTCGCGCTCGGCGCTGCCGAGCTCCTCGGCCTGCGCGAAGGCCTCGCGCAACGCGTGGTCGATCACGCGCGAACCTCGAGCCCGCGAGCTGCGACCTCATCTTCGGGTGGGGGCACGGCGAGAGTCTAGCGCCCGCTTCGAGACTCGGCCGCCCTCGCGACGGCGCCCGGGCGGAGGCTCCGGCGACCGCATAAGCTCGCCCGCGATGCCCGAGCTGCCCGAGGTCGAGGTCCTCCGCCTGTCGCTCGCGCGCCGCCTCCTCGGCGTGCGGATCACGCGCGTCGAGGTGCGCGACCGGCGGCTGCGCGAGCCCGTCGACGGCCGCCGCCTCGCCCGCGCCGTCACGGGCAAGCGGGTGCTCGCGCTCGAGCGGCGGTCGAAGTATCTCCTCGCGCACGTCGAGGGCGGGCACACCTTGGTCGTGCACCTCGGCATGAGCGGCCGCCTCACGGTGGTGCCGGCGCGCACTCCCCGCATCGCGCACGAGCACGTGGTCTTCCACCTCGAGGGCGGGGACCGGCTCCGCTTCGTCGACCCGCGCCGGTTCGGCCTCGTGCTCGCCCTGCCGACCACGGAGCTCGCCCGCGACCCGCACTTCGCGGCGCTCGGCCCCGAGCCGCTCGCCGTCAACGGTGAAGTCGCCGAACCGGGCGCCATCGCGAGCGACGGGTTGCCGTTCGACGGCGTCTACCTGCGGCACCGGGCCGCCGGCCGCCGCGGACCGGTCAAGACGTTCCTGATGGACGCCGGCGTCGTGGTCGGCGTGGGGAACATCTATGCGAGCGAGGCGCTGCACCAGGCCGCCATCGACCCGCGTCGCTCCGTCGCCCGCATCGGCGCCGATCGCTGGGAACGGCTCGCGACCGCCGTGCGGGCAGTCCTCGCGCGCGCCATCACGCAGGGTGGGACGACGCTCAACGACTTCGTCGACGGCGAAGGGAACCCGGGCTACTTCCAGGTGGCGCTCGCCGTCTACGACCGCGAGGGGGAGCCGTGCCCGCGCTGCGGCGGCACCGTCCGCCGCGTCGTGCAGGGCGGGCGCAGCACCTACTTCTGCCCGCGGTGCCAGCGGTGAGCGCGGCGGCGGCGCGGCCGCCGCTCGCGGCGGTGCTGCTCGACATGGGCGGGGTGCTGCTCGAGATGGCCAACGAGGCGGGGCTGCCGCGCGGTGCCGCCGACGCGGCGGGGCGCGCTGCGCTTCTCGACCTGCTGCGCGTGCGTGGCGGCCGCGCAAGCGACGCGGACCTCGATCTGCTGCTCTTCGCGCCGTGGCACGTGGAGTATTCGCGGCGCTACGAACGGCAGCGTGAGGCCGAGTGGGGTCCGCATCTCGCGCGTCTGCGAGAAGGGACCGGCGCCGAGGTGAGCGACGCCGAGATGCTCGCGACCTGGTTCGCGCCGTACGGCGCCAGGCTGCGGCCGCTCGACGGCGTCGCCGGAGCGCTCGCCGCGCTGCGCGTGCGCGGGCTGCCGCTCGCGGTCGTCTCCAACGTGGCGCTGCCGGGCCGGCTCTACCAGGAGCGGCTCGAGGCGTTCGGCCTCGCGGCGCCGTTCGCCACCTTCCGCTTCAGCAGCGACGCCGGGAGCCGCAAGCCGGCGCCGGCGATGCTCCTCTCGGCGCTCGAGGAGGTCGGAGTGGCGCCGGACGCGGCGCTGATGGTTGGCGACCGCCGGAAGAGTGACGTGGCGGCAGGGCGCGCCGCGGGCACGCGCACGGTGTGGCTCCGGTCGCAACACGCCGACGGACCGGAGCCGGACTTCACCATCGACCGGCTCGACGAGCTGCCGCGCGTCATCGACCTGTTGTAGCGCCGTGGCACCCGCACGGGCGGGGACAGGCCCCGCCCTACATCAGAGGCATGCGTCGAGGGGTCAGCCGTCCGCATCCGCTGTAGGGGCGGGCCCTGCGCCCGCCCGCCCCGCCCATAGAATGCGCCCCGTGAGCTCGACCGACTCGCGACGTCTCCTCCGTTCGGAGCCCCGCCCCTGAGCCTCACAGCAAACCGCCCCGTCGTCCTCGGGGTCGCCGGCGGCACCGGCTCGGGGAAGACGTCCGTGGCGCAGTCGATCCTCGGCGCCGTGGGCCGCGACCGGCTCGCCTTCCTCTCCCAGGACAGCTACTACCGCGACATCGCCTGGGAGAGCGCGGAGCAGCTCCACGACCACAACTTCGACCACCCGGCGGCGATCGACACGCCGCTGCTCGTCACCCACCTGCGCTCGCTGCGCCGCGGCGAGGGCGTGGACGTGCCCGTCTACGACTTCGTGCACCACCGCCGCGGCCCCGAGACAATCCGCGTCGAGCCCCGCTCCGTAGTGCTGGTCGAGGGGATTCTCCTCTTCGTCGAGCCGGCCGTGCGCGGCCTGCTCGACTTCAAGATCTACGTCGACACCGACGCCGACGTTCGCCTGGTACGCCGGCTGCGGCGCGACATCGCGGAGCGGGGGCGAACCATGGACGACGTGCTGCGGCAGTATCTCGAGACGGTGCGCCCGATGCACCTGGAGTTCGTCGAGCCCTCGAAACGGTGGGCCGACGTCATCGTCCCCGAGGGTGGCGAGAACCGCGTCGCGCTCGAGATGGTGGCCGCGCGCGTGGAGCAACTTCTGTTGAGCTGATGGCAATCCCTTGAGCTGATGACCTTCCGTTGAGGTGATGACCAGCGAGCTCGTCCCCCCCGCCGCCGACGACACCGTCGACGTCGCGCTCATGCAGCGGATGACCCGCGGCGACGGAGCTGCGCTCGACGCGCTGTTCGGCCGCCACGGCGACCGCGTCCACGGGCTGCTCCTGCGCATGCTGGGCGCGAGCGGCGAGGCGGAGGAGGTGCTGCAGGAGGTCTTCCTGCAGGCGTGGAAGAAGGCGGACTCCTACCGGCCCGACCGCAGCTCGCCGCGGGGCTGGCTGCTCGTCATGGCACGCTCGCGGGCGCTCGACCGCATGCGGGCGACGCGCTCCGCCCGGCGCCGCGACGAGGGCGCCCTCCAGGAACAGCCGCTCGTGGCCCCGGCCGAGGCGGACCTCGAGATCGAGCGGCTGGAGCTCGCCACGCGGACGCGCGAGCTCCTCGCCGAGCTGCCGCCGGAGCAGCGGGAGGCGATCGAGCTCGCCTTCTTCGGCGGGCTCACGCACACTGAGGTGGCGTCCCGCCTGGGGGTGCCCCTCGGGACCATCAAGTCGCGCATCCTGATGGGAATGAAGAAACTGAAACAGGGTCTGAGTCCGTACCGATAACAGATGGCCACCACCTGCCCATTCGAAGACCACGCAGCGGCGCACGCCCTGGGCGCCCTCGACGCCGAGGAGCGGGCGGCGTTCGAGCGCCACCTCGCCGAGGGTTGCCCCACGTGCGGGCCCGAGCTCGCGGCGATGGAGCGGGTGGTGGAAGCGATCGCGGCCAGCGCCCAGCCGGTGCGGCCGCGCACGGAGGTGCGCCGGCGGGTCGTCGAGCGCGCCACCGGCGTGGTGCCTTTGCGCCGGCCCGGCCCCGTGCCGCGGACCGGGAGCCGCGTTCTCGCGCTCGCGGCCTCGGTGGCGCTGCTGCTGGCGGCCGGAGCCGTCCTCTGGGGGACGAGGCTCGAGCGTCGCCTCGCAACGGCGGAAGGGGAGCGCGCGGCCCTCATCGCCGAGCTCACGCAAGCCCAGGCGACGCTCGCCCGGGCTCAGGCGACGGTCGAGCGTGGCCGGATCGAGCGCGCCGCCCTGCAGCGGCAGCTGTCGGTCCTGGGGGCGAATCGCCTCGAACAGGTGCAGCTCGCGGCCCTGCCGCCCGCCCCGTCGGCAAACGGGCGCCTGTTCGTCGACCCGTCGAGCGGCGAGGCCGTTTTCGCCGCGTCCAAGCTGCCCACCCTGCCGCGCGACCGCACCTACCAGCTCTGGTTCATCGCCGGCGGGAAGCCGGTCTCGGCGGGAACCTTCGACGTCGGGGAGCGGGGGAGTGCGCGGCTCCTCGTGCAGTCGGTGCCGCCCGCGGGCTCGATCGATGCGTGGGCGGTGACCGTGGAGCCGGCGGGGGGCGTCCCGCAGCCGACGGGCGCGATGGTGCTCAAGAGCTGACGCCGGCCCGGGAACGCGCGCCGGAGAGTCACCGCGCGGGCTATGCTCCTCGCTCTTTCAAGGGAGAGCGCATGCGCCATCGCCGTCTCGCCACAGCCCTGACGCTGCTCGTCGTCGCCCTCGCCGGCTGCCGGCGCTCCGCCGAGCCGGTGGCGCGGCTGACCCTCACGCAGAGGCAGCTCCAGCTCCCGCACGGCGCGATGGTGCCGCTCGACCTCAAGTGGCAGCCGACGGTCGCGCTTCCGGCGGGGACCGCGCCGGTCGTCTTCGTGCACCTGCTCGACGCCCAGGGCGCCGTGGCCCGCACGTTCGACCACCCCTTCCCCGGCCGCTGGATCGTCGGCGAGACGACCACCGACCGGGTGGCGCTCTACCACTCGGCGATCGGTCCGGCGCTGCCGCCCGGGGACTATCGCCTGACCGTGGGTCTCTACGACGGCCAGGAGAAGCGCTTCGCGCTCGGCGTCGAGGGGGAGGAGCGCGGGCGCCACGAATACGTGGTGGCCCAGGTGCGGGCGCCTCAGCTCTCGACCTCGGCCCCTGCCTTGACCTTCTCGCCCGAGTGGCAGGCGCCCGAGCCGGGCGGCGACCGCCAGGCGGTGGCGCGGCGCTGGCTCTCCGGCGACGGGAGCCTCGAGGTGACGAAGCTGGCGCCACCGGCGCGGCTCTGGATGCTGTTGCGGATCCCGAAGGTCGAGCCGCCGCTGCGCATGCTCCTCGATCCAGGGGCGGCGGTCGCCACGGTCGGGGTGAGCTCCAATTGCGGCAGCGGCTTCTCGGCTGACGTCACGGGCGAGGGGTTCCACCAGCTCGCGGTACCCATCGCGGCGCCGGGCCCTTGCAAGGTCGGCTTCGACACCAACTACGTGGTGGTCGAGATGGGGACGGGGCGCAAGCTCTCGCTCGGCCTCGAGCAGGTCGGCTGGGAGCCCGGCGTGGCGACCAGCGTCTCGCCGACGGCGCCGTAGGGCCCGCTACCTCGCCGGCGCGCCGGCTACTTGCCGAAGCTCGCGGTGGCGACGACCGGGAGCCCGGACATCGCCTCGAGCGGCGTCCAGACCTCGACGCCGTCCTCGGTGCCGATGCGGTACCACTTCGCGCTCGCCAGCGTCACCTCGACCTTGTATTTGCCGTCCGCCGGCGCCGTCCGCCCGGTCTCGCTCGTCCAGAAGTTGTAGAGCCGCACCGTCGCCGTCTTGCCGGGGTCGAGGCGCTGCATGAAGAGCTGGTTGCGGTAGACGGGCAGCTCGGTGCCGTTGACCTTGACGGTGAAGGCGAGCTGCGAGGCAATGCGGTCGCCTTTGTTGGCGATGTCGACGCTGAGCCGGCAGAGAGTGTCGGCGCCGGCGTTCGGCGGCGTCACCGTGACGGCGGCGATGGCGAGCGGCGACGACGCGGCCGCCGGCTTCTCGGCCTGGGCGGGTTTCGCCTCGGCGGAGGTGGCGGGCGCGGGCCGCAGCACGACGGCGGCGACGAGCAGCGTCGCCAGGCCGAGCAGTCGGGTGGTGGAGCGTTGTGGATCGATCACGGCTTGGTCCTCGGGCTCGGTCCGGACGCCGCACATCGTACCTCGCGCTGCTAGCAGCCCGTGGTGGAAGTGGCATGGCCCGCGCGCCCCGGCGCCCTTCGGGTTGCTGGCGGCACGGGGTCATCCGCGGCGTTGCGCCGCCTGCGACGATCGGGGGAGATCGCCTCGGCGGCGCGCCTTGCGGCTGCCCCCGTGGCGCCAGCAACGCGAGCCATGCCACTCCCACCACGGGCTGCTAGCCTCGCGGCATGAAGGACCGTGCCGACGCCATCCTCCGCTCCGAGCAAGCCGCCTACCTCGATCGCCTGCTGCCGCCGCGGGACGCGATCCTCGCCGAGATGGAGGCGTGGAGCGCCGAGCGCGGCGTGCCCAGCTCGGACCCCGAGGTGGGGCGGCTGCTCTCGATCCTGGCCCGCTCGCGCAACTCGCGGCTCATTCTCGAGGTGGGCACGGCGATCGGCTACGGCACGCTCTGTCTCGCGCGCGGCGCGCCGCAGGCGCGGGTGCTCAGCATCGATCCCGACGCCGAGCGGCGGGACGTGGCGCGACGGTTCCTCGAGCGCGCGGGCGTGCTGGCGCGCGTCGAGCTGATCGACGGGGAGGCGCTCGCCGTGATCCCGCGGCTCGACGGGCCCTTCGACCTCGTCTACCTCGACGCACTGAAACACGAGTACCGGCGCTACCTCGACCTGCTCGTGCCGAAGCTCGCGATCGGCGGCCTGGTCGTCGCCGACAACCTGCTCTGGAAGGGGCGGGTGGCGGAGCCGGCCGAGGAGAAGGACCCCGATGCGGACGCCCTGCGCGCGTTCAGCGGCTACCTGATGATGCACCCGCAGCTCGAGGCCGTCGTGCTGCCGCTGGGCGACGGTGTCGGGCTCGCGGTGAAGACGAAGCCGACGGTGATGGAGCAGGGCGGCCCGTTCTAGTCCATTCGGTGGACTGCGCGGGCGGGGACAAGCCCCGCCCCTACGCTCAGAAGTGACTGCCGATACGGCTCCGGATGTAGGGGCGGGGCTTGTCCCCGCCCGCGCGCGGCACTATCCGCTGTACTTCACCGAGCAGCCGTACGACGTCGTGCTCGCCGGGTCGGCGGGCTTGCCGGCGGCGTGCGCGGTGAGGGCGGCGTCGACGTAGTTCTGGCGCTTCTTGCCGCGGCCGTACGGGTCGTCGTCGATGGCGCCGCGGTAGACGACCTTGCCCTCTTCGTCGATGACGAACATGTGTGGCGTCGTCGAAGCGCCGTAGGCGTGGCCGACCTTGCCGTCGCTGTCGGAGAGCACCGGATAGTTGATGCCGTGGTCCTTGTCGTATTTCGCGTGCTGCTCGGAGGAGAGGAAGTCGCGGTGACCTTTCGCCGTGCTGTTGACCGCCAGCCAGACGACGTTCGAGTGCGCGGTGGCCGTGCGCGTCATCGTCCCCTCCTCCGCGTGGCGGCGCGAGAAGGGGCAGTTGGGGTTGATCCACTCGAGCACCACGACGCGCCCTCGGTAGTCGGCGAGGCGATGCAGCTTCCCCTCGAGGTCGGGGAGGGAGAAGTCGGGGGCGAGCGCGCCGACGGGGGTCTCGGCCCCGGCTCGGGAGCAGGCGGGCAGGAGGAAGGCTACGGCCAACGCGAGGGTGAGGCGGTGTGCGTGGTGGCGCATCGTGGGACCTCCCGGGTTGTGCAGTCGGTCTAGAGAATAGCCGGCGTGCCGGCGAGCCAGACGCCGCCCGCACCGGCGGCGAGCGCGGCGAGGAGCCAGGCGATCCGACGCGCCCCGGTCGCGGTGGACGCCTCCCGGGCGCAGAGGGCGATGGTGAGCCACGAGATCTCGACCGCGGCGACCTGAACCGTCGGCAGGATCGGTCCGAGCCGGAAGGCGCCCCAGACGAGGGCGCCGGCGGCGAGGAACCCGAGGGCGCGCGTCGCGTCTTGGCTCGTGATCCGCGCACGGCCGGGCAGTGAGCTCGCGAGGGCGGACGGGACCGCGAACCCGACCACGAGCGCGCTCGCCGTCGCCAAGGGCGGCGTTGCCGTCCACCCGGCGAGCGGCAGCCAGGGGAGCGCGAGGAGCGCGGAGCCCGCCGCGAGGGCCGTCATCGCCGGCAGCCGCGACGGCGGCGAGAGCCAGAGCGCGAGCGCCAGCGCCAGGGCCGGAAGTGCCAGCGCGGCGAGGAGGGCAGGCTCGGCGAGCGGTGCCGCGATGCCCGCGGTGCGGCCGACGAGGCCGATCGCCGCCAGCGCCGCCGCCATCCCGAGCGCGGCGAACGCAGGCGCGCGCCAGCGGGCGCGCTGGCCTGCGGGATCGTCCGGGGCGACAGATCGCACGAGGGGCAGGAGCAGCACCGCGAGCCCGGCCGGATTGAGCGCGAGGAGGGCTCCGAGGAGAAGCGCGGAGATCCAGTCACGCGGCGACGCGCCGGCACGCCCTGCGCCGCCCGCGCGGGCGATGCCGGCCGCGGCCGCGGAGCTCGCCGTTCCCCCCGTCGCCAGCTCGGCGACCGCCGCCACCGCCCGCGGCCCCTCGGCGCTCGGCAGACCGGTCACGGTCCAGGCGACGCGCAGGGCGTCGGGCGGCTTGCTCACGACGTCGGCTCGCACCGGCACCCGGAAGCGCGCGCTCCCGTCTTCGACCGTCGTCTCTGCCGCTCCGAAGCTCGCGCCGGGGGTGGGCTCGAGGAACAGCTCGGGCCTGGTGGCGCCCGCGGGCAGCCCGGCGAGGGTGAGCATCAGGCTGGGCTCGGGATCGATGACATACCTTGCCGTCGGCGTTACGCGAGCGGCCGCGGGGGTGAGCGGCAGGCGCCCCTCCCACGCGCGGAGCAGCGCCTCGTCGGCGTCGGCCGGCGGGGCGGCGGGAAGGTCGACCTCGAGATCGTCGTGGTACGGAATGCACTCGACGGCGCAGGCGACGTAGTCGACCCCGACCGCCAGGCGTGGGGGGGCCGGGCCGGCGAGCCGCAGCGGGTAGAGCACCTCGCCCTCGTAGCCGAGCGCCTCGAGGCCGCCGGGCAGCCGGAAGCGGGTCGGGGCAGGGAAGAGCAGTCGCGCCGCCGGCGCCACCACGCCCGCCGCCGCCGCCACGGCGACCTCGGGGGGCGCGCCGGCGTCGCCCGGGTGCTTCCAGTAGACGTGCCACCCGGGCGCCAGCCGGAAGTGGAGGCCGAGCCGCGCCTCGTCGCCGGCGGGGAGGCCGGCCACGAGCCGGACGGCGACCGTGCCGTGATCGCTCCAGGGCGACGCGGTCGCCCTCGCGGCGTGCTGGAACGCCACGGCAGCAACGAGGGCGCAGGCGGACGCCAGGGTCGATCGCACGGCGCCGAGCATAGATCCGGTGGCCACAGCCAGTCCGTAGGCCAAGCTGGGGGGACGCGAAGAAGGAGACGCGATCAGAGGAGTGTTCCTCAGCCCGCGAGGGGAGTGTCCCCCGCTTCACGGACGGCGTTCGGAGCCTGTGAAACAATCCGCTAACACCCAGGGCGCCAATGGACGACACCACCGCCGCCGCAGAGCAGCGATTCCCTCCGCTACCGGAGTCGCTGCCCATCCTCGTCCTGCGCTCGGCGGTGCTCTTCCCGTCGGG
>Ga0075421_100001961_pt1 | contig 24376 bp, 22 predicted proteins | sample SoiMetdeltSBSDD5_FD_75292 | JGI IMG/M metagenome (GOLD analysis project Ga0075421, IMG submission 75292) | Bulk soil microbial communities from a Populus tree surrounding site in Tennessee, USA - Soil MetaG P. deltoides SBSDD5 | ecosystem: Environmental > Terrestrial > Soil > Tree plantation...
CCGGCGGCACGCCTTGCGCCCACGCAACCGGAGCCCGAGCGAGCGCGCCGGCGAGCGTACATAGAAGCGCACATACAAGTATGAACACGGTGGCTACGGCCACCCGACAGGCAGCATGCATTTCAGGACTACCCCCGCTTTGCCTTGCGTGATCCTGATGTGACGCCCCGCACGAATCGGAATCTCGAACTGGCTCAATCAGCTGTCTTGCATTAGCAGAAATGTGGCCCTCGCTGGAAAAAGGCCTTTTCACGCGAGGGTGCCGGGGAAAACCTGTGGAGGGAGCTGGACCGTGCCAGGCCAAGACGCGAACACTGCGGCATTGCCTTCCGCCGGCGCGCCGGAGCGGGACCTCAGTGCGTGCATCGAGGGCGCGGCGGGCATCGTCGAGCTCAACCGGCCACGCGCGCTCAACGCCCTCACCTCGGCCATGCGCGCGGACATTGCCGCTGCGTTCACCGCGTGGGCTCGCGATCCGCAGGTGTACGCGGCGCTGATCGTGTCCGGCACCGAGCGGGCGTTTTGCGCGGGCGGGGACGTGCGCGAGATGGTGGCGTGCGGCAGGCGGGATCTCGACGCGGCGTGCCGTCTGCTGGCGGCGGAGTACGCGCTCAACTGGCAGCTCGACTGCTTCTGCAAGCCGACAGTGGCGCTGATGGACGGCGTGGCGATGGGCTCGGGCGTGGGCATCACCCTCTTCGGCACGCATCGGGTGGCGGGCGAGCGCTACCGCTTCGCCATGCCCGAATGCGGCATCGGCCTGTTCCCGGACGACGGCGTGGGCTGGGTGCTGGCCCGTTTGCCCGATGCGATCGGCATGTATCTGGCGCTCACCGGCCGTTCCATCGGCCGTGCCGACGCCTGGCGGCTGGGGCTCGTCACGCATTGCGTTCCTGCGGCCGCTTTCGGCGACATCCGCCGTGCCGTGGCCGATGCCGATCCGGTCGATCCCGTGCTCGACGAACGCCACGAGGAGCCGGGTGCGGGCGAGCTCGACGCGGTGCGGGAGACGATTGCGCGCTGCTTCGGGGCCGGCAGCGTGGAGGGCGTCGTCGCCGCTCTGGAAGCCGAGCAGGGTACGGGGCGGTCATGGGCCGAGGGCGCTCTGCGCGATCTCGGCCGCGCATCGCCGACCTCGCTGAAGGTGACCTTCCGCCACATGCGCGAGGCAGCCGGGCTCGATCTCGCCGCCACGCTCGCCCAGAACTACCGCCTCGCCTGCCGGTTCATGGCTGGCCACGATTTCTACGAGGGCGTGCGCGCGGCCCTCGTCGATCGCGACCAGGCGCCCAAATGGCGCCCCGAGCGGCTCGCGGATGTGAGCGCCGCCGTCGTCGAGGGCTATTTCGCACCGCTCGAGGGCGAGGAGCTGCAACTCGCCTCCCGCGGCGAGATGCAGGCCGTGCGCTGACCGCGCCCGGCGTTGGGATGCCTCCCAGGCCGCCACGGCGAAGAGTCGCAGCCGCGGAGACCCGGCGCAGGAGCATGCTGCAATCCCTGCGAAAGCGGCGCCGCCGGAGCCGCGCTTCGGCAGCACCTGCAAGCCGGGCGACGGAAGGCGCCCGCCCTGCGCGTTCCATCCGTGACGATGGTACTGCGCCCGCCTCTGGGGGACGCAAAATTTCCGGGCCACCCCATCGCTTATGGCGCTTGCAGGCCCTAGACTGGCCGGAGACTGGCCGGAGACTGGCCGGAGACTGGCAGGGCAGAGCGCCGAGGCTTGCTTGCAGGCTCCGGCCTTGCGGGTTCCGGCAAGCCGGACGCGGACGGGCACCAAGGCGGCGGGAGGCATGGCGAGGTCCAGACTGATGCTGCTGATGGGCCGCCTGGCCCCGCTGGCGAGCGTTGCGTTGTCAGCCGTCGCCGTCGTTGCCGCGGCGGCGTATTTTTTTTGGCAGACGCCGCACGACAGCCCGAAGGCCGCCGACACCAAGACCGCCGCCGACAGCAAGGGCGGCCCCGCCAGGAAGGGCGAGGGCAAGGGGCGCTCCGGCCCCGCGCCCGTGGTCGCCGGCAGCGTGGCGGAAGCCGACATGCCGGTGATCCTGACGGCGCCCGGCACCGTGGAGCCATTGGCCCACGTGGCGGTGCGGACCCGGGTCGACGGCCAGATCGTCGAGGTGGCCTTCAACGAGGGCGATCTCGTCGAGGAGGGCAGCGTGCTGTTTCGCCTCGACGACCGCATCGTCAGGGCACAGATCGCGCAGGCCGAGGCCAACATCGCCAAGGATCAGGCGGCGCTGCGCGACGCCGAGGCCACGCTGACGCGGCGCGAGGCGCTGGTGGGCCGGCAGATCGTGACCGAGGCCTCGGTGGACCAGGCGCGCTTTGCGGTCGAGGGCCTCAGGGCCAGCATCGCCGCGGGACGCGCGCTCCTGGAGACGCAGAAGACGCAGCTCGACTACCTCACCATCCGCGCGCCCATCACCGGCCGCACCGGCGGTCTCTCCGCCAAGCTCGGCACCCAGGTGCGCGCACAGGATGCCGCGGCCCTGGTGACGATCAACCAGACCCGGCCGATCCTGGTGACCTTCTCTCTTCCGCAGCGCGAGCTGCCGGCCATCCGGCGCGCGCTCGCCGCCAAGGCCAAGGCCGAGGTGGTCGTGCCCGGCTCCCAGCGCATGCCGGTGCCGGCCACCATCGCCTTCATCGACAACCAGGTGGACAAGCAGACCGGCGCCATCGCCGTCAAGGTCCTGGCCGAGAACCCCGACGAGGTGCTCTGGCCGGGCCAGGCCGTCGAGGTGGCGCTGACCGTGGAGGTCAAGAAGCGCATGCTCTCGGCGCCGGCGAGCGCCGTCATGCCGGCGCAGCAGGGCATGATCACCTGGGTGATCGGGCCCGACAACAAGGTGACCCCGCGTGTGGTGACGGTGGAGCGCATCGTCGGCCAGACGGTGTTCATCTCCAGCGGCGTGGCGGCCGGCGAGCGGGTGGTGACAGACGGCCAGCTGCGCCTGGCGCCCGGCACCACGGTCATCATCGAGGATCGCCGCGGCCCCGCCGCCCCCGTGGGGGAGGAGCGGCGTGCCAGGAGCCGCAGCTGAGGGAGGCGGTAGCCAGATGCGTGTCTTCGAGGTCGGGACGCGGACCATTACAGTCGTCGCGAAGCATTCGAGTGCCGGCGCAGACACGATGGCGACCGAGATCTCCGCGCCACTGGAGCGCAGGTTCGCGACCATCTCCGGGATCGCCTCGATCGCGTCCGCGAGCACGGACGGCAACAGCACGATCACCATCGAGGTCGAGCCCGAGAGCAGCATCGACGCCGTTACCCTCGAGGTGCAATCCGCGATCTCAGAGGTCCCTCTGCCGAAGGACCTGCCTTTGCAGCCGACGGTGGTCACGGGAGGAGCCCGCTAGATGCGCTTTTCCGAGGTCTGCATCCGCCGCCCGGTGATGACGACGCTGCTGATGGCGTCGCTCCTGCTCGCCGGCTTCTTCGGCTACCGCCAGCTGCCGCTGGCCGCCATCCCGCGCATCGACGTGCCCACCATCACCGTGACCACGCTGTTCCCCGGCGCCAGCCCGGACACCATGGCCGTATCGGTCTCGGCGCCGCTCGAGCGCCAGTTCGCGACCATCGCCGGCGTCACCAGCACCACCTCGCTCAACACCGAGGGCAGCTCGCAGATCACGCTGGAGTTCGACCTCAACCGCAACATCGACGCCGCCGCGCTCGACGTGCAGTCGGCGATCTCGGTGGCCGCGCGCCAGCTGCCCGAGGACCTGCCCACGCCGCCGGCCTATCGCCGCGTCAATCCGGCGGACGCGCCGATCATCTTCCTGGCCTTGACCTCCGACACCGCGCCCTCCCAGGAGATGAACGAGTTCGCCGACAAGGTGATGAGCCCGCGCCTCTCCACCATCAACGGCGTCGCCCAGATCAACATCCAGGGCGCGCAGAAGCGCGCCGTGCGCATCCGCTACGACCTCGACGCGCTGGCGAGCCGCGGTATCTCGGTGGAGGAGATCACCGAGGTCGTCAACAAGGAGTCCAGGATCAAGCCGGTCGGGAGCATCCGCACTCAGCGCCAGATCTACATCCTCGAGGTGGCGGGCGCCGAGCCGACGGCGGCATTCTTCAAGCCGCTCATCGTGGCCTGGCGCAACGGCGCCCCGGTGCGGCTCGAGGACATCGCCAAGGTCGAGGATTCGGTCGAGAACGACCAGGCACGCGCCGAGTACGACGGGGTACGCTCCATCATCCTGTCGATCCAGCGCCAGCCCGACGCCAACACCGTCGCCGTCACCGACGCCATCAATGCGGCGATCCCCGAGTTCCAGCGCCTGCTGCCGCCGACCGTCAAGCTCAGCGTGCTCAGCGACCGCTCGATCTCGATCCGCGACTCCGTGCACGATGTGCAGATCACCCTGTTTCTGACGGCGGTGCTGGTGATCCTGGTGATCCTGGCGTTCCTGCGCACGTGGCGCGCCACCTTCATCCCGGCGCTGGCCTTGCCGTTGTCGATCATCGGCACCTTCGCCGGCATGGCGCTGATGGGCTTCTCGCTCGACAACGTCAGCCTGCTGGCGCTGACGCTAGCGCTCGGCTTCGTGGTCGACGACGCCATCGTCGTGCTCGAGAACATCGTGCGCTACGTCGAGCAGGGCATGCGCCCGTTCGAGGCGGCGATCCGCGGCGCCCGGGAGATCGGCTTCACCGTGGTGTCGATCACCATCTCCCTGGTGGCGGTGTTCATCCCGATCCTGTTCATGGGCGGCATCGTCGGGCGCTTCTTCTTCGAGTTCGCCATGACGATCTCCATGGCGATCCTGCTCTCGGGCTTCATCTCGCTGACGCTCACGCCGATGCTGGCCTCGCGCATGCTCAAGGCCCACCACGCGGCCGAGGCGCGGCCCGGGCTGCTCTCGCGCGGCTTCGAGGCGGGCTACAATCTGATGGCGCGCGCCTATCGCGTGACGCTCGATGCCTCGCTCAGGGTGCCGTGGCTCATGCTGCTCGTCACGCTCGGCACCATCGGCGCCACGGTCTGGGCCTTCGGGGAGGTCAAGAAGGGCTTCATGCCGGTGGAGGACACCAGCATCATCATCGTGCGCACGGAGGCGGCGCCCGACATCGCCTTCGAGGCCATGCTGGAGCGGCAGCGCGCCGTCGCCGAGCGCATCCGCGCCGACCCCGACGTGCTCTACGTCAACTCCAACGTGCAGCAGACCTTCTTCAACCCGACCCTCAACCGCGGCAGCATCTTCGTCCAGCTCAAGTCGCGCAGCGAGCGCCAGGGCGGGGTGGATATCACCGCGGTGCAGAACCGGCTGCGGCGCCTCCTCGCCGACATTCCCGGCGTCCGCTCCTTCCCGGTGCCGCTGACGAACATGCGCATCGGCAGCCGCGGCGGCGCCTCGGCCTATCAGTATACGCTGACCAGCGTCGACCAGGCCGAGCTCTACGACTACGCCCAGCGCCTCATCGACCGCGTCAAGGCGGCGCCCGGCTTCGCCGATGTCACGAGCGACCTGACGCTGGGCGCGCGCCAGGTCAAGCTGCACGTCGACCGCGACGCGCTGGCGCGCTTCGGCATCGACGTGGATGCAGTGCGCACGGCGCTCTACTCGGCGTTCGGCAACCGCAAGATCGGCACGGTCTACACGGCGTCGAACGACTACGCGGTAATCATGGAGGTCGACAGGGCCCAGCTGCTCGATCCCGGCGTCCTCTCCAAGATCAGCATCCGCAGCAAGGCCGGCCAGCAGGTGCGGCTCGACTCGGTGGCGACCATGACCCTGGTGCCGGGGCCGGTCTCGGTGTCGCGCCAGAGCCAGCTGCCGGCGGTCACCATCACCTTCAACCTGGCGCCCGGCTACACGCTGGGTCAGGCGGTGAACTCCATGCGCGAGCTCGAGCGCGAGGTGAAGATGCCGCCCATCATCACCGGGCAGTTCGCCGGCACCGCCCAGGTGTTCGAGAGCTCGTTCCGCGACCAGCCGCTGTTGATCCTCGCCGCCATTCTCACCGTCTACATCGTGCTCGGCATCCTCTACGAGAGCTTCATCCACCCGATCACGATTCTCTCCGGCCTGCCGTCGGCGAGCCTCGGCGCGCTCCTGGTGCTGTGGATGTTCGACGTGGAGCTGACGATCATCGCCATGATCGGCATCATCCTGCTCGTCGGCATCGTCAAGAAGAACGCCATCATGATGGTGGACTTCGCCATCGAGGCGCGGGCGCGCGGCGCCTCCCCGCGCGACGCCATCCGCGAGGCGTGCCTCCTGCGCTTCCGCCCGATCATGATGACGACGATGGCGGCGCTGTTCGGCACGCTGCCGATCGCGGTCGGCTGGGGCGCCGGCGCCGAGCTGCGCCAGCCCCTGGGCCTCGCCGTGGTTGGCGGCCTCGCGGTCTCGCAGCTGCTCACGCTCTACATCACGCCCTCCGTCTACCTCTTCATGGAGTGGGTCGGCAGCAAGCTGGGCGCCGGCCGGCGCGAGCACATCCCCGGCGAGGAGGCGCCCCCCGCCGCCGAGCCCCGCGCGGCCGCGGAGTAGATCTACCCGTCATCCCGGACGGAGCGATGCGCGCCGAAGGCGCGCAGCGCTCCGATCCGGGACCTCGGAAGGCAGGCGCCGACTCGCTCGCCGAGGTCCCGGATAGCCTCGCCTGGCGGCTCCCCCGGACTTGATCCGGGGTTCCGGGATGACGGGTATGGTGTTACGCCTCGTCCACGATGGGGTTGCGCAGCACGCCGATCTTCTCGACCTCCACCTCGACGGTGTCGCCGGCCTTCATCCACGCCGGCGGCTTGCGCGCATGCGCCACGCCGGAGGGGGTGCCGGTGGCGATGACGTCGCCCGGAGCCAGCGTCATGAACTCCGACAGTGTCGCGATGATCTTCGCCGTGGAGAAGATCATGTCGGAGGTGTTGGAGTCCTGCATGGTCTCGCCGTTGACGCGCGTGGCGATCCGCAAGCCGGAGGCGCCGGGCGGCAATTCGTCGGCGGTCACCACCCAGGGGCCGAGCGGCCCGGTGGAGTCGAAGTTCTTGCCCGGCGTCCACTGCGTGGTCTTGCGCTGGAAGTCGCGCACCGACACGTCGTTGAAGAGCGTGTAGCCGAACACGTGCTCCAGTGCCGTCGCCTCGGGGATGTGGCGCCCGCCCTTGCCGACGACGATGGTAAGCTCGCACTCGTAGTCGAGCTGGATGGAAGCCTTGGGCCGGATCACCGGTGCGCCGGCCGCCGTCAGCGACGTCGGCACGCGCAGGAAGAACGAGGGATAGGTGGGGATCGGGTGCCCGCCCTCCTTGGCGTGCAGCGCATAGTTGAGCCCGACGCAGATCATCTTGTCCGGCCTGGCGAACGGCAGCGCCGGTTTCACCGTGCCCAGCATCTGCTTCGCGGACGCCAGCGCCCTGCCCGCCGCGGCCTTGGCCCTGGCGAGCGCATCGGGGCCGGCGGCGATCAGGCCCGCCAGGTCCTTGGGCAGCGAGGGATCGGCGGCGCCGAGGTCGATCACGGTCTCGCCCTCGACCAGGCCCAGTGCGGCGCCCCTGCCCTTCTCGAACATCATCAGCTTCATGGGTCCATCTCCTTCCTTGTCGTGTCATGCCGGGGCTTGCCTGCACCGGCGAAGGCCGGTGTCCCCGGCATCCAGTCAACAACGAGCGCCGGAGCAAGTGGCAAGATGGATCCCGGCAACAAGTGCCGGGATGACATCGAACGCAACATTGGTGCCATAAAATCAGCTCCGGGCTGCCGCCGCCTCCTCGGCGCGGATCTGCTCGAGGGTGCGCTCGCGGTGCTTCAGCCACCAGCCGTACTGCACAGGCCAGTCGTCCATCGCCTCGATCGCCTTGCGGCCGAGCGCGATCTCGGCCATCTGCGCCCAGCACGGATTGACGAGCGCCTCGCGGGCAATGGCGACGAGGTCGGCCTGTCCCTTCTGCAGGATGCTCTCGGCGACGTGTGGATCGACGATGAGCCCGACCGCCATCGTCTTGACCTTCCCCTCGCGCCGCACGCGCTCGGCGTACGGCACCTGGAAGCCCCAGCTGCGCTTGACGCGCGCGGCCGTCGCGGAGCCGAAGAGCCCGCCGGAGGAGCAGTCGATCACGTCGATGCCGCGCGCCGCGAGCTCCTTCGCGTATGCCACCGTGTCGTCCAGGCTCCAGCCGCCCTCCAGGCCGTCGACGGCCGAGACGCGCAGGAAGAGCGGCTTCGACCTGGGCCACACCGCCCGCACGGCCTCCGCCACCTCGAGCGGAAAGCGGGTGCGGCCGGCAAAATCGCCGCCGTAGGCATCGTTGCGCCTGTTGCAGAGCGGCGAGAGGAACTGATGGATCAGGTAGCCGTGCGCGTTGTGGATCTCCAGGAGCTCGAACCCTGCCTCCAGTGCCCGCTCGGCCGCATCGGCCCACTGGCGCTTGAGCACGGCGAGGTCGGAGATCGATAGCTGCGTGGGCACCAACCAGCCCTCCCCCAGCGGCTCGGCCGTCGGGGCCACGGGCTGCCAGGTCCTCTCCCCGCGGGCGAGGTCCTCCGGCGTCAGCGGCCCGTTGCCGTACCAGGGCCGCTGCATGGAGCCTTTGCGCCCGGCGTGGGCGATCTGGATGCCCGGCACCACGTTCAGCGACGTCATGAGCCGGGCGATGCGCTGCAACGGCGGGACATGCGCCGCCGACCACAGCCCCATGTCGCCGTTTGTGATGCGGCCCTCATCCGTCACCGCGGTGGCCTCGACGATGACGCAGCCGGCGCCGCCCAGGGCCAGCCGTCCCAGGTGCGCGAGGTGGAAGTCCTGGGCGATGCCGTCGACCGCCGAATAGGTGGCCATCGGCGCGATCACGACGCGATTCTTCAGCGTCACCTCGGCGATGCCGAGCGGCGTGAAAAGCAACGGCTTGGTCATTGCAGCGGCGATTCCCCCTACGAGGAGGGGGTCAGACCCCTCGCCTCGACTGTGGTATTTCATCACCAGCGTTGGTGGCGAGGGGTCTGACCCCCGCTTGTCTGCATGGCCCGAACGGCAGCAGGATGACGGTGCACCGTCAAGTCCCAGCCGCGAGGGGGATATCCGCCATGAGCAACCTGCAAACCGACGCCGCCCGGCTGTGGGGCACCCTGATGGAGACGGCGGCCATCGGCGGCACCGCCAAGGGCGGCATCCGCCGGCTCACGCTGACGGACCTCGACGCCGAGGTGCGCGCCTGGTTCCGCAGGGCGGCCGAGGCTGCCGGCGCCACGGTGACGCTCGACGACATGGGTACCATGTTCGCGCGCCGGGGAGGCCAGCGCAGCGACGTGCCCCCGATCGCCATCGGCAGCCACCTCGATACCCAGCCGACGGGCGGCAAGTTCGACGGCTGCCTCGGCGTGCTGGCGTCCCTGGAGGTGCTGCGCACGCTCGCCGACGCCGGCTACCAGACCTTCGCCCCCATCGAGGCCGTGAACTGGACCAACGAGGAAGGCGCGCGCTTCTCCCCGCCCATGACCGCCTCCGGCGTGTTCGCCGGCGTCTTCGCGCGCGACTGGGCCGTCGCCCGCACCGATGCCGACGGGGTCGTCCTCGGCGACGCCCTGGAGGCGATCGGCGCCCGCGGGAGCGAGCGCTGCGGCGACCATCCGCTCTCCGCCTTCTTCGAGCTGCACATCGAGCAGGGGCCGATCCTGGAGGCGGAGGGCCTCGATATCGGCGCCGTCACCGGCGTGCAGGGCATGCGCTGGTTCGAGGTCACCGTCACCGGCCAGGACGCCCACACCGGCGCCACGCCCATGCACCTGCGCAAGAACGCGCTCCTCGGCGCCGCCCGGCTGATCGAGAAGGTGGAGGCCATCGCCCGCGCCCATCCTCCGCTGGCGGTCGCCACCGTCGGCTCGATGCGCGTGAAGCCCAACTCGCCCAACGTCGTGCCCGGCGAAGTGTTTCTGACCGTCGACATCCGCCACCCGGAGTCCGCGGTGCTGGAGGCAATGGAGAAGGAGCTGGAGGCGGCGCTCGCCGAGGTCGGCGCGCCGCAGGGCCTCGCCGTGGCCTCGACGAAGATCTGGGACCAGCCGCCCGTCGCCTTCGACCCCGATTGCATCGCCGCCGTGCGCGGCGCCGCAGAGGGCGCGGGCTACAAGGTGCGCGACATGGTCTCCGGCGCCGGCCACGATGCCGCCTACGTCGCCCGGGTGGCGCCGACGGCGATGATCTTCGTGCCCTGCCGCGGCGGCATCAGCCACAACGAGGCGGAGTTCACCTCGATGGAGCAGTGCGCCGCCGGCGCCCAGGTCCTCCTGCAGGCCGTCCTCGCCTACGACCGCCTGCTGGCGGAGCGCTACGCCTGACCCGTCATCCCGGACGGAGCGACGCGAGCGCGTGCGCGAGCGGCGCTCCGATCCGGGACCTCGCCGAACGAGTCGAGGTCCCCCTGCGCCTCTCGAGGTCCCGGACAGCTTCGGCTGCGCCCTCGGCTTCCGGGGATGACAGGTGATCAACCGCGCTCCGGATAGTCGTGCAGCGCGCCTGCGGGATCGGCGACGCGCCTGCCGCCCTCCTCCAGCCAGGCCGGGCCCACCGGCACCTTGCCGAAGCCGCCGGGGATGTCGAGCACGTAGGTGGGCTGGGCGAGGCCCGAGAGCCGGCCCCGCAGTTGCCGCATCAACGCCTGGCCTTCCTCGATCGAAACACGGAAGTGGCCGGTGCCCGGCGCCAAGTCGGGATGGTGCAGATAGTAGGGCTTCACCCGCGCCTCCACCAGCGCCCGCATCAGGGCGGCCAGCGTCCCGGCGTCGTCGTTGACGCCGCGTAAAAGCACGGTCTGGCCGAGCAGCCCGATCCCGGCATCGCTCAGGCGGCCCAGGCAAGCCCGTACAGCGGGGGTGAGCTCGCGCGGGTGGTTGATGTGGACCGCGACCCAGACGGCCCTGGCGGGGCTCCGCAGCGCCTCTGCGAGGCCTTCCGTGACCCGGCCGGGATTGGCCACCGGCACGCGGCTGTGCCAGCGCAGGACCTTCACGGTGTCGATGGCGGAGAGGCGCCGCGTGACCTCGCCAACCCGGCGCGCGGAGAGCATCAGCGGGTCGCCGCCGGTCAGGATCACCTCCCAGATCCCCGGATCGCCCGCAATGTAGGCCAGCGCCGCATCGAGGGCGGCATCGGCGAGCGCCTGCGGGCCGCCGGGCCCGACGACCTCCCGCCGGAAGCAGAAGCGGCAATAGACCGGACAGACATGCGTGAGCTTCAGGAGCACCCGGTCGGGATAGCGGTGGACGACGCCCGGCACCGGCGAGAGGCGCTCCTCGTCCAGCGGGTCGGCGCGCTCCTCGGGCAGCTGCTGCAACTCGCGCGCATCCGGCACGAGCTGGCGGGCGATGGGGTCGTCGGGGTCGGCCCGGTCGATGAGCCGGGCCATGTCGGGCGTGATCGCCACCGCGTAGCGCGCCGCCACGCGCTCGAGGTCGGCCTCGGCGCCGGCTGGCACCAGTGCGGCCGTACGCAGGTCGGCAACGGATCGCAGTGTCTTCACGGGCGCTTAGATGCCCGGTTCCGCGGCGGGCGTCCACCCGTAGGGCGGATTAGCGTAGCGTAATCCGCCACTTTGCTCGTGCAGATTATCGGCAGATTGCGGCTCGTCCCGTACGATTTCTCAATAGAATGTGCACTCGGCGGTACCACTAGCCACCAAACCGGTGACCTCCGAGTAGCCCTCCTCCCACATCGGATGAGCGCCGAGCGCGTAGTCGCCCAGATAATGCCACTCGTGCCGAGGCGAGCGCCGCCTATCGACAAGCTTTGCCTGGACGATGAGTTCGACGTGGCCGATCAGACCCAAGGCAGGACGTTCTTGATAAATGCGCAGTTTGAGGTTCCCGCCGTAGAGCCAATGCTGCGTCAGATGCTCGGTACTCAACTCCCAACTGCGGAATTCGGCAGGGACCGCCTTCGACCGGATCTCCAATCTACCGATGAAGCCTTCGAAGCGCTCGCCGCGGCCACGGACGAGAACCGCCTTCGCCTCGAACACCAAGTTCCCATCGCTGAATTTGCAGACCATGCGTTCATAAGCCATTGCTGGCGCTGCGCACAGTGAGAGCACTGTCAATACCAACAAGCTCGCGCGCATAGTTGCCCCCCCGTGTGTCAATCGAGAGTGACTGGCGTCCAGATCACCTGCTCGATGTGGCTCGCCCCCGTCGCCAGCATCACCAGCCGGTCGAAGCCGAGCGCGGCGCCGCTGGCCGGCGGCATCCCGGCGAGCGCGGCAAGGAAGTCCTCGTCGATGGGATAGCGCTCGCCGTAGCGGCGCTCCTTCTCCGCCATCTCGGCCTCGAGGCGTTGGCGCTGCAGGGCTGGGTCGGCCAGCTCGCCGAAGGCGTTGGCCAGCTCCACCCCGCAGGCGTAGAGCTCGAAGCGCTCGGCCACGCGCGCATCGCGCGGGCTGGGCCGCGCCAGCGCCGCGAGGCTGGCGGGATATTCGGTGAGCAGCGTGGCGCGCCCGTTGCCGATGTGGGGCTCGACCTTGGCGACCAGGATGCGGCTGAACACATCCGCCCACGTGTCGTCCGGTGCCGTCCTGATCCCCGCAGCGAAGGCGGCTGCCGCCAGGGCTTCGCGGTCGCCGGCAGACCCATCGAGCGTCGCATAGAGATCGACGCCGGCGAGGCGCTCGAAGGCCTGCGCCACGGTCAGGCGCTCGGGCGCAGCGCACGGGTCAACCGTCCGGTCTTTATGGACAAGCTGCGGTGTGGCCGCCGCTTCGGCAGCGAGCCGCAGGAGCGCCACGCAGTCGTCCATCAGCCGCTCCCAGGGCTCCCGCGCACGGTACCATTCGAGCATCGTGAAGGCCGGGTGGTGCAGTGGGCCCCGCTCGCGGTTGCGGAACACCGGCGCCAACGTGAAGATGCGCTCCTCCCCCGCCGCCAGCAGCTTCTTGCAGGCGAACTCGGGCGAGGTGTGCAGATAAAGCGGCTTGCGGGCGCCGTCAGGGCCGATCAGCTCGGTGGCGAAGGCGGAGAGATGCGTCTCGTTGCCCGGCGACACCTGCAGGGCAGCCGTCTCGACCTCGATGAAGCCCTGCTGCAGGAACCACTGGCGGATGGTGTCGCGGATGCGGCCGCGCGCCAGCAGGAAGCCCCGGCGGTCCCGATGCCGGTCGGGGCGCCACCACGGGCTTTGCTCTGCGGGCGTCGGCCAGGGTTCGGTCAAGGGGTCGGTCGGGCTCGTAGCGTCTTGGCGATGCAGCAAAAGCCCTGTAGAAAGCGCCGACTCGATTGGCGAGCCTGCCGCCGCTCCGGCGCAATCCAAGGCTCATGGTGCGAGAGCGAAAAAGCGGAGAGACCGGCGGTGGTGAAGGTTATTGCAAGCTCGGTGCGCAAAGGCAACGTGCTCGATGTCGACGGCCGGCTGTGCGTGGTCATGAAGGCCGAGAACATCCATCCGGGCAAGGGCACGCCGGTGACGCACCTCGACATGCGCCGCATCTCGGACGGCGTGAAGATCACCGAGCGCTACCGCACCACCGACCAGGTCGAGCGCGCGTTCCTGGAGGAGAAGACCTACAACTACCTCTACGAGGAGGACATGGGCTTCGTGCTGATGGAGCCCGAGACCTACGACCAGATCAGCGTTCCGAAGGACATATTCGGCGAGCAGTCGGTCTACCTGCAGGAGAACATGCCGCTCAACGTGAGCCTGCACGAGGGCGTGCCGATCGCGGTGGAGTTGCCGCAGCGTGTGACGCTGGAGGTGGTCGAGGCCGATCCCGTGGTCAAGGGCCAGACGGCGTCGTCGTCCTACAAGCCCGCGGTCCTCTCCAACGGCCTGCGCGTCATGGTGCCGCCCCACATCACCGCCGGCACCCGCGTCGTCGTCATGACCGCCGACGCCTCCTACGTGGAGCGCGCCAAGGACTGACCCGTCATCCCGGACGGAGCGATGCGAGCGGAACGCGAGCAGCGCTCCGATCCGGGACCTCGTGAGGCAGGCTCGACTCGCTTCACGAGGTCCCGGACAGCCTCGCCTGCGGCTCGGCTTCCGGGATGACAGCGGGTTTCACAAATCCAGCATCCAGGTCTCGCCGACGAGGTCCTGGCCGAAGCTCCGGTGCGGCTCCGACTTTACGAGCCGGTAGCCGGCGGCCTCGTAGATGCGCCGCGCGCTCGACAGCACGCTGTTGGTCCACAGCACGATGCGCCGGTAGCCCGCCGACTGCGCGAACCGCCGGCACTCCTCCACCAGCCGCGCGCCGATGCCGAGCCCGCGCGCTGTGGGCTCGACATAGAGCATGCGCAGCTTGGCGGTGTGCTCGTCGGGCCCCTTGACCACGAACACCGAGCCTGCGATCTCGCCTTCGCGCTCGGCGATCCAGCAGCGCTCGCGCCTGGCGTCGAGGTCCTTGATGAAGCGGCCCGCGATCTCCGCCACGAAGCCCTCGAAGGTCTCGTCCCAGCCGTGCTCCTCGGCATAGAGGGCGCCGTGGCGCGAGATCACCCAGCCGATGTCGCCGGGGCGGTGCGGGCGGATGAGGTAGGGCACGCGCGGGCTCTCGCCGTCGCCCAAGAGGGTCTCGATGCTCGCCATGGCGGCGATCAGCCGCTGCCGGTCGGCCGGCACCAGGGCGGCGAGCAGCGCCGCGATGTCGTCGCTCGAGCGGGCATCGAGCATTTCGTAGCGCTCGCGCCCGCGCGCGGTGAGCGAGACGATGGCCTGGCGCCCGTCCACTTCGGACGGCCTGCGCGCGATCAGCCTGCGCTTCTCCAGAACACCGAGCAGGCGGCTGACGTAGCCGGGGTCGAGGCCGAGCTCGGCCACCATGCCGCTCGCCGTCCATTCCCCGCGCCGGCCCAGCTCGAAGACCACGCGGCCCTCGGAGAGCGTGAGGCCGCTGCCGAGCAGGCTCTCCTCTAAGACGCCGATCCGGCGCGTGTAGAAGCGGTTGAAGCGGCGCACGGCCTCGATGGCCGCTGCCGATGGCTCCTGCGTCATGGCGGTCGACCCCAAGGAGACGATAACCAACATCATATGAATAGTTGCTAAAGTCAAGTAATTGCGACGGCCTCGCGATTGGTCTGCGCAGCCCCTCCACGACTCCGCTATGGTTTGCCCATGCAGTGGTCCGACGAAGCGGTGGTCCTGGGCGTGCGCCCGCACGGGGAGACGGCGGCCGTCGCGGAGCTGTTCACCCGCCGGCACGGCCGCCACCTGGGCCTCGTCCACGGCGGTCGGTCGCGGAGGCTGCGGCCGGTGCTGCAGGTCGGCAACCACGTGGATGTCACGTGGAAGGCCAGGCTCGCCGACAACCTCGGCCACTTCGCGCTGGAGTTGCGCAAGGGCTTCGCCGCCCTCCTCATGGACGACGCCGCGGCGCTCGCCGCCATGACCTCGATGGCGGCGCTCGCGCGCCTGCTGCCGGAGCGCGACCCGCATCCCAACCTCTACGAAGTCACGCAGTTCGTGCTGGGCTACCTCGACGTGCCGGCGGTGTGGCCTGCGCTGCTCGTGCGCTGGGAGCTCGTCCTGCTCGACGAGCTGGGCTTCGGGCTCGATCTTACAAGCTGCGCGGCCACGGGCCAGAACGGCGACCTCCTCTACGTCTCGCCCAAGTCGGGGCGTGCGGTATCGGGCGAGGCCGGCGCGCCCTACCGCGACCGCCTGCTGGCCCTGCCGCCGTTCCTGCGCAGGGGAGCGCCGGGCAACGTGAGCAGCGAGGACGTGCGCGCGGGGTTCGCGCTCACCGGGCATTTCCTGGAAGCGCGCGTGCTGATCCCGCGCGACCTGGAGATGCCGGAGGCGCGCGGCCGTCTGTTATCGTATCTTCGCCGGTCATAATCCCGTGCTAGCCTCGGGCGGTTCCGGGGAAGGGTTGGGAGGCCCGGCAGATGCCTGCGACGCATTCCACGGCTGGATGGCACCCGCGTGCCGTCGTGACGATGACGGCCCTCGGCCTCGTCTCCGGAGCCCTGTCGAGCGGCTTGGGCACGGGCCGTCCCATTGGCCTGGCGTGGCTCGCCTCCGTGGCCGCCGGTGCGGGGCTCCCGATCCCGGCTGAGCTGCTTCCGGTCATCCTGCTGGGCCTCTATTTCGGCCTCGCCATGGGCCTCGGCATCTGGCTCTCGACCGCCCGTCTGCTGGCGGTGCCGGTGGTGCTGGTCACAACCCTCATGGCGTGGGGCGCCGCCATCCAGGTCGGCATCCGCCTGCAGAGGACGGCCGACGATGATCCGCACCTCGTTGCGGCGAGCCTCGTGGCAGGCGCCGTCGGCGCCGCCATCGTGCATCTGGGCTGCTCGCTGTTCTCGCGCACGCTGCGCCGCCCCGTCTGGATCGCCCTCACGACGCTCGTGGGCGCGGCGGCCGGAGTGCTGCTCTACGCGAGCCAGCGCAAGTATGTGGACGAGTGGCTGCTCTATACGATCTGGCAGCCCGCCGTGGCCTTCTCGATCGGATTGGGGTTGAGGGAGCGGAGCCTTTCGGTCTGACCCCATGCGCCGGCGTGCAGGCAGGAGGCCCGGTGTGGCATCCGCCCCAACCGACGCGGCACCAAGATGTTGCGTGGACGGAGTGGAGCGGTGTAGAGCTGGTCTGGTTGCGCGGGAGGGAGTTCTGATGATGGAACCATTGCTGGCCGATAGTGGACCTCTGGGGATGGTGCCGGCGCGCTGGCGGCCCGCCGTCGTCCTGGGGGCGCTCGGTTTCGTATCCGGCCTCCTGACGACGAGCCTCGGCTTCGATTTCAGCCGTCTGCTGGCCGGAGCTTTCTTCGCTGGCCTTGCAGCTGGCGGCAAGACCGGCCCCGGTTTCGATCTCGATCTCGGCGGCCTCATCCGCGAACTCTGGCACTTCGGTCTCTTCTTCGCAGCGGCCGTTCCACTGGGCGTTTTCCTGTCCACCGGCAACCGTCGGGCAATACCCACACTGTTCGTCACCACCATGCTTGCGTGGATAGCCGTCATCGTGCTCGCGTGGCTCGCGATCACGCGAGCCACCTTCTCCAATCTGGACGCGATCGCCGGTGCTGTCGGCGCGCTCCTGACGCATCTCGGCTGCTCGATCGTCGCGCCGCACCTGCGGCACCCGGTGCCGATCGCCGTCACGGCGATTGCGGGGGCGGTGGTCGCCATGATCGTTCCCTCCCAGAGCCTTTTTCCTCTCTGGCAGGGCGTCGTGGCCTTCTGCATCGGGTGGGGCCTGAGCCTCCCGCAGCCCGCTGCCGCCCCGCCCCGCACGCGCCCACCCGGCGGACTCTGAGCGGGGTGGCGCTCAGCCCGTACGCTGGGCGATGAAGCGGGCGAGCGACGGGCCGCAGACGAGCACGATGGCGAAGCGCACGGTCTGCAGCGCCATCACGAACGACAGATCGGCGGTGCTGGAGGCGGCGATGATGGCAACCGAGTCCATGCCGCCCGGGGTGGTGGCGAGGTAGGCGGTCAGCGGATCGATGCCGGCGGCCTTGACCAGGACGAAGGCGAGCGCCCCGCACACCGCGATCAGAGCAAGGATCGACGCCATGACCTGGGGCAGCGCCCGCCACGCATGGGCGAGGATCTCGCGCGTGAAGCCGAGGCCGACGTTCCAGCCGAGCAGCGCGTAGCTGACCGCCAGCAGCCAGGGCGGCAGGGTGACGTGCACGAGCCCGCTGCCCTCGAGCGGGGCGCCCACGAGCATGGGCACCAGGAGGGCCCCGGCAGGAACGCGCAGCCACTGGTGCGCCGCCACGCCGATGGCGACGAGCGTCAGGGTGACGGTGAAATCCAACCAAGCGACGGCGGGAAACCACGTGGCGTGAGGGATCAGGGCGATCGGCCCCACCCACACCCGCGCCACCACGGAGGCGAGCCCGGCGACGCACACGATCCGCAGGTACTGCATGAAGGCCACGAGGCGCGGGTCCGCCCCGAAGTCGCCGGCCAGCACCATCATCACCTGCGCCGCGCCCGGCGCCGTGCCCCAGACTGCCGTCGACCCCGGCAGCACCTTGAAGCGGGCGATGCCCCAGCCCAGGAGGCCGCTGGTGGCGACGATGACGATCACCACGCCCAGGAACAGGGGCCAGTCCCTGAGGAACGTCAGCACGATGTCGGCCGTCATGGCGCGCGCGATCTGGCAGCCCACCACGGCCTGCGCGGCGATGACCGGCAGTTTCGGCGCGCGCACAGCACCGCCGTTGGCCGCGAGCAGGATGCCGGCGATCATGGGGCCCAGGAGCAGCGCCGCCGGCAGGCCGACCAGCTCCAGGACCGTGGCCAGGATCGCCGAGCCCGCAACGAGGATCGCCCACAGCTGGAAGGGTGGGAGCCGCTTCAGGAGGTCGGGGGAGCGCAGATCGCGGAACCGAGGCATGGCCGGGTGTCTAGCAGCGGCGGGCCTCATCGGCGACCCGTGCGCAACGCAACGCTGCCCTCTGAGCTACGACGTGTGGAGGCCCGGCCTGGAAGCATCGCCCCGGCGCGCGCTTCGAGGTCCTGCGAGGGCCCGGCAGATCACTCTGCGGCATCCCGCAGAGCAGGGCGATCGTCCACGTCCGCGCCGAGCGTGGTGGGGGTCGAGACGCGGCGCAGGCGCTCCACGAGGCGGAGCGAACGGCGCCTGCGCTCCTCCTCGTCGATGGCATGCAGCAGCAGCGTAGTGATGACGGCGTTCTTGTTGTGACCCTTGAACACCTCTTCGAACCTGTCCCGCACGTCGTCGGGAACCGAGAAGCTCATTGTCGCCATTGCACACCCCGCTACAGAAACTCTTGGCGAATATAAGCAATTTGCATGCCATGACCAGAGCAGATCGCACCGAATCCCTCGTTCACCGAAACCGGGCGAGGTCGGACCCCTCGCCTCCGCCTCGGCAATCGAGACACCTGCACTAACGCGAGGGGTCTGACCCCGGTTTTGCACCCGTTTTCACCGTCGCGTGGGCAATGCATTGCCACTATGCTGAGCAATTGTGCTTTTGGCGTGGCCCCGGAACGGCGGAAATGGTCCCGAGTGCCGCTGCCTTATTGCCGTCGGGTCGTATCCGCGGCGCTTGCCCGAATATCAAACCCGAAAGTCGCTCAGGCGCTGAAGTCCGCCGAGGTCCTTGGCCTTGGTGAAATAGACCTCGTCGGCTGTGACCAGCGTTGCCCCTTCCTCCAAGGCGACGGCGTGATAGAGCGTGTCGAACAGGTGGTGGTCGAGCGCGATCGACAGCTCCGCAGCGCGCTTCACGGCCGGAATGCCGCCGACGATGACGGGCCTCATGTCATCCAGGAAGATCAACGCATCGTCGACGGCGCCCGGCTTGGTACGCGCGAGAACGGCAATGACCTCGGCAATCCAGTGACCGGGCGCGAACAGCTCGGTTCTGCTCTCTCCAATCACAGACAAGACGGCTTCCGCCTCGGCCACATGCAATTCGTCCGGCCGGCCCCGAAGGAACCATTTGAGGGCGACGCTCGCGTCGACCACGAGCTTCAAGGCCGACTTTCCAGGCGACCGAGTCGGATCTCATGTGGGATCGTTGTCCCCGACCTTGTCATTCACGAAGCCCCTGGCGCACCCGCTTGATCTCTTCATCGGTGACGGGCCGCCCAGTGGCCCTGATGCGGCGCATGCGCTCCACAAAGTCGCTGGAGCGGCGGCCGCGCTCGCGAGCTTCGACGGCCTTGCGCATCAGATCGGCCACCACGGCGCTCTTGTTCTCGCCTTCGAACGTCTTGTTGAAGGCCTCCTTCACGTCGTCGGGAATCGAGAAGTTCATCGTCGCCATGGGCGCATTGACCCCTGTTGAAGATTTCAACAACCCAAAATAGGGAGCGGTCCGATTGGGTGCAAGAGCAAAGCCCGTGGCGTGGGACTTCGGTCGTGGGCACTTGAGATCGCCCGCCCGGACCGCTAACCAGCCCTCATGAGCAAATCGACGATTCTCCCGCCCGCTCCCCCGCCGCCACGGATCGAGCCGATCGGTCTCAAGGACGCGCTGGAGGAGCGCTACCTCGCCTACGCGCTCTCCACCATCATGCACCGGGCACTTCCCGACGTGCGCGACGGCCTGAAACCCGTGCACCGGCGCATCCTCTATGCCATGCGCGAGCTGGGGCTCAACCCCGAGGGCGGCTACCGCAAGTGCGCCAAGATCGTCGGCGAGACGATGGGCAACTACCATCCGCACGGCAACCAGGCCATCTACGATGCGCTCGCCCGCCTCGCCCAGGATTTCGCGGTGCGCTACCCGCTGGTCGATGGCCAGGGCAACTTCGGCAACATCGACGGCGACAACCCGGCAGCCGACCGCTACACCGAGGCGCGGCTGACGCCGGTCGCGGCCCTGCTGCTCGAAGGCATCGACGAGGACACCGTCGACTTCCGTCCCAACTACGACGGGCGCGAGCAGGAGCCGGTCGTCCTTCCCGCCAATTTCCCCAATCTGCTCGCCAACGGCACGGCAGGCATCGCGGTCGGCATGGCGACCAGCGTCCCGCCGCACAACGTCGAGGAGCTGTGCAACGCGGTCCTGCATCTGATCAAGCATCCCAATGCCACCATCGACAAGATGGTCGAGTTCGTTCCGGGCCCGGACTTCCCCACCGGGGGCATCATCGTCGAGCCGCGCGACCAGATTCTCGAGGCCTACAGGACGGGGCGCGGCGGCTTCCGCCTGCGCGCGCGCTGGGCGCAGGAGGACACGGGCCGCGGGACCTGGCAGATCGTCGTCACCGAGATCCCCTACCAGGTGCAGAAGGGCAAGCTCATCGAGCGGCTCGGCGAGCTGATCGAGGACAAGAAGCTGCCGCTCCTCGGCAATGCCCGCGACGAATCGGCCGAGACCGTGCGCCTGGTGCTGGAGCCAAAGAGCCGGGCGGTCGACCCGTTGCTGTTGATGGAGAGCCTGTTCCGGCTCACCGAGCTCGAGGTGCGCTTCTCCCTCAACATGAACGTGCTTACCCGCGGACAGGTGCCGCGTGTCCTCTCGCTGCGCGACGTGCTCAAGGAGTGGCTCGGCCACCGGCAGACGGTGCTGGTGCGGCGCTCGCAGTTCCGGCTCTCCAAGATCGAGCATCGCCTGGAGGTGCTCGCCGGCTTCCTCATCGCCTATCTCAACATCGACGAGGTGATCCGGATCGTGCGCTTCGAGGACGATCCCAAGGCCCGCCTGATCGCGCGCTTCAAGCTCAGCGAGGTGCAGGCCGACGCGATCCTGAACCTGCGCCTCAAGTCGCTGTCGAAGCTCGAGGAGATCGAGATCAAGACCGAGCACGAGAAGCTCGGCAAGGAGCGGCGCGACATCAAGCAGCTCCTGAAATCGGAGGGCCTGCAGTGGGAGCGGGTCACCGAGGAGGTGAAGGCGACGCGCGAGGCCTACTCCAAGAAGACCGATCTGGGGCGGCGGCGCTCGAGCTTCGCGGAAGCGCCCACCATCGAGGTCGATCTCGACCAGGCCATGATCGAGAAGGAGCCCATCACGGTGATCCTCTCCGAGAAGGGCTGGGTCCGCGCCATGAAGGGCCACCAGGACGATCTGTCGAAGCTGGAGTTCAAGCAGGGCGACCAGCTCCTGCGCGCGGTCAAGGCGTCGACCACCGACAAGCTCCTGCTGCTCGCCACCAACGGCAAGGTGTTCACGCTGACGGGCGATCAGCTTCCCGGCGGGCGCGGCCACGGCGAGCCCGTGCGTCTGATGGTCGACCTCGAGGAGAACCACTCGTTCGTGGAAATCTTCGTGCACGTTCCCGGGCGGAGGCTCGTCGTCGCCGCCACCTCGGGCCACGGCTTCATAGTGCCCGAGGACGAGATGGTCGCCATGACGCGCAAGGGCAAGCAGGTGATGAACCTCGCCGAGCCCGACGAGGCGCGCCTCATCGTGCCGGCCGACGGCGACACGGTGGCCGTCATCGGCGAGAACCGCAAGATGCTCGTCTTCCCGATGGACGAGGTCAACGAGATGGCGCGCGGCAAGGGCGTGCGCCTGCAGCGCTACAAGGACGGCAGCCTCTCCGACGTGCGCGTGTTCAAGAGGGAGGCGGGCCTCTCCTGGCTCGATGCCGCGGGACGCGTCTACACGCTGCCGATGGCGGACTTGGCCGAGTGGATCGGCCAGCGGGCCCAGGCCGGCCGGCTGGCGCCGCGCGGTTTCCCGAAGTCGAACCGCTTCGGGCCGGCGTTCTGATCTCCCGCTCCACGCGCATCGCAGCGCGCCCTCGCGCTCTCTCGGGCACTTGCGATCCGGGCTCTTGCCTGTTGCGGCCATCCAAGCCAAGGGTAAGCTGCGCAAAGAGGGTGGCGAGGGAGCCTGAGGATGCGTGCGGCGTGTTGCGCGGCGGCGCTGCTGCTGGCGTTGCTGGGTGCTGTCCCTCTGGCGGCGCAGCAGGCGGGCGCCTGCGCCAAGGCCGACTTCGAGGCCGTCGTCAAGGAGGCCGGCGCGGCCCTGGACGGGCTCACCAGGAAGAACACCGCGGCGTTCCAGGCCAAGCTGGGCGAGCTCAAGGACAAGCGCAAGTGGACCAACGAGCAGTACCTGAAGGAGGCCGAGCCGCTGGTGCGGGACGAGGCGATCCTGGGCTTTGACAAGAAGTCCCAGGAGCTGGTGGGGCGCATCACGGGGGCCGGGCAGGCCGAGGCGCCGGCGGCGGACGATTGCGCACGTCTTGCCGGTCTGCGTGCGGACTTGAAGACGCTCATTGAGACGCAGCAGGGGAAGTGGACGCACATGTTCGCCAAGATCGAGAAGGAGCTGGCGAAGTAGGCGAATTTTGTGAGCGTGCCCATGCGGAGGCATCGCGCGCGCTCGAGATGAAAAAATCCGCCAAGATCGCCGTGAATACATCGGCGTGGGGCCCCCACAACCGTTGCCGGCGGCCTCTGGTGCGCCGGCCAGACCGGGTGACCTCGAGCAAGGCTGCGGATAGCTGAAACTGGGAGCCATGCCATGGGCAGAGTCTTCGATTATCTCCTCGACCTGTTCGTGCGCATGCCGTGGTGGGGCCAGCTCACCGTTGTCGCGCTCGTGCTGGCAGCGGCTCTGCTTCTCTCGCTGCGTTTCGTCAAGGAAGGCGAGCGTGGGCTCATCCTGCGCTTCGGCCAGGTGGTTCGCAAAGACGGCAAGCCGCGCGTCATGGAGCCGGGCTTCCTGTTCCTGATCCCCAAGGTCGACAGCCTGGTACGGCGCCACGTGCGCCAGCAGACCATCGAGCTCAACGAGCAGGAGGTGATCCTCAAGGACAACACCATCTGGGTGGTGAGCGCGGTGGTGTTCTTCCGCGTCAAGGACATCTACAAGGCGCTGTTCGAGATCGACGACCTCGACGGTGGCGTCCGCAACCTGTGCATGGGCGAACTGCGCACGGTGCTGCAGAGCCTGCCGACCTACGACGCCATCAAGGAAATCGACAGCGTCCAGCGCGCCCTGATGGAATCGGTCGCCAAGCGCGCCGACGAATGGGGCATCGAGCTCATCAACTTCCGGCTCACCAACTGCATGCCGTCGGCCGAGACCGCAACCTTCGTGACGGCGCAGACGGCGGTATCGACCCGCGTCAAGGCCCTGCAGGACGCCGGCGTGCTGCACGACCCGCAACTCGCCGCCGCGCTCCTCGGCGCGCCCGTGGTGGCCTCGCTCGCCAGCCGCCGCGCCGGCGACGCCGGGGCCAACGCGCAGAAGACCCATGGCCTGCGCGGCTCGGCGGTCGTCGATGGCGCCGCACATTGATCTCGCAGGTCGGGTCGACCCCGGCGAAAGCCGGAGGAAGACCCCACCCCGCGACTTGGGTCTGCACTTCGCTCGACCCGCCTACGAGATGTCGTCCCGTTTCGCGTCGTACTCGTCGCTGCAGAAGGGGCCGCCCTGGTAGAAGTCGCCGACCGGGTCGGGTGGCAGCTTGGCCTGGGCGGCGAGGGCGGCGTCGCGGTGGTCCTCGGCGCGGCCGGTGGGCCGGTAGCCGTAGGCGTAGGCGCGGGAGTTGTCCCAGAAGGAGCGCTCGTTGGTGGAGACGCCGTAGAAGACCTCGAAGCGCAGGTCGGGATGCTCGAGCCCGATGCGCACGAGCTGCGCCAAGTCCTCCGGCTTCAGCCAGATGGCCAGCCGGCGCCGGTCGGCGGGCGCATCGAGCACATGCCCAATCCTGAGGCACAGGACGCCGAGGCCGTGCTTGTCGGCGTAGAGCGAGCCCAGCGCCTCGCCGAAGGCCTTGCTCACGCCGTAGCGGCTGTCGGGCCGCACCGTCACGTCGGTGCCGATGCGCCGGTGGCGGGGATAGAAGCCGACGGCGTGGTTGGACGAGGCGAACACCACCCGCTTCACGCCCTTGCGGCGGGCCGCCTCGAACAGATTGTAGCAGCCGACGATGTTGGAGCTGAGGATCATCTCCCACGGCCCCTCCACCGAGAAGCCGCCGAGATGGATGATGCCTTCCATGCCGTCGACGGCGGCCTCCACCTGCGCCGGGTCGGCCAGGTCAGCCCGCACGAA
>Ga0075421_100001962_pt1 | contig 24369 bp, 18 predicted proteins | sample SoiMetdeltSBSDD5_FD_75292 | JGI IMG/M metagenome (GOLD analysis project Ga0075421, IMG submission 75292) | Bulk soil microbial communities from a Populus tree surrounding site in Tennessee, USA - Soil MetaG P. deltoides SBSDD5 | ecosystem: Environmental > Terrestrial > Soil > Tree plantation...
TTGGTCTGCCACCCCTCTCTCCCCTGCCCCTCTCCCCTCGCCGGGGAGAGAGGTCCAGAGTCTCGCGGGCGATAGTGGGAGCGCCGATCGGTCAAGCCGGAAGAGGAGTCGAAGCGGCGACGACCGCGTGGACGAGGCGCGAGGCGACCGCCGGGCCGCGGCCGGCGACGTCGACCCGCGGGTCGTATGCCGTGATCCCCACGGCGGCGATCGGCAGCCGCTCTCCGGCGGCCGCGATCGCCGTCACGACGTCGTCCACCGTCAGCCCGCCCGGGCACGAGTAGACGTTGGCACGCAGGTCCCCGGGGTCGATCACGTCGAGGTCGAGGTGGAGATAGAGCCGCTCGGCGCCGCCGGCGATGCGGTCGAGCGCGGCCGCGAGCGCGGCGGGGCCGGCACGCAGGGCGGCGGGCGGCACCCAGGAGACCTCCGAGGCAAGGAGCATGCGCCGTTCCTCGTCGTCGAGGTCGCGCGCGCCGAGGAGGACCACGGAGCTCTCGGGCACCGGCGTGAAGCCCGCGAACGAGCGCGCCACTCCGGGCCAGGCGCGGCCACAGAGGGCGGCGAGCGACGTGCCGTCGAAGAAGCCGGAGGGCGACGTCTCGGGCGTGTTGAAGTCGGCGTGCGCGTCGAGCCAGAGCACGGCGGTGCCGGGTCCGAGGCCGGCCGTGGCGCCGAGCGCCGCGTAGCCGCAGTTGCCCGACAGCACCACCGGCAGTCTGCCACCCTCCCGTGCGGCGGCCACCTCGGCGCGCACGATCCGCTGCAGGCCGACGACGGCCGCCACCTCCGCTACGAAACCCGGCGGCAGTCGCGCCGCCCGCGACTCGACGTCGTGGCCGGCGGTTGCCAGCGCCGGGGGCAGCGACGCCGCGAGCACGGCGGCCCCACGGCCCATCCGCTCGGCATGGCGTCCGCTGTCGTACGGGACGTCGATGAGCGTGATCCGCATGGGGCGCGTTCGGGGACTGGGGAAACCTAGCTCGGCCAGGTGATGAGCCGAGTCGGATCGCCGCCGCGCTCGCGCACCCAGGCGTCGATGAGCGACCGCGCGATGCTGAAGGCCGGCGGCACCGGCGGCAGCTCGTCGAGCGCGCACCAGTGGGCTTCGGCGAGCTCGGCGGGATCGACCTGCAGCTCGCCGCCGCCGAAGTCGGCCATGAAACCGATCATCAGCGAGTCGGGGAACGGCCAGGGCTGGCTGCCGAAATAGCGGATGTCGGCCAGCTCGATCCCTACCTCCTCGCGGATCTCGCGGCGCACCGACTCCTCGAGCGTCTCGCCGGGCTCGACGAAGCCGGCGAGCGTGCTGTACAGCCCGGGCGGGAGGTGGTTGCCCCGCCCGAGCAGGACCTCGTCGCCGCGCCGCACGAGCACGATCACGGCGGGCGAGATGCGCGGAAACAGCGTGTGGTCGCACTGCGGGCAGCGGCGCGCGAGCTCCGAGCTCGACTCCTCGTTGCGCGTGCCGCAACGGCCGCAGAAGCGGTGCGTGCGGCCCCACTCGACGACGTGCAGGGCGCGCATGGCCAGCCGCACCTCGTCGGCGGGCAGTGTCGGCAGGAGACTGCGGATCTCGCGCAGCGCCGTGCCGGGCGGCAGCGGCGCGCCCTGGGGCAGGTCGGCGACGCGCAGCGACGGGTCCTGCGGAAGCGCCAGCGCGAAGTGGTCGAGGTTCGGGATCGGAAGATCGGCGGGATCGACGACGGCCACGGCGGGACGCCCGCGTTCGTCGCGCACGAGCAGCTTCCGTCGCTCGAAGGCGACCAGTCGCTGATCGGCGGCGATCTCCGGCACGGCCCAGAGCATCGCATACCGGACCTGGCCGTTGCGGTAGCCTCACACCGTGAGCTCGCGCGCACGCACCGTCTACTCCACCGAGACCGGCCGCGCCTGCCCGCGCTGCGGCTGGCCGGTAGCGGAGTGCCGCTGCGCCGCGAGCCTCGACCAGCCGGTGCCCGCGAAGATCGTCGCGCGCCTGTCGATCGAGCGCGCCCACCGCGGCGGCAAGACGGTCACGGTGGTCGACGGTCTGCCGCGGAACGAGCCGTTTCTTGCCGCGATCGCGAGCGAGCTCAAGCGCGCCTGTGGCAGCGGCGGCACCGTCGCCGAAGGTCGCATCGAGATCCAGGGAGATCAGCGCGAGAAGATCCGCGACCTGCTCGCCAGGCGCGGCTGGACGGTAAAGGGTTGAGAAGAGGCAAGGGTTGAGAGGAGCAGGAATGAGAAGCAATACGTTCGGCCGTTCCGTTCTCGCGCTCGCCGTGCTGACCGTAGGTGCCAGCGCCACCGCGCGCGCCGAGCACCCCGCCATCACCCGCGCCGAGCGCGCGATCGCCGCCGGCCGCGTGACGCCGGCGCGCGACATCCGGCCGATCCTCGACGCCCTGCGGCACTCCCGCACCGTCGAAGAGAAGCGCGAGCTCGTCGGCGCCATCGCCGACCTCGGCGAGACCGACGGCCAGGCCCCGAACGCGGTGAAGAGCTACCTGCTCGTCGAGGCTCCCCCCGTGCTGCTCGAGGTCGCGCGCACGGGCAACGACCCGTTCCTCCAGGGGGACGCGCTCTTCGCGCTGCGCAGCATGGCGGTGCCGCGCAAGGTGCTCGAGGAAGCCGCCGCCATCGCCGAGGCGGACCCCAACGAGTTCGTGAAGAGCCGCGGCGAGATCCTGCGCAACTTCATCCAGGGGCTGCCGCAGGAGGACGAGTCGGCCACCGCTCGCCCGGTGGGCACCGCGGAGTCGAAGGCGGCGATCGCCTACCTCGACGAGCTCGGCGTCGGCGTCAGCACCGACGCGCTGCGCACGGCCGCCCGCGATGGCAACGCGGAGATCGTCAAGGCGCTCCTCGACGCCGGCATCGCTCCCGACACCGGCGTCACCAAGCTCGGGGACACGCCGCTCTACCACGCCACCCGGCTCGGCTGCTCGAGCCAGCAGGGCGAGACCGACTGGATGGTCGACACCGTGCGCCACCTCGTCGAGGCGGGGGCGAACGTGGAGATCAAGGACGACAACTCCAACACCGCCCTCATCTTCGCGGCGCACGAGTGCGGGCCGCGCATCGTCACGCTGCTGCTCGACCATGGCGCGAAGGTGGGAACCCGCAACGGCTCCGGCTTGACGGCCCTCGGCTTTGCGCTCATGTACAACAAGCTCGACGTCGCCGATCTGCTCGTCAAGAGGGGCGCCCGGCTCACCGCCGCGGAGAGGACGATGGTGCAAGGCTCGGCCACCGATCCGAGGGCGAAGGCGATCCTCAAGAAGGCCTCCGGCGGCCGGTGAACACGGGCCGGAGAGGCTGCTAGAGTCGCCCGCATGGAACCCGCCGCCTTCATCTGGCATCGCGGCAAGCTGGTCCCCTGGCAGGACGCCACCGTGCACGTGCTCGCCCACGGGCTGCACTACGGCTCGTCGGTGTTCGAGGGGATCCGCGCCTACGACACGGTCCCGCATGGGACGGCGATCTTCCGCCTCAAGCCGCACTTGCGGCGGCTCTTCGACTCGGCCCGCATCTACCGCCTCGACGTGCCGCACACGGAGGCGGAGATCCGGGCCGCCTGCTGGGAAGTGCTGCGCGAGAACGGCCTCCGCGCCGCCTACATCCGCCCGCTGATCTACCGCGGCTACGGCTCCCTGGGCGTCGGCGCGGTCGACAAGTGCCCGGTCGACGTGGCGGTGGCCGCATTCCGCTGGGGCTCGTTCCTCGGCGCCGAGTCCGCCGAGCGCGGCGTCGACGTCGGAGTCTCGTCGTGGCGCCGGGCGGCTCCCGACACCTTCCCGACGATGGCCAAGGCGGGCGGCAACTACATCAACAGCCAGCTCATGATCCAGGAGGCGCGCCGCCACGGCTACGGCGAGGCGGTGGCGCTCGACGCCCACGGCTACCTGAGCGAGGGCGCCGCCGAGAATCTCTTCATCGTGCGCGACGGGGTCGTCCACACACCGATCGCGGCCTCGGCGCTGCTGCCCGGCATCACTCGCGACACCATCATCACCCTCGCCAAGCACCTCGGCTACACGGTGCGCGAGGAGCTGCTCACCCGCGAGGCGCTCTACTGGGCCGACGAGATCTTCCTGACCGGCACCGCCGCGGAGATCACGCCTGTGCGCTCGGTCGACGGCCTCACGGTCGGCAACGGCGGCCGCGGGCCGATCACGCGGCGGCTGCAAGAGGCGTTCTTCGGTTTGTTCGACGGCACGACCGAAGACGTCTGGGGCTGGCTCGAGCCCATCCCCGCCGCCGTCACGAGCTAGCGGCGGGCGGCACCCTCCGCGTCACGAACGGATCCATCGCCGACTTCGCCCGCTCGGCGGCGCCTTGAGGAATGCGAGGCCGACCCGGACGCTGGCTCATCGCCGGCTGACCCTCTTGCCAGAGGTGCTACTCTTTTCCCAGCGCACCCGGACGGAGGATTGGCACCATGGTGATGACGGCAGCCGGCGCTCGTCTGCGCCGGCCCGACGCGCTCCACGTTCGCCTGGTTCACGTTTGCTCGGGCTCGCCGGGCTGCGTCCTGGCGTTCTGCCTCGTCGCCCTCTCCTTCCTCGCCCCGGCGCCCGCCCGTGCGTGGCACGCGGCACGGATCGACCCGCGCGTCGACAACCTCGACGAGCTGATCGGCGCGTGCGAGAAGCGGCGCGAGGAGGCCCTCGACAAGAACCGCGGCATCGACGCCTGGGTCGCCTACAAGGCGGGGCTCGGCGAGGACGTGAGCCGCCAGTTCGAGCGCCCTTCGGTGCCGGCGTGCGACGCCGCCGCCATCGGCTCGCGCCTCAGCGCCAGCGTCCCCGCGGTCTGGGCGCTCGCCGCCGCCGAGGGACGGCTTCTCTACGCCACCATCAACCTGCCGTCGCCGGCGCTCCTCGTCTCCAGCGACGGCGGCCACAGCTGGCACTATCGCCACCTCTTCCTCGGGGGCTACAACGTGGAGCGCGGGTTCCTCCTCCGCGGCATGGCCTATCGCGACGGGCTGCTCGCCATCGCCAGCGAGCAGGGCGTGTTGCTCTCCGAGGACGGCGGGCTCTCTTTCGACGAGGCGCTCGACGGCAAGCCCTTCTCGGCGGTGGCGATCGCTCGCGGGCGGCGCATCGTCGTCGGCGGCGACGGCACGAGCTTCCTGAGCGCCGACGGCGGCCGCACCTGGATAGACCTCGGGTTCTCGCGCTTCACCGCGTCCCTCACGACGCGCAACCCCCACCGCATCGACGAGATCACGTCCATCGCGTTCGATCCCGAAGACGAGCGCATCGTCTACGCCGGCACCGGCTCGCACCTCTATCGCCACGTTTCCGGATCCTCGGCGGAGGCCGTCGGAAAGTGGCAGGCGATGGAGGGCAACGCGTCGGGCCGCGTGCACGACGACTCGACCGTCTACAACATCGAGATCGGCGAGCGGTTCATGATCAGCACCTGCAACGGCGTCTACTACCTCGACAAGCTGAGCGCCGACACCAGCCGCGACCAGGCCGACGTGAGCTGGGGGAAGTTCCGCGACCCCGCGTTCAGCGGTCGCGGCGTCGGCGGCCCGAAGGGGAACCTACGCGCCTACTTCGTCGCCGAGGACCCCGTCGACCGCGACCGCGTGCTCGTCGCCGACTTTGCAGGCCTCTACGAGGGCCTCGCCGTGAACGACGGCAAGGGGATGCGCTGGAAGCGGGTCGAGGAGCTGCCGTTCTGGTCCGACGGCGCGGGCTACCCCGAATACACGTCGATCGCCTGGGCCCCGGGCGGGGAGACGATCGTCGGCTCGCGCTACCGGGGGATCTTCGTCGAGGATGCGGGGGGGCGACGCCCCGCCGCCCCGGGGCCGAGCTGCGTGCTCCGCTGACGGCGCGGCTGCGGCCACCCGCCGCGACGTTCGGGGCGTAGACGCGTTCAGGGCGTTCCAGACAGACGCCCTCGATCTGCGAGATGCTCCATCCGAACCCTGAAGGAGCCGCGATGCGATCGACCCTCGTCGTCCTGACCCTCGCCCTCGCGATCCCCATCGCCGCCGCTGCCCGCGCCGGGGAGCCCGCCGGGGGCAAACCCACGGCCGAGAAGCCCGCGCCCCAGGCCGAGCCGGAGCTCCAGCTCGAGTCCTTCCAGCTCGTGATGCTGCAGCGCCCGGCGGCTCCGCGCGAATACCCTCCCGAGAAGCTCGAGGAGATCCAGACGGCACACCTCGCGCACCTCGGGGCCATGGCGAAGGCGGGCAAGATGGTGGTGGCCGGGCCGTTCGGCGACCAGCCCGACGAGAAGCTGCGCGGGCTCTGCCTCTACCGGGTCGGCAGCCTCGACGAGGCGCGGCGGCTCGCCGAGGACGATCCGGCGGTCAAGGCGGGCCGCCTCGAGGTCGTCGTCTGGACGTGGTACACCGAGAAGGGGGCGCTGGCCTTCCCCATCGCCGAGAAGCTCGCCGCCGGCGGGCGCTGAGTCGCCCGCCGACGTCGCGCTACCCGTGCGGCGGCGTGAAGAGCAGCTCGGGCCCGACCTCGCCCGGCGCCGCGCATCCACACAGCCCGAGGACGACGTCGAGCTCGTCGCGCAGGCGAGCGAGGACGAGCTCGACGCCCGCCTGGCCCGCGACCGCGAGGCCCCAGAGCACGGGACGGCCTACGGACACCGCGCGAGCCCCGAGCGCCAGCGCCTTCACCACGTCGCTGCCGCGACGGACGCCGCCGTCGAGCAGCACCTCGACCTTGCCGTCGGCCGCCTCCGCCACCGCCGGCAACGCGTCCAGCGTGGCGACGGCGGTGTCGAGCTGGCGGCCGCCGTGGTTCGAGACCACGACCGCCGCCGCACCGTGCTCGGCCGCGAGGCGCGCATCCTCGGGGTGGACGATGCCCTTGACGACGACGGGGAGCCGCGTGATGGAGGCGAGCCAGGCGAGGTCGCGCCACGAGAGCGCCGGATCGAAGAGCGAGGTCACGTACGCCGACAGGCTCGAGCCCTCCGCCGCGCTCGGCAGCCGCGCCATGGCGGTACCGCCCAGGTTCACGCACTCGAGGCCGGGCGGGAGCTGGAACCGGTTGCGCACGTCGCGTTCGCGGCGGCCCCAGAGCTGCGCGTCGACGGTGAGGACGAGGGCACGGCAGCCCGCCGCCTCGGCGCGCTCGACGAGAGCGCGCGTCGCCCCGCGGTCGCGGTAGACGTAGAGCTGGAACCAGACCGTGCCGCCGGCGCCGCACACCGCCTCGAGCGAGCACGTCGAGAGCGTGCTGAGCATCATCACCGTCCCCTGCGCGGCGGCGGCGCGTGCGGTCGCCACTTCCCCATCGGGGTCGGCGAGGCGGTGGAAGGCGGTGGGCGCGACGAGCACGGGCATCGACACCGGCTGCCCGAGGACCGTCGTCGCGAGCGTGCGGCCGGAGAGGTCGCGCAGCACGCGGTAGACGAGCTTGCGGCGCCGGAAGGCCGCCTGGTTGTCGGCAAGGGTCAGCTCGTCGTAGGAGCCGCCCGCGTAGTAGTCGTAGGCGAGCTGCGGCAGCCGCTCGCGCGCGGCCGCCTCGAAGTCGGCGAGGTTGACGAGCGCGCTCGCGTCGAACGCGCTGGGGTCAAACGCGACGGAGGGATCGGCTGTCTTCATCGAGAGGCGAGCTTAGCCCAGCGTTGTGCCTCGACCTCCGCCGCGCTCACAGTGTTGGCGCGACCATCCGCTGTGCGGTTCTTCGGTCCGGGCCCTTGAGCGCAAGTGGCACGGGCGGGCGGGGGCAGGCCCCGCCCCTACATCGGAGGCTCGACGCGCCCGACGTCGCGCCGCCTCGCTGACCCGGGGGCACCCGCGCCGGGATTCGCCAGGTCCCCCTCTGTTGTAGGGGCGGGGCCTGCCCCCGCCCGTTCTTCCGCGACAGCCGATGAAAGACCACGCCGCTGCTTTTCGTCCGTTACCGCGCAGACCTTGGTCCCAGAAGCTGCGCTGCCAGAAAGCGAACGCCTCGTCGAAACTGCGTTCTACATCCTCCACAATCCCGTCCGCGCCGGGCTGGCCAAGTGTTGGCGCGACTATCCGTTGTGCGGTTCTTCGGTCTGGGACCTTTGAGCGCGAGTGGCACGGGCGGGCGGGGGCAGGCCCGCCCCGACCTCGGACGGGGAGACGCGTTCGAACGGAGGCACTTTGTGAGAGTCCCTGCACCGCTCTCTGATGTAGGGCGGGGCCTGCCCCCGCCCGTCCGCGACGACCGACCTACGTCGATTGGCAGGGCTCAAGCGCGCGCAGCACGCGCTCGTTCCACCGCTGCCGCGATGAGCACTGCGGCGATGCCGACGATCGCAAATGCTGCAGGCACGCGGAGGCCGGGGTGCGCGGCGACCGCCCCGGTGAAGTCGAGCGGCGAGTCGCGCTGCACGGCCATGTACCAGAGGGCGGTGAAGCTGGCGAGGAAGAGCTTGCCGCCACCCGTGAGCCAGCCGAGCCCGGCTGCCGCGGTGACGGTGAAAGCGAGGCCGAGCAGCATTGCGGAGCCGTGTCCGCCGCCGCGCACGAGCGAGCGCAGCATCACCGGCGCGCCGACGGCGGCCACGAAGGCGGCGATTGCGGCGAGCTTCCAGCCGACGACGGAGCGCGGCACGCCCGGCTGCGCGAAGACGGTGGCGCCGGTGCCCGCGAGCCCCTCTCGCGCCGATGCCTCGCCGATCACCGGAGCGAGCAGCAGGAGGAACGCCGCCATCGGCGCCGCCGCGCCGTCCCCGGGCACCACGAGCGACGCCGCCGAGGCGAGGAGCATCGGCCACTTGACCCACGACGCCGACTGCCAGATCAAGAGCGCATCGGCGAACACGGAGCGCGCGAACGTCGGCGAGCCGTGGTGCGGACGGAAGGCGCGCGCCGCCTCTCCCTGAGGTGACTGCCAGCCGGCGGCCGCCGGCGCCGCTCGCGCCTTCCGTTGCCGTGGCGGACCGGCACCGCGCGCTGCCCTCAGCCGAAACATCCCCAACGCCGCGAGCAGCGGCGCGAGGGTCCACGCAAAGGTCGCCGCCCTCGTCGCCAGCAGCTCGGCGTCGACGCGAAGGGATGCCATCGGCACGCGCCGCGGCGGCTCGTCGAGGATGATGACCCCGAGCGATATCGAGTGGATTGGGGCCCGCGAAGAGCGGGCGACCAGGTCCTGGAAGAAGACGAGCCCGGCGGGGTCGTAGGTGGTGCTGCGGTCGTTGGTGGGATCGTTGTCGATCCGACGGCCAAGTAAACCGGGAATCATGAGCAGCAGGAACGAGAAGGCGAAGAACCAGATCACGTACCCCCCGCGCCCGGAGAGCCCAGGGGTGACGTCGAAGAGAAGCGCGAAGGCGGCCGTGATTGCCATCGACGCCGGAGCGAGGAGGAGCCACGGCACCACGAGCTGCTCGAGCGAGAACGGACCTGTGCCGTAGCGCATGAAGAGGAAGACCGCCGGCAGCAGTGCCAGCGCCGCGAGCGCCAGCAGGTACGCGAAGCTCGCGAGCCACTTGCCGAGCAGGTAAGCGTTCGCCGACGTCCGCGTCGCGGCGATGATCGGCCAGACGCGCCGCTCGAGGTCGCGCCGCACCGAGCCTGCCACGAGGTAGAAGCCGACGAGCGGCATCAGCATCGAGGTGAGCAGCGCCACCACCGCGCCGATGAAGCCGGCGGTGTACGTTCCGGAGTAGGTCTCCTCCCCCACCTGCCAGAGGATCGAGGCGCGGTTCGAGTCGGGGGGCGGCAGGTAGGTGAACGACGCGGCAAAGAGGGCGAGGATGGTGAAGACGGTGGCCGGCGACCGCAGCCGTGAGCGCGTCTCGGCCGAGACCTGTGCTCCGAGCGCGCGAAGAGTCTGGCTCACGCGCCCGCCTCGAGGTTGGTCAGCAAGTAGGCGTCCTCGAGCGTCGGCTCGACGGCGGTGGAGCCCGCGATGCCGGGCGCTCCCGGCGGGCCGACGAAGCGCACGTGCACGCCGTCGGCGCGGCGCGTGAGGTTCGACACCGCCACCGCGCGTTGTACGTCGGCCAGCTTCTCGGCCGGCACGACCGCGCGGTAGACACGACCCACCGCGTGGGCAAGCAGCTCCTCCGGCGGGGCGCAGCGCACGAGCCGGCCCTGGCGGATGACGGCGATGCGCTCGGCGATCGCTTCGACGTCGGAGACGATGTGCGTCGAGAGGATGACGGTGCGACCGTGGCCGAGCTCCGAGAGGAGGTTGCGGAACCGCACCCGCTCCTCGGGATCGAGACCCACGGTGGGTTCGTCGACGATGAGCAGCTTCGGGTCGCCGAGGAGCGCCTGCGCGATCCCCACACGCTGGCGCATGCCGCCCGAGAAGCTCCCCAGGCGGCGATTGGCGGCCGGGCGCAGGTTGACGAGATCGATCATCTCCTCCACCGCCGTCTTCAGCTCCTTGCCCGTGATGCCCTTGAGCCGCCCGAAGTAGCGCAGGAGCTCGACGGCCGTGAGCTTGTCGTAGACGCCGAAGTCCTGCGGCAGGTAGCCGAGCTCGCGACGGATGGCGAGCGGGTCGGCGAGGGCGTCGACGCCCCGCCACCGTACCGTCCCCGCCGTTGGGCGCAGGACGGTGGCGATGATCGACATCAGCGTCGTCTTGCCGGCGCCGTTGGGCCCGAGCAGCCCGAGCACACCTTCGCCGATCGAGAGGGTGAAGTCCGAGAGGGCCACCGTCCCATTCCCGTAGCGCTTGCCTAGCCCTTCGATCTCGAGCATGGAGGCGAGTACGTCCGTGGGGCTCGCGTGTTTCAGGGGGGAGTTGCTTGTTCGATGGCGAACCCGCGGATCGGCGGCTGCTCGGAAGCGGAGCGGAGGGGAGAGCTGCGGAGCGTGCCGCGTCTGCGGCGACGGGCAGAATCAACCACAGGAATCGGATGAGGGACCAGATGCTCAGACTATCTGCAAGGGAGTGGGACCGGCACGCGGGGAGATCGTGTTACAGATTGACTGGACCCCTTGACAAGGTTTTCGACGCGCCCGAACGGCGTCCGTTCGGTCGGCTTCGCGGTGGTCTGTCCTGGCTCTCTGCTGGCCCTTCGCGGCCCGATCTCGATTGCCTCCATGACGAGCCGACCGGGGCCTGCAAAACGCGTCACGCACGGGATGCCAAGACCAAGAAAAAACGGGGCTTACGATCGGCCATCGATCAGGAGGAACGCTCGATGGGCGCTCACGACCTACGACCCGCCGCCCCGCTCGCCGCGCTCGATATCGTCCGGCCTGTCTCCGCAGCGCCCCCGGATCTCGATGCTCTGGGCGAACGCATCGCCGCACTCTCCGCCCAGCTCCAGGCGGCGACGTACTTCCTGCTCGTGCTGATCCGCGACTTCGATGAGCGCGGTGCCTGGAACGGCGGCTTTCGCTCGTGCGCCCACTGGCTCAACTGGCGCACGGGGCTCGAGCTCGGCGCGGCGCGCGAGAAGGTGCGCGTGGCCCGCGCGCTCGCCACGCTGCCGCTGCTTTCGGCCGCGATGGCGCGCGGCGAGGTCTCCTTCTCCAAGGTGCGGGCACTCACCAGGGTGGCTACGCCAAGGAACGAAGGCGAGTTGCTCGAGCTCGCGAAGGCTGGCACCGCCGCTCACGTCCCGGCGCATCGCCTGCGATGCCGCCCGTGTGGTGATGCGGCCCGCGCCGACGGCACCGTCCTCGACGTCGGCCGGCGCACGCGAGCCATGTCGACACCGCTCCGCCGCGCGCTCGCCCGGCGTGACGGCGGCTGCAGGTTCCCGGGCTGCGGCCTGAAGCTCTGCGATGCCCACCACGTCGAGCACTGGGCGGACGGAGGCAAGACCAAGCTCGGCAACCTCGTGCAGCTCTGCCGTCGTCATCACCGGGCCGTGCACGAGGAGGGCTTCCGCGTCGAGCTGCTGCCCAGCGGCGAAGCCCACTTCTTCCGCCCCGACGGCCGCCGGCTCGCCGACGCACCCACGCCGCCGCCCCTGACTGCCGATCCACTCGCCTCGTTGGCGGCAGAGCTCGACCGTCACGGCGTCGCCGTCGACCCTCGGTCGGGACTGCCGACCTGGGACGGCACGCCGCTCGATCTAGCGCTGGCGGTCGATTGCTACCGCTCGGTCGGCGTCGAACGGCGCCACTTGCCGGCCTGACACCGACAGGCGGGGACGGTCTCCCCTACACCGACGATTGCCCGCGCACGTCACGCGACGCACACACGGCACCGCCGGCAGCTCCGCTCCGATCCGTCTCGACTGATCCAGAGTCTCGATTCGATCCATCCAGTAGCCGGAGCTGCGGTGCGTGTGGAAAACGCGCAGCGTTTTCCAAGCGGCTGCGGAAGGGCCGTCCGCCGGCTTTCCGCAGACGCGGCACGCTCCGCAGCTCTCCCCTCTCCCGGCGACGGCGCCACACGCCGGAGCTTCGCCACGTTTCCGCGGAAACGCGCCCCAGGCGAGTGTCCCTCTGGAGCGCAGCCGCGGCACGCTCCACAGTTCCCGCGCAGCGCTCCACGGAGCGCCTCCACGTTTCCGCGGAAACGTCCGCTGGGGCGGCTACCGCTCGCGAGCCACCCGGGCGCCTACATCTCCCTCGGCCTGTGCTTCCGGGCGGCGCGATGCAGGGCTCGCACCTTCTGCTTGGCAGCCCGCGCAGCACCGCCGTCGGTTCTCCGACGCAGCGCTTCTCGCTCGGCGGTGAGCTGGCGGAGGCTCGCCACGCGGTCGGGGTCGAGCTCGCCCGCCGCGACCGCCGCGCGCACGGCGCAGCCGGGCTCTCGCTCGTGCGTGCAGTCACGGAAGCGGCAGTGGCGCGCGAGCGCCTCGATCTCCGGGAACACCGAGGCCAGGTCTTCGTCTCCCAGCCAGAGACCGACCTCGCGCAGGCCCGGAGTGTCGAGGAGCAGTGCGCCTCCCGGCAGCGCCATCAGCTCGCGTCGCGATGTCGTGTGGCGCCCCCGTCCGTCTCCGGCCACGGTGCCGGTCGCCGCCACCTCACGCCCGGCGAGCCGGTTGGCGAGCGTCGACTTCCCCACTCCCGACGACCCGAGGAGCACGACGGTGGCACCGGGTGCCAGCCGACTGCGGAGCGCCTCGACTCCATCGCCACGGATCGCGTCGACGACGCACGCGGCGACCGGGCCGCCCGCGGCCGCGCTCGCTACCTCGCCCGCGGCCTGCGCCACCGCGGACGGATCGGCACAGAGGTCGGCCTTGGTCAGCACCACCACGGGGGGGACACCCGCCTCCCGCGCGAGCGCGAGCCAGCGCTCGAGCCGTCGGCGGCTCCAGTCCTCGTCTAGCGCCGAGACGAGCAGCGCGAGGTCGACGTTCGCGGCGAGCGCCTGCGGCTCGCTGCGGCGGCCGGCCGCGCGCCGCACGAAGACGCTCGCGCGAGGCAGCACCGCTTCTACGAGCAATGGTCCATCGACGTCCACCGGTCCGCCCGCGCGGCGCAGCGCCACCCAGTCGCCGGCGCACGGCAGCTCCGCCGGAGACGCCGCCTCGTAGAGCAGTCGTCCGGGCACGAGGGCAGCTTCCTCGCCTGCGCGGGTGCCGACGCGAAGGGCGTCGCGCGCAGTGGAGAGGACGCGGCCGGCCTCGAGCGATTCGGAGTCACGGTCGGTGGTGATCGATGCGGTCAGCAAGGCAAGGGCATCCTCCCAATGCGCGCTCCAGCCCAGCGCGGCGAGGGGAGAGCCGAGAAACCGGGGACGGTCCCCAGAGGTTTGAGGCATGAGCGGTCCTCCGCTGCGCGCGCCACGGACGACCAATGGCGCGCGAGTCCCTGTTCGAGGTGAGGGTTGGCGGGGCGGCCGCTCAGGCAAGCATAGGCAGCGCACCTATGGTGCCATCAAACGCCGCCGGTTGGAAACCGGTCAGCCGGCCATTCGGAGCGCGGTGCGCGTCGCGGCGAGCTCGGCCGGGTCGTCGGGCGGATCGTCCGCCAGGATGGAGAGCGCCGATTCGAGCAGCGCGCGCGCCTCCGCGCCGCGCCCCAGCGCGAGGAGCGCGCGCCCGCGGGCTGCTTCGGCGCGCGCCCGGGTGCGGGGCGACGCGGCACTCGCCGAGGCGAGCTCGGCGAGCGCCTTCGAGGCCTCGCGCTCGGCACCACCGGCCTGGCCGCCGGCAAGACGATGGAGCGCGATGTCGACCCGATACGCGGCGCTTGTCTTCGGATCGACGCGCGCGCCGGCGAGATCGTCGCCGAGCCGGTCCCAGACGGCGCCAGCGTCGGCGGCGCGGCCGGCGCGATCGAGCGCGCGAGCGCGGTTGCGCAAGCTGCCAAGCGCCATGGCGTTGCCCGGACCGTCGGTCTCGATCCAGATCGAATGTGCCGTGTCGAAAGCGCGCTCCGCCTCGTCGAAGGCACCACTGTCGACGAGCGCGAGGCCGAGCCCGGCCAAGCTGTTGGCCACCGTGTAATGCCTGTCTCCCAGCTTGCTGCGGCGGATTGCCAGGATCTCGCGGTGCTCGCGCACCCGCGCCGCCGGGTCGGGCAGGAGCGTGGCGAGATTGCTGCGCAGTGCCAGGGTGTGCGGGTTGGTCTCGCCGCGCTCGACGCGCATGATGGCCAGCGCCTCGGTGAAGAGCGGTCGCGCGCCCTCTCCGTCCCCGCGCATCTTGCGCATGAACGCGAGGACCGTCAGGTTCGCCGCGACGTCGAGGCGCCTCGCGCCCGGCGTCGAGCGAAAGATCTCGAGCGCGCGCTCGACGCGCCGCTCGCCGTCCGGCCCTCCCGCCATGCCACCGAGGTCTCCCAGCGCCCCGGCGTAGAGCAGCGGGTCGGGGTGGGGCGAGCGCTCGATACGAGCGAGAGCTTCCTGCGCGTCGGCCAGGGCGCCGGCACGATCGCCCGTGGCGTGCAGAGCGCGAGCGTGGTCGAGCAGGAAGGGCACGGCGCGCAGGTCGTCGGGCCCCAACCTCTCGACTTCGGCGTCGCGGGCGGCGCGCAACAGCTCGAGCGCTTGCGGCCAGGCGCTGCGCTCGAGTTGGATGCGGCCCAGCACCTGGCGCAGCCGCGCCTGCACGTCGGGCTGGTCCCCGAGGGTCGCCGCCTTGGCGATACCGAGAGCCATGAGGTCGGCCACGCGCACGCTGTCGAGGTCGGCGCCGGAAACCGGGTCGACGCCGCCGAAGAGATCCACCATCAGGTTCACCACCGCCTCGGAGCGCGCTGCCTCGCGCGCCGCGCTCTCACGCTCACGCGTCGCTTCCCCCGAGCGCAGGACCGATACGACGGCGAGAACCGCGAGCGCGGCGGCAGCGAGCGCGGTGCCGCCGACCGCGAGGCGATGGCGGCCGACGAAGCGGCGGGCGCGATAGCCGAGCGAGTCGGGCCGCGCCCGCACCGGCTCTCCCGCGAGCCACCGCTCCACGTCGTCGGCCAGCTCGCCCGCAGAGGCGTAGCGGCGGGCGGGCTCGGCGGCGAGGGCGCGAACGACCACGGCCGCGAGGTCCCGGTCGAGCGCGCGCGGCGCCAGCCGACTCGGAGTCGCAAGCTCGTCGGTGGTGCCCGCCGGAAGGGTGCCAGTGAGCAGCTCGTGGAGCAGCACGCCAAGCGCCCAGACGTCGGTTGCGGTCGTCACCGGCTCGCCCCGCCGCTGCTCGGGCGCGGCGCGCTGCGGCGTCATCGGCGCGAGCTCGATCGTTCGCGTCGGCTCGCCGCTGTCGGGGCGCGGCGACAGGAGCTTGGCGATGCCGAAGTCGAGGAGGTGGACCCGGCCGTCGGCGCTGACCAGCACGTTGGACGGCTTCAAGTCGCGATGCACGATCAGGTTGGCGTGGGCGAACTGCACCGCGCGACAGAGCTCCACGAAGAGCTCGGCCCGGCGGCGCGCCGAGGCGCCGGTCTCGTCGCAGTAGCGGGTGATCGGCCGACCGTCGACATAGCGCAGCGCGAGGTACGGCCGGCCGTCGTCGGCCGTGCCGGCGTCGAGCAGCGGCACGACCGCCGGGTGCTCGAGCCGGGCGAGCAGATCGCGTTCGAGCTGGAAGCGCTCGAGGAGATCGGCGGACCCGACTCCGGGGCGCAGGAGCTTCACGGCGACCTGGCGATCGAACGCGCCGTCGGCGCGCTCGGCGAGGTAGACCTCGCCCATGCCACCGCGGGCGAGGAATCGCAGCAGGCGCCAAGGTCCGACGCGCTGTCCGGCGGCGAGGGACGGGGCGTCCGTCCTCCCCAGCCAATGCTCGAGCTCGAGCTTCCCCGCCGTGGGCGTCGCGCCGAGCATCGCGGCGAGCTCGTCGAACAGCGCCGGCGACTCCTCGCGCAGGGTCGACAGCAGCATCTCGCGCTCGGCGGGCGACGCTCGCATCGCGCGCTCGTGGAGCTCGGCGAGCCGGTCCCAATCGGTCAGGGGCGAGAAGCGCGAGGGCTCGGTCACGGTTCTTCTGGTTCTACTTGGCTTCTGGTTCTTCTCGCGCCGTCGGGACGCCGAGCTGGACAGCGTCGCCGAGCGACCCGCGGACCTCCTTGCGCAGCCAGGACATCGCGGCGTCGCCGTCGCGCTGCACCGTCTTGGTCGAGACGCCCAGGAGCTCGGCGGCCTCTTCCAGCGTGAGGCCGCCGAAGAAGCGCAGCTCGACGACCTGCGCGGCGCGTGGCTGCACGGCCTCGAGGCGGCCGAGCGCTTCGTCGAGCGCCAGGGTCTCGTCGGCCGCGCGGTCGGAGAGCAGCTCCGCCACGTCCTCGATCGGCACGGGGGCCGGCCCGCCGCCGCCCCGCTTGCTCCGATTCCGCGCCCGAGCGTAGTCGACGAGCACGCGACGCATGGTGCGTGACGCCGCGGCGAAGAACTCGGAGCGGTCGCTGGCGGAAATCTGCCGCTGGTCGAGCAACCGAAAGTAGGCCTCGTGGACCAGCGCCGTGGTGTCGAGCGTATGGCTGTCACGCTCGCTGCGCAGCCGCTGGCGGGCGAGACGCCGCAGGTCGTCGTAGAGCAGGGGAACCAGCCGGTCGAGCGCCCCCGGCGCCCCGTCGCGCAGGCGTGCGAGCCAGACGGTGACCTCGCCGGAGTCGTTCATGGATGGGGTCCGCAGTCAGTTGACGATAGATCCGGTTGGCGCGCAGCGGTCTGGCTCACAGCAGCCAGCGCCACCGCCAGATCCTCCGGATGTCCAAGCGCGGGCAGGGATGGCGCCAGTACCGATCAGGAGGCCATCATGAAACTCCACTCCACGCCACTTCTTGCGCTTCTCCTGGTTGCCAGGCTCGGTGTCTCACCGGCCACCGCCGCCACGATCACGGTCACGACCGACCTGGACGTCGACGCCGCCGACGGCTTCTGCTCGCTACCCGAGGCCATCCTGGCGGCCAACGACGACGCGGGCCACAATGACTGCCCCGCCGGAACGGGCGCCGACCGGATCGTCTTCGATCTGCCGCTGCCGGCGGTCATCCGGGCCACCGCGGACCTGCCCACGGTGACCAAAACGGTGGCGATTCAGGGGCCGGGGCCGAACGATCTTTCGATCGACGGCGACGACCTCTACCGGCTCTTCCTCTTCGACAGCGCGCTCGGTGGAGAGTGGTTCGCCCTCGAGGGCCTCACCGTCAGCGGCGGACTGTCGCCTGGAGGGCAGTTTGGCGACGGCGGGGGAGCGCGGGTCGCTCCGGCCGAGACGGCGACCTTCAGCCGGGTCCGCTTCGCCGACAACTCCTCCGCCAACGGCGGCGGCGGCCTCGACATCGACAGCCAGCTCGGCGAGATCTCGACGGCGGTGATCGAGGACTGCTCGTTCGAGGACAACACGGCGCTCGGGCCGAAGGGAGGCGGCGGCCTCCTCGTCCAGGACAGCTCGATCGTCACCGTGACCGGCTCCGCCTTCGTCGGGAACCGAACCGTGGCCAACGGCATCGGCGGCGGAATCCTCGCGAATCGGGGCTTCGTCACCATCCGGCGCTCGACGATCTCGGGGAACTCCTCCGACAGCTCGGGAGGCGGGATCGGGGCGACCGCGGCCACCGAGAACATGGAGCTCGTATTGCACGACGTCACGGTGTTCGGGAACACGGCCGACGCCAACGGCGACGGAACCGGAGACGGCGGCGGGCTGTTCACCCTCGCGAACGTGGGGACCGCGGTGCAGCTCACGCTCGACAACTCGATCGTCGCAGGCAACGTGGACATGGGAGGGTTCTTCGTCCATCCGGACGTTTCGCTCGCCGACAACGTCACGGATCTCGTCGCCACCGGATGGAACCTCATCGGCGTGGGCGACGGTGCTCCGACGTTCTTTCCGGCCGGCACACCGAACGCCGAAGACGACTTCGTCGGCACCGCGGCCTCACCGATCGACCCCATGCTGCTGCCGCTGGCGCTGAACGGCGGCGAGACGCTCAACCACCGTCCGGAGCTCGACGCCGCGAGCCCGGTGATCGACCACGGACACTGCCCGAACTCCCGACAGGATCAGCGCGGGCATGGCGATCCGGCGACGAACCTGCGCATCCTGGACAACGCGACCGTGGTCAACCACCCGGCAAGCGACGGTTGCGACATCGGGGCCATCGAACGTGGCGGGGATCCCGGTTCCGGCCTCAATCTCTTCGACGACGACTTCGAATTGGGGCACACGCTCCGCTGGTCGGGGGAGGCTCCTTGACCCGACATCCGCGGCGGCGTCTCGGCTCTGCCGGCTGCTGCCTCGCGGCGGCCGCTCTCGTCCTCGCGGCAGCGGGCTCCGAGCCCGGCCGCGCCGCGACGATCGTCGTCAACTCCCGGTTCCGAGCTAGCCGGTGCAGTCGTAGAGCACGAACTGGCCACGCTCGCCACGGGCGGTGCAATGCCCGCGGGCGTCAGGTGGCCCCCAGCCGAAGCGCGGCGGCAGGGGCCGGAACGGGTAGACGAGGAAGAGGAAGGGCGACTCACCGCGCGCGGCGAGCACCCTCGCCACCTCGGCCAGCTCGCGCGGGTCGTCGACGAGGAGGAACGCCTTCTCGTCGAGGAGCGACTCGAGCTCCATCGACCCGTACTGGTGGTTGGTGACGACGACGCGAGACGGCCACCGGCGGACCTCGACGAGGGCCGGCCAGACGCGCTCCCGGTAGTTGACGAGCAGCATCCGTGACCCCTCGACGCAGTTCTTCCGAGCGCCGGCAAGGAGCGCCACGCCGAGGACGCAGGCCATCGCCACCCGCCACCGCGTCACCGCCGCGAGTGCCGGCAGGAGCAGCGCAAGCATCAACGCCAGCAACGGCATGAGCACCAGGAAGTAGCGCGGCCCCCAGTCGAGGCTGTCGGCGCTGAGCAGGAGGAACGGCGTCGTCGCGAGGTCGAAGAGCGCCAGAAGGGCGAGCTCCCCCGCGCCCGCGGGGATCGGCCTGCGGGCGACGACCAGCGCCACGACCGCCGCGATCACCACCAGCGTGAGCGGGTAGAACGCCCCGAGCTCGCGCAGCGTGACGCCCAGGTGGTGCGCGCCGCGCAGGAGCTGCTGGCGCAGCGAGAGGTAGCCGAAGATCTGCTCGCCATGCAGCCCCAACCAGCGGCCGTAGAGGAGCCGATTGCAGGCGAGGTTGCCGCCGACCGCGACCGCCACTCCCGCCGGGAACCACGTCCAGACGAGTCGGCGCTCGCGCACCGCCCGCACCGCGGCGAGCAGACAGAGCCCGCCGGCCATGCACCATGCTTCCGATCGCAGCCACGGCGCGAGACCGGCGAGCGCGCCGGCTGCGAGCAGGGCCGCACGCGACCGCTCTCCCGGCAGCGCCACGGTCACCGTGCCCCAGAACAGCACCAGCACCGCGAGCGTGTGGCCGTAATACATCGCGCCGTAGAGCGTCAGCGGCGACGACAGCACGAGCGCCGCGAGCGCCGTCGCCACCGCCCATCCCGGAACGCCCGCATGTCGAGCCGCGCGCACGAAGACGAGCCAGAGCGCGAACAGCGACAGCACCGGCACCACGTAGAAGCCGCGGAAGCCGAACACGGCATAAAACGGCGCCGACAGCGCGGGGAAGAGGAACGGGAACTGCGAGATCGGACCCGAAGGCGTCGCGTAGACGAACGGCGGCTCGAACGGGTAGTGGCCGCGCGTCCAGAGCTCACGCACCCACGGCTCGGCGTGAAGGTCGAGCGTGACCGCGAAGCGCCCGCGGGCGATCTGTCGCGCGAGCAGCGCCTTGAGCCCACCGTCGCCGTTGTTGAACACCTCCCCGGGGACCTGCAGCACGATCCAACACACCAGCGCTGCGCCTGCCGCACAGACCGCGAGGGCGACGAGGCGCCAGCGCTCGCCACCACGGGAGGCAGGCGCCGGGGAGGTCACGGGACCCTTCGCGGCCGCCGACCCGACCGCGCCGTCCTCTGCAGCCTGCGACCGCGGCATCGGCGCCAATTCTAGTGATGCGCGCTCGCGAGCGGGATCCGCCTGCTGCCCTGAGCGGGCGCAGGCGGATGGAGTTGCCGGTCGCATTCGCCGCGCCCTGACTGGTCGCCCGCCTACGAGTCGGCGCGCGAGGCCGTCACGCGCAGCGCTCGAGCTGCTCCTGCGACCCGGTGCGCCGAGCGCGGTCCGTCACCTGGCGAGGCCTTCGCGCAACGCCTTCGCCACCGCCTCCGACTTGGAGTGCACCTGGAGCTTCTCGTAGACGTGCTTCATGTGGAAGGCGACCGTGTTCACGCTGACTCCGAGCTCCGCCGCCGCCGTCTTGTAGTTGTGCCCCTCGACGAGAAGCTGGAGCAGGCGCTGCTCGTGGGACGTCAGGCCGAGACTAGCGGCGTCGGCGCGGCCGGAGGAACCGGCCGGCCGCAGGTCGCGCAGCTCGGCGATGACGCGGCGTGCGACCTGCGGCGACATCGGGGCGCCGCCGGCCACCGCCTCGCGCAGGCTCGAGAGCAGTAGATCGGGAGGCGTGTTCTTCAGCAGGTAGCCGGAGGCCCCGCCGCACAGCGCCTCGAAGATCCGATCGTCGTCCTCGTAGACCGAGAGCACCACGAGGGTGAGGCCGGGGTGGCGAGCCTTCGCGCGCCGGATACCCTCGAGCCCCGACATGCCCGGAAGGCCGAGGTCGACGAGCACGACGTCGGCGAGCTCCGGCCCCAGCCGCGGCATCGCTTCCTCGAAGGAGCCGAACCTGGCCGTGCAGCTGAAGCCCGCCGCGAAGTCGATGAGGGCGGCGAGGCCCTCGCGGATCTGCCGCTGGTCCTCGATCACCGCCACGCGGATCGGACGCTCCTCGCCCACGCTCCGAGCCGGTGCTCTCTCCATGGTCGGATCGTGAGGCGATCGGGTCATCGGGTCACCACCTGTTCGAGTAGGCCCGCTTCAGCCGGGTAACGGGACGCGCAGGTCGGCGGCGGTGCCGGCGCCGGGCGCGGAATCGAAGGTCAGGCTGCCGCCGAGCGAGTCGGCCCGCCGGCGGAGGCTCGGCAGACCATGACCCCCAACCGGCGAGCCGAGCGCCGCCGGATCGAACCCGCGGCCGTCGTCGCGCACCCGGACCCGAAGCTGCCCATCCTCCCGCCCCACCTCGACGACCACCTCTGAGGCGGCGGCATGGCGCACGGCGTTGTGTACCAGCTCCTTGAAGATGAGAAGAACCTCGCGACGGAGCTCGGGGCCGAGCCGTGTCTCCACGTCGCCGACCGTGCTCGAGAACCGCAGCTCGATGCCGGCGCCGGTCAAGGTATCGCTCGCGAAGCGCCGCATGCGCTGCAGCAGGTCGCCCGCCGAGTCGCGCCCGGGATGGATGGCCCAGACGATGTCCCCCATCGCGTCGCTCAGCTCGCGCGCCGTCTGGGCGATGGAGGCGAGCGATTCGTCCGCCGGCGCGCCGGCGTCCCGGCGCCGCGCCACCTCGCTCAGGATGGCGATCTGCGACAGTCCCGAGCCGATGTCGTCGTGCAGGTCGCTGGCGATGCGTGTGCGCAGCCGCTCCACCGCGAGGAGGCGCCGTGTGCGTATCCGGTGGGCGCCGAACGCCGCGAGTGCCATCAGGATCGTCGTCGCCGCGATCAGCCAGGGCCTTTGCCACAGGGGCGCCGGCACCTGGAAGCGCAGCGCGGCCGGCCGCTCGCTTGCCCTCCCTCCCGAGGCCACGGCACGGACCACGAAGCGATAGCGGCCCGCGGGCAGCAGCGGGTATTCGACGCTGCGCGCCGTGCTTGGCGGGCTCCAGGCCGACTCCACGGGCTCCAGCCGATGTTGATAGGTCAGGCGCTCGCCGAGCGCGAGACCGGTGAATTCGATCGCCAGCGGAAGATCGCGCCGCAGCTCGAGCCCTGCGGTCTGGTCGCCGCCGGCACGGGGCACCGGCAAGGCGCTGCCACCGTGACGGATGCGCGTCACCAGCACGTCGGGCAACGCCGTGCGCGCGCGCTCGCGTGAAGGGTCGAGCCGCGACAGGCCGCGGGTGGACGGCAGCCAGACGATGCCGCGCGAGTCCGTCATGCATTCGTTGAGGAGGTCGCTCGCCAGGCCGTCGGCCACCGAGAAGTGCTCGACCCGGCCGGTCGCGGGTTCGAGACGGTCGAGCCCGCGCCCGCCACAGACGTACATCCGACCGCCGCGGTCCTCGGTGATCGACCAGGGCAGGTCCGTGGCGAGCCCCTGTCGGCTCGAGAAGCGCGTGATCCGAGGTGCTGCCGAGTCGGGGCCCTCGATCATCGCAACGCCACCCTGACGCTGCGCCACCCACAACCGCCCGCGACGGTCGAGAAACAGCGAGCGACCGGCGACGGCGCCTTCACCGGGCCCGGTGGCGCGAAAGACAACGCGCGGCGCTGAACCCTCGCGCAGCAGGACGAGGCCGGCGAAGCTGACCAGCCAGACTCCCCCTCCCGGATGAGCCAGCAGGCCCGAAGCGCCCGGTCGCCAACCCCGAGCGACCTCGTCGAGGCGAAGGGTGCCGAGCAGCCGTGGCCCGTTGGCGTCTGGCGAGAAGTGATGGAGGAGACCTTCCTGCGACGCGACCCAGATGTCACCGGCAACTCCGGCGCGCAGGAGCGTCGCGACGCCGCCGCCGCCCCGCCAACCGTCGGCGGGCCCCAGACGTCGCGCGCCGCGGAGGTCGAGGCCGGGACCCCGGGCGAGATAGAGCGCGTCGTCGGTGCCCACCCACCAATCCCCGCGGCCGTCCTGCGCGAATCGCCACTTGACCTCGGCGAACCGTCGGGGCTCGTCCACCGGCACCGCACGGTCGCCGCCGCCGGCGACCTCGCGGAGACCGCCGAAGCGCGTCGCGGCGTAGAGACGCCCGTCACGCCCCTCGAGCACCCGCAGGTAGTCGGCGCCGTTGTCGGCACCGCCGCGGCTCACCACCGCCAGCGCGTCGTTGGCGAGCCTGCAGACGCCACCACCGTTGGTGCCCAGCCAGAGGTTGCCCTCGCGATCGCGCAGGAGCGTCCCGATCTCGTCGCCGGTGAGCCCCTGGCCGCGGCCCGCGAAATCGGTGGCGAGCCCGGGCTTCCAGCGCAGCAAGCCGGTGCTCGCTCCGGCGAGCACCTCCCCATCGCGCTCCACCAGCAACGAGAGGATGCGGCCCGCCGGCGCGGTCAGCGGCAGCGCGCGCCAGCGGGTGGCGCTCTCCGTCTCCTCCAGCGCGTGCACCCCGGCGGCGGTGGCGATGAGGATCGAACCCTCCGGCGACTCGGCCAGCGCCACCGGCGTGGCGCCTGGAAGCTCCCGGCGGCTGAGGGTGTCGCCATCCACGCGCCAGAGCGCGTCTCGAGTCGCGAACCAGAGCCGGCCCGACCGTGCGCGCAGCGCCACCGATCCGGAGCCGCCGGCGATCCGTCGAAACCGGACCGAGCTCGCGTGCGACACGGCGCCCTCGCTGCGGTAGAGCCCCTGCTCCCCGAGGGCCCACAGGCGATCGCGCGAATCGACCGCCAGGGCGAAGACGGCCCCAGGCGCGCCGATCGGATGGGCGACCAGCCGCGGACCTCGCGCGCCGCCGGGCTCGAGGTGCACGACGCCGTCGAGCTGGGTGCCTGCCCAGATCCTCCCGCCGCCGTCCTCGGCGAGAGCCCACACGACCGGGTATTGGAGGCCCTCCGTCGGGCCGTAGTTGACGAACTCGTAGCCGTCGAAGCGACTCAGCCCCTCGCGCGTGCCGAGCCAGAGGAAGCCGCGACGGTCCTGGTGCAGCGCCTGGATGCGGTTGTGCGCCAGGCCTTCGGGTGTGCCGTAGCAGGTGAAGGGGAGCTCGAGCGCCCGAGAGGGAGATGTGGCGGCTGCGGCGAGAAGCCAGACGACCGGAGAGATGGCACGCCACGAAATCCGACGTGCGACCGTGGATCCAACCAGTAGGCAGCCGCCGGTGCGGCTCACCGCGGCGCGTCCGGCGCGGGCTCGGTTTCAGGAGCCGCCAGCGCTTCGGGTCGCCGCGCGAACCTCGCGCCGAGCGCGAGCGCCTCGGTCGCGCCCTTCGCGTCCCCCTGTGCCCGCAGCGCCCGCGCCAGCGCGATGTAGCCGTCGGTCGTCGACGGCTCGATCGCCAGCACGCGCCGGTAGTCGGCGATCGCCTCCGTC
>Ga0075421_100001964_pt1 | contig 24368 bp, 27 predicted proteins | sample SoiMetdeltSBSDD5_FD_75292 | JGI IMG/M metagenome (GOLD analysis project Ga0075421, IMG submission 75292) | Bulk soil microbial communities from a Populus tree surrounding site in Tennessee, USA - Soil MetaG P. deltoides SBSDD5 | ecosystem: Environmental > Terrestrial > Soil > Tree plantation...
CGGTTCCTGCCGGCGGACCACGAGCGCTGGCCGGGCCACTGGGCTTCGAAGCCGCAGCCCTGGCCCGAGGAGCGCTTGCTCGCCGCGGAGACGCTTGCGGTCGTCGAGCGCGCGATCGAAGCGCTGCCGCCGGCACAGCGCGCGGTGATCAGCCTCAGGGACCTCGAAGGCTGGAGCGCCGAGGAGGCGCGTAACGCCCTGGGCGTCAGCGAGACAAATCAACGGGTACTCCTCCACCGCGCGCGCTCGAAGGTGCGGCAGGCGCTGGAGGACTATCTCTCGGAGGAGACGTGAGTACGACGATCGAACCGCTGGCCTGTCAGGAGCTCGTCGAGCTCGTCACGAGCTACTTCGAGGGCGCGCTCTCGCCCGAGGAGCGGGCCGCCTTCGAGCACCACATCGGCACCTGCGACGGCTGCGGAGAGTACGTCCACCAGATGCGGCAGACGATCGAGCTGACCGGGCGGCTGACGCCGTCCGACGTCAGCCCGGAGGCCGAGGCGGTGCTGCTCGCGGCCTTCCGCGACTGGAGCGCCCGCTAGCGGCGCTACGATTGCCCGGCCGTGTGGCTCTACTTCATCCCGCTCTACATCGCCGGCGCGCTTCTGATCCTGCTCGCGATCTTCGCCCTGCTCGCCCGGGTGCGCGGCGGCAAGTACATGCGGCCGGTCATGCAGGGGATCGCCAAGATCCCGGGGATCCGCGGGCTGATGATGAAGGCGTCGCGCGCTGCCCTGGAGCGGCAGAACCCCGAGGCGGCGAGTGCATTGAAGAAGCTCGAGCGGGCCGGGGTTGCGAACGACCCACAGCGGGCTCAGGCCGCTCTCTCGCGCTTGAGCGCCTCGGAGCGGCGGGCCTATCTCGAGGCCGCGGGCCAGGAGGGCGCCCTGCCCCAGCCCGTCAACCGCCAGCAGCGGCGGGCGATGGAAAAAATGCAGAGGCAGCAGCGCCGCGGACGCTAGAGCGCGAGTGCTTCTCCCGATTTACGAGTACGGCCGAACCGCGCCGACGTAGCGGTTCGCGTACTCCGCCAACGGTGAGAGCTTGACGACGTCGCCTGTGTGCGGTGCCTGGATGAAGAGCCCGCCGCCGACGTACATTCCCTCGTGGCCCGGCACCCCGAACGCGCCCGCGTCGAAGAAGACGAGGTCGCCGGGCTGGAGCGCCTGAGGCGGCACCGGAACTCCCTCCTGCATCTGCGCGCCGGTGTAGTGGCTGAGGTGGATCCCGAGCTGCGCGTACACGTACATCGTCAGTCCCGAGCAGTCGAACCCTGTCTCCGGGCTCGCGCCGCCCCACCGATAGGGGACCCCGAGGAACTGCGCGGCGAGCGCGACCGCACGGCCTCCGACCGTGCTGGCCCCCGGAATCATCCCCTCGAGCAGCGGCTCGTTGACGATCGGGAAGTTGCCGCCGGAAGGTGCGGCGCCGAAGCCGAGGGATGCCCACGGCCCGGCCGCGGTCACGACGCTGCTCGCAAGCTGGTTGCCCCGTTCGCTGCCTCGCTCCCTGAGCCCGACGAGCACCTGCGCGCCCTGCGGGACGCCTGGGTACCCCGGCGCGACGCTGAGCCGGAGCCCGACGTAGCCGGTCTTGCTGCCGATCACGGCCTTCTGGCTCACGACGAGGTAGCTGCTCGTGTCGAGCTGGTAGAGATGGTTCGCGCTCGCGTCGCGCAGCAGCCCCTGGACGACGAGGCCACTGATCTGCGCTCGCCGGCCGTGGCGAATCGTGACGCGGTCGGCGTGGACACGTCCGCCGAGCATCGAGACGTCCTCGAGATCGACGCGCGTCTTCGTGGCGACGACCCTGCCGATCGAGAGAACAGAGCCGTCGCTCGGGTAAGTGAAGGAGCCGTCGCGCGCGGCCGCGAGCAGCGCACCCGCAGAGGTCCGTACCTGCGCCGTCCCGAGAATGTCGGCGGCCGCGGCGGGCACGGTAATGAGCGCGGTCGCGATCGCGGCCGTGAAGGCGAGGGCGCGCATCTCCCGGCAGAGTAGAGAGATGCGCGCGATGCTGCTAGATGGCCCGGGGCAGCCGCTGCGCGAGGCCGAGCTCCCGGAACCGCAGCCAGGGCCGGGCCAGCTGCTCGTCAGCGTGCGCGCGTGCGGCGTTTGCCGCACCGACCTGCACATCGTCGACGGCGAGCTGACGCGGCCGAAACTCCCGCTCGTGCTCGGCCACCAGATTGTCGGGACGGTCGTCGGAGAGGAACGGCGAATCGGGATTCCCTGGCTCGGCTGGACCGACGGCGACTGCCGCTACTGCCGGTCCGGCCGAGAGAACCTCTGCGACAACGCCCGCTTCACCGGGTACGACATCGATGGCGGCTACGCGGAGTACGCAGTTGCGGACGAGCGCTTTTGTCTCGGGCTTCCCGACGAGTACGAAGACCTGGAGGTCGCGCCGCTGCTCTGCGCCGGCCTGATCGGCTACCGGGCGCTTCGGCTCGCCGGAGACGGCGAGCGGCTCGGGCTCTACGGGTTCGGCGCGTCCGCCCACATCATCGCGCAGGTCGCGCGGTATCACGGACGGCGCGTCTTCGCGTTCACACGGCCGGGAGACGACGAGGGTCAGCGCTTCGCGCTCGGGCTCGGCGCTGAGTGGGCGGGAGGGTCGGACGAGCGGCCGCCGGAAGAGCTCGACTCCGCCATCATCTTCGCGCCGGTCGGCGAGTTGGTGCCCGCCGCCCTACGGGTGCTCGCGAAGGGAGGCGTCGTCGTCTGCGCCGGCATCCACATGAGCGACATCCCGTCATTTGCGTACGAGCTTCTCTGGGAGGAGCGCGTTGTGCGGTCGGTCGCGAACCTGACGCGCGGCGACGGCGAGGAGTTCATGGCGCTCGCGCCTCGTGTGCCCGTACAAACTTCCTTTCAGGCATTCCCGCTCGGGCAGACGAACGAGGCGCTCGAGCACCTGCGCCGCGGCGAGATCCACGGCGCCGCGGTCGTTCAGGTTCGCTCGTAGACCGAGACGTGCGATTGGCTGCGCGGCCCGAACTCCTCGCGTCGCCAGCCGCCCCAGCGCTCGCGCAGGCGTAGCCCGGCGAGACGGGCCATCAGGTCGAGCTCGGACGGGTACGCGTAGCGAAGTCGGACGGGCCGCAGCTTGGTGCCGGCTGCGCCGATCGTCGCCACCTGGACGTCGATCCGCTGCGCGACCGGGTCATGGCGGGCCAGGTCGAGGTCGACGCTGTCGCGCTCGACCTTCAGCACCGAGATGTTCTGGTCGCGCACATAGCGGGTCAGATCTGGAACGAACGCCTCGAGCACGAAGATCCCGTCCTCGGTCAGGTGCCGCGCGACGTTCTCGAAGAGCCGGACCTGATCGTCCTGCGTCTCGAGACCGAAGATCGTGTTGAAGCCGAGGAAGATCAGCGGGAACGTGCCGCCGTAGTCGACCTCGGAGAAGTCGCCGATCGTGACGGGGATCTCGGCGCCGCCGGGCTTCTCGCGCAGTCGCGCGACCATCTCCTCCGAGATGTCGACGCCGTGGACGTCGACACCGCGCTCGGCGAGCGGCACTGAGATGCGCCCGGTACCGATCGCGAGCTCGAGCACGGGCCTGCCCGCGGCCAGCTCTGCAATCGTCTCGACGACCGGCGTCGGATCCAGCTCGGCATGGAACTCGTCGTACTCGGCCGCCCACTCGGACCCGTACGTCTTCTGCGTGTAGTCCTCCACGCGGCCGAGCCTACACAGGCACCGCCGCATCGATAGCGGCCCGGAGCTCGGCGACGTAGTCGCGTAACGCGCCGGGCCCGAGATCGGCGACCTCGACCGCGCGCGAGCCGACGACGACGCCGTCGACGAGCTCGACCGCGGCCCGCGCATCGGCAGGCGTCGAGATCCCGAAGCCGGCGTAGAGGGGAACCTCGGTCGCGGCGCGTGCGCGCCCGGCCAGGGAAGCAAGGGTGGGGGAGAGGCCCTCACGAGCGCCGGTCGTTCCGGTCAGGGTGACGAGGTAGAGCCAACCGTCGGTTCCGCCGGCGGCAAGCGCGATTCGCTCGTCCGAGGACGTCGGCGCGACGAGCTGGACACGCTTGAGGTCAGGGCGCGCGTCGGCCGGGAGGTCGGCGACGATCAGGCTGGTCGCGCCCGCGGCGAGAGCCTCCTCCGCGAACCGTTCGTAGCCGAAGGCCTCGAGCAGCGAGGCGTAGGTCATCGGGATCAACGGCACGTCGACGCGCCCGCGAACCTCGCCTAGGCAGGCAAGGCAGGCGTCGGTGCGCATGCCGTCGGCGAGCGCACGCTCGGCGGCCCGGCGGATCACGGGCCCGTCTGCGAGGGGGTCCGAGAACGGGAAGCCGAGCTCGACGATGTCCGCGCCACCCTCCACCGCCGCCTCGGCGAGCTCGGGCGTCCGGGCGCCGCACATCAGGTAGATGGCGAGCGTCTTCACGGCCGTGGTCGACTCTCCGACGACTCGGGCCTCCAACGAGCCGCTCATCGGGACACCTCGGCCAGGTCCTTGTCGCCCCGGCCCGACAGGCAGACCAGGATCGAGTCTTCTTCGAGTTCGAGCGCTTTGGCAAGCGCATGTGCGGGCTCGAGGGCCGGGATTATCCCTTCCGTCTCGGCGAGCCGGCGGAAGGCGGCCACGGCCTGGTCGTCGGTCGCGCGCACGTACTCCGCCCGCCCGGTGTCGCGTAGGAGCGCATGCTCGGGGCCGACGCCCGGGTAGTCGAGCCCGGCCGAGATCGAATGGGCGTCCAGAACCTGGCCGTCCGGGTCGGCAAGCAGCGACGAGCGCGAGCCGTGCAGGACGCCGGTGCGACCCGCGCCGAGGCTGGCCGCGCCCGCCGCCTCGACGCCGACGAGGCGCACGTCCAGGTCGTCGAGGAACCCGGCAAAGAGCCCGATCGCGTTCGAGCCGCCGCCGACGCACGCGATCGCGACTTCGGGCAGCCCGTCCTCGGCCGCGAGGAACTGCCCGCGCGCCTCCCTGCCGATCACCGCCTGCAGCTCCCGCACGATCTCGGGGTACGGCGCGGGCCCGACGCACGAGCCGATCAGGTAGTGCGTCGTCTCGACGTTCGTGATCCAGTCGCGGATCGCCTCGCTCGTCGCTTCCTTCAGCGTGCGGGTCCCGAACTCGACCGGGCGTACCTCCGCGCCGAGCAGGTGCATCCGCTGGACGTTCGGGGCCTGCCGCCGCATGTCTTCGGCGCCCATGTAGACGACGCACTCGAAGCCGAATCGCGCGCAGACGGTGGCGGCCGCAACTCCGTGCATCCCGGCCCCCGTCTCGGCCACGATCCGACCTTTGCCGAGCCTCCGCGCCAGAAGCGCTTGGCCGAGCGCATTGTTGAGCTTGTGCGCCCCGGTGTGCATCAGGTCCTCGCGCTTCAGGTAGAGCCGCTTTCCGGGCGCGAACCGCTCGGTGAGCGTCAAGGGTGTCGGGCGGCCGCCGTACGAGCGGCGCAGCTGGTCGAGCTCCGCCTCGAAGCCGGGGTCTGCGAGCGCCTCGCGCCAGCCCCCCTCGAGCTCGTCGAGCGCCGGGATCAGCGTCTCCGGCACGTAGCGGCCGCCGTACTCGCCGTACGTCACCGTCTCGGTCATCTGGCCGCCTCCACGAAGGCGCGGACTCGGTCGTGGTCCTTGATGCCCGGCGCGATCTCGAGGCTCGAGCTCGCATCGACCGCCCACGGGCCGACCGCCTCGATCGCCTCGCCGACGTTCTCCGGCGAGAGGCCCCCGGCCAGCATGACCCGGCCGCTCGCGGCACGCGCACGGTCGAGGTGCCCAGGGTCGGCCTGCTGCCAGGCGCGGTCGACAACCTGCGCCACCTCCTCGTCGCCGCGGAACAGGAGGCCTTCGCGGCCGCGGTGGCCGTTCTCGCGCGCGTAGAGCTGGACGAGGTCGCTCGGCGCTTCGCCCCGCTCGCCGACGAAAACGGCGACCGAGAGCACCGTGTCCGGAACGGCCAAGACACCCGGGGCCCGTCGAGGCGTCTCCCGCGCGAGGATGAAGCCCACGAGGTCGGCGCCCGCCTCGACTGCGACCGCTACGTCTTCCTCGCGCGTGAGCCCGCAGACCTTGACGAGCGGCCGGGCGAGCAGCTCGCGCAGCTTCGCCACGGGGTCGGAGGCACGCATCAGAGCCGAGCCGACGAGCACCGCATCGGCTCCCGCGAGCTCCGCGGCCGCCCCGTGCGCTCTGGCGGAGATGCCGCTCTCCGCCACGATCATTCGGTCTCGAGGCGCCGCTGCGACGAGATCGAGCGCGCCGCGGCGGTCGATCGCGAATGTCTCGAGATCGCGCGCGTTGAGGCCGATCACCTCGGCGCCGAGCCGGACTGCCCGCTCCAGCTCGCCCGAATCGTGTGCCTCGACAAGGGCGTCGAGCCCCAGCGCCGACGCATGCCGGAGCAGCGCGGCGGCCCGCCGGTCGTCGAGGTCCCGCAGAAGCAGCAGGACGGCGTCGGCGCCTGCTTCCTTCAGCTCATCGAGCTCGGTCTCCGTCCCGAAGAACCCCTTTGCCAGCAACGGGACGTCACTCGCGGATCTCGCGGCGACGAGATCCGCGGTCGAACCGGCGAAGCGGTCGTCGACCAGGATGGAAACCGCCGCTGCGCCCGCGCTTGCGAACCCCTTTGCGAGCTCCGCAGGGTCGGCTCCCGGCCGCAGGTCGCCGGCGGAAGGGGAGCGACGCTTGACCTCGGCGATCGCGCCGAGCTCCGGAGCCGCAAGGGCGTCGCGAAACCGCCCCATCAGGCGACCGTCTCTGCGCGCGTGAAGGCGATCAGCTCCTCGAGCCGCGCGGCCGCGGCCCCGGAGTCGACGGCCTGCCGCGCCAGCTCGAGCCCCTCGCGCAGGTCCTCGGCGTGGCCGCCGGCAGCAATCGCCCCGGCCGCGTTGAGCAGAATCGCGCTCCGGCGTCCGCCGTTCTGGCCGGCAAAGACCGCGCGGATCGCGGCCGCATTCTCTTCCGGCAATCCGCCGCGCAACTCGCTCGGGTCGCAGCGCGCGACGCCGAGCTCGAGCGGATCGATGTTCCGCGCATGTACCGAACCGCCGACGACCTCGCAGACGAAGTTCGGGCCTGCGGGCGACAGCTCGTCGATCCCGCCCGCGCCGTGGACGACGAACGCGCGGCTTGCGCCGAGCTGGGCGAGCACCTCGGCGATCGTCCGCACCAGCTCGGGCGCGTAGACGCCGACCACCTGCGCCCGCGCCCCGGCCGGATTCGTGAGCGGCCCGAGCACGTTGAAGACGGTTCGCGCCGCCAGCTCCCGGCGCACCGGCGCCGCGTGCCGCATCGCCGGGTGATGCGTGGGGGCGAACAGGAAGCCGAAGCCGAGCTCATCGATCGAAGTCGCGACCCGCTCGGGCGGCAGCTCGAGCTCGAAGCCGAGCGCCTCCAGGACGTCGGCCGAGCCCGAAGCCGAGGAGACCGCCCGGTTGCCGTGCTTGGCCACCCCGGCGCCTGCCGCAGCCGCCACGAGGGCGGCCGCGGTCGAGATGTTGATCGTCTTCGCGCCGTCGCCGCCGGTCCCGGCAGTGTCGACGAGGTCCGCGCGCTGCGGCCGCACCGGCAGGGCGTGCTCGCGCATCGCCTCCGCGCAGCCGGCGATCTCGTCCGCCGTCTCGCCCTTCGTCCGCAGCGCGATCAGGAAGCCGGCGATCTGCGCCGGCGTCGCCTCGCCGCTCATGATCGAGCCCATCACCGTGCGGGCCTCTTCGCGTGAGAGGTCGCGGCCGTCGAGCAGCTGGGCGAGCGCTTGCTGGATCATCTATGGGCCTCCAGGAAGTTTCTCGCAAGCGTCGTCCCCACCGGCGTGAGCACGGACTCGGGATGGAACTGGATACCGTCGACCGGGAGCTCCCGGTGGCGGACGGCCATCACCTCGTCCTCGGCGCAGGTCGCCGAGACCTCCAGCTCGTCAGGGACCCGAGTGGCTGCAAGCGAGTGGTATCGCCCGGCTTCGAACGCCTCCGGAAGCCCGGCGAAGATGCCGCGTCCGTCGTGGCGTACTGGGCTCGCTTTGCCGTGGACGAGCCGCTTCGCCGGGCCGACCTCGCCGCCGAACGCCTCGACGACCGCCTGATGGCCGAGGCAGACGCCGAGCGTCGGCACGCGAGGTCCGAGCCGCCGGACGATCTCGATCGTGACGCCGGCGTCGTGCGGACGCCCAGGCCCCGGGGAGATCAGGAGCCGGCTCGGCGCCAGGCGCTCAGCCGTGTCGGCGTCGATTGCGTCGTTCCGGTAGACGGCGACCTCGCACCCGAGCGCTCCGAACAGATGCGCGAGGTTGTAGGTGAACGAGTCGTAGTTGTCGATCAAGAGAATCATCGCCGCGCCTCGGCGAGCTCGATGGCCAGCTCGAGCGCCGCCAGCTTCCGCATGCACTCCTCGTGCTCGGCCTGCGGATCAGAGTCGGCCACGATTCCGGCTCCGGCCTGAAGCAGGGCAACGCCGTCGTGCAGGACGATCGTCCGGATCGCGATGCAGGTGTCGAGAGTGCCATCGGGTAGCGCGTACCCGACCGCGCCCGCGTAGGGACCTCGCCGATAGCCCTCGAGCTCCGAGATGATCTGCATCGCACGCACCTTCGGCGCGCCGGAGACGGTGCCGGCCGGAAAGCAGGCCCGCAGGAGGCCAAAGGGCGATACGCCGTCTCCGAGCTCGCCCGCGACCTCCGAGACGAGGTGGGTCACGTGCGAGAACCGTTCCGGCTCGAGGAAACGCTCGACGTGAACCGAGCCCGGCACGCAGACGCGAGAAAGGTCGTTGCGGCCGAGGTCGACGAGCATCACGTGCTCCGCGCGGTCCTTCTCCGAGGCGAGCAGCCGCGCCGCGTCCCCGTCCCCGGGCGCCGTCGTGCCGGCGATCGGGTTGAGGCTCGCGCGACGGCCCTCGAGCTTGACGAGGGTCTCCGGCGAGGATCCGACCAACGCCAGCTCGTCGAGCTCGAGCAGGAACAGGTACGGAGACGGATTGACGCGACGAAGCGACCGGTACAGCTCGAGCGCAGTCGCGGATGTCGGCCGCTCGGCGCGCTGCGAGACGACGATCTGGAACGCGTCGCCCGCTCGGATGTGCTCTTTCGCCGTGACGACGCTCCGCTCGTAATCGAGGCGCGAAGGCAACCGTCGCGTCGAGCCGGAGCGGCCGCGGGCACCGGCGCGCGGATCGGGCTGGGGGCCGCCGAGCAGCTCCGTCACCTCGGCCGGGTCGCCGCACAGAACCTCCGCCATCCCGAGGCCGTGGTCGAAGCGGACGAGCGTCTCGGCGACCACGAAGCGGCTCTCTGGAAGCCCGCGGCTGCCGTCGGGAAGAGGCACGGTCGGCTCGAGCGTCGCCGCGTGGTCGTAGCCGAGATAGCCCACAACGGGCTGTTCGAGCGCTTCCACCTCGTCGAAGCCGACGAGCCGGGACCCGGCGCCGACGAACGAGTGCCGACCGAGCCGGCCGTGCTCGACGGACTCGAGCAGGAAGGAGGCACAGGCTCCGCCCTGGTTATGGCGCAGCCGGAGATACGCCCCGAGCGGGGTGAGGAGGTCTGTGGAGACGACGGTGGTTGCGTTCATCGGTTCGAGCAACAAAAAAGACCTCCGGCGGAGGTCTTCGAGCGGAACGGGCTGTGTGCCTAGGTCAGATCAGGCGACGCTCCCGCCCCGCTCGTGGCGCCAGGCCCAGCCCCAGGTCTGCGTGGCAGGAATCATCGCGTTGAGGGTACGCGGAGAATCCCCTGCTCGTCAACCACCCGATTAGAGATCGGCCCATTCAGGGCATCGAAGAGTCATGCACATGGCCCTGCTCGACCGCATCGACGCCGCGATCGGTGACCGTATCGAGGATCTGGTCCGCTCCCACCATCGCCGCAGGCTCCGCCGCACCGGGTGGGCGCTCGCGCTCGAGCCTTCGACGCGATTGTGGGCCGACGGCGACCCGCCGCCGCGGCCGGGCAACGACGTCGAGATCCTGATCGACGGAGCGAGCTTCCTGCCGCGGCTCGTCGGGGAGCTCGAGGGGGCCGAGTCTCACGTCCACATCGCCGGCTGGTACCTCTCGACGGAGCTCGCTCTCGTGCGGGAACCCGGGCGCGTCGTGCTTCTCGACCTGCTCGCCGAGCTCGCGCGGAAGATCGAGGTGCGCGTGCTCCTCTGGGCCGGGGCGCCGCTGCCCCTGTTCAGACCCTCGCGCGGTGACGTGCGGGAGCTCGCGGAGCGGCTACGCGCTGCCGGGATCCAGGTCGCGCTCGACGCGAAGGAGCGGCCGATGCACTGCCACCACGAGAAGCTCGTCGTCGTGGACGACCGTCTCGCGAGCGTGGGCGGCATCGATCTGACGAGCTACTGCGGCGACCGCTACGACTCGAGCTCGCACGAGTGGAGGCCGGCGCTCGGCTGGCACGACGCGGCCGCTCTCGTCCGCGGGCCGGTGGTCGCCGACGTCGCCGAGCACTTCCGGTTCCGCTGGCGTGAATCAACGGGACAGAAGCTGCCCGCGCCGACTACCCCGCCTCCGGCCGGCGAGCACGAGCTCCAGCTCGTCGCGACGATCCCGGAGCACGTCTACGAGAGCCGCCACCGCGGAAGCTTCCGCATCCTCGAGAGCTACGTCCGCGCGCTCTCATCGGCCGAGCGGCTCGTCTACCTGGAGAGCCAGTTCCTCTGGTCGCCGGAGCTCGTCGGGATCCTGGCCGAGAAGCTGCGCAGGCCGCCGCGAGACGATTTCCGCATCGTCGCGGTTCTTCCGTCTCATCCGGACAGCGGCAATGAGGACAGCCGAGGCCAGGTCGGGCGGCTCGAAGAGGCGGACGCCGGCGCCGGCAGGTTCCTCGCCTGCGCCCTCTACGCCCGGAACGGCGCCACGCGGGAACCGATCTACGTCCACGCGAAGATCGGAATCGTCGACGACCGCTGGCTGACGATCGGCTCGGCCAACCTCAACGAGCATTCGCTCTTCAACGACACCGAGGTGAACCTCGTCAGCTGCGACCCCACGCTTGCGCGTGCGACGCGCGAGCGCCTCTGGGCGGAGCATCTCGAGCTGCCGGTAGACGAGGTCCGCGAACGCAACGCGGTCGAGCTCGTCGACGAGCACTGGTTCCCGACCGCGGAAGAGCAGGTCGCGCGGCGCGACCGCGGCGAGCCGCTGACGCACCGGCTCGTCCGGTTGCCGGCGGTTTCGCGGCGCACGAGGAGGCTGCTCGGGCCGCTGCAGGGCCTCGTCGTCGATGGCTAGGCTGGACCGGATGGCCAGATCCGTGATCGTCTCCGCCGTCCGCACCCCGTTCGGGAAGCTCGGCGGCGGGCTCAAGGACTACGAGGCGACCGAGCTCGGCTCGATTGCGATCAAATCCGGGCTCGAGAGGGTCGGGCTGGAGCCGAATGAGATCCAGTACGTGATCATGGGGCAGGTCCTGCAGGGCGGTGCAGGCCAGGCACCTGCACGGCAAGCGGCGATCGGCGCCGGGCTGCCGATCGAGGTTCCCGCCGACACGATCAACAAGGTCTGCGCCTCCTCGATCCGCGCGATCGAGATCGCCGACTCGATGATCCGCACAGGCGACGTCGAGGTCGTCGTCACGGGCGGCATGGAGTCCATGTCGAACGCGCCCTACGTGCTCAAGAAGGCGCGCTTCGGCTACCGGCTCGGCGACGGGACGCTGATCGACCTGATGACCCACGACGGGCTGACGTCGAGCTTTGACGGGCGCCACATGGTCGAGCAGGCGTCGTTCGTCTCGCGAGAGCTCGGGATCTCGCGCGAGGAGCAGGACCTGTGGGCGCTTCGCTCGCACGAGCGGGCCGTCAAGGCACAGGACAACGGCTTCTTCGAGCGCGAGATCGTGCCCGTCGGCGATCTCGTCGCCGACGAGGGGCCGCGCCGCGACACCTCGATCGAGGCACTCGCCAAGCTGAAGCCGGTCTTCGACCCGGAAGGGACGACGACGGCGGGCAACGCGCCGGGCGTCAACGACGGGGCCAGCTGCGTCGTCGTCTGCTCGGAGGAGTTCGCCGAGCGCCGCGGCCTCGAGCCGCTCGCGACCATCCTCGCGCAGGGCTACGTGGCCGACGACTTCGCCTACCTGGCGCGCACGCCCGCCAAGGCGGGCGCGCAGGCGCTCACGCGGGCCGGCAAGTCAATCGGCGACGTCGAGCGGGTCGAGGTCAACGAGGCGTTCTCGTCGGTTGCCCTCAACTCGGTGAAAATGCTCGGCGCCGACCCCGACAAGGCGAACGTCAACGGCGGCGCCGTCGCGCTCGGCCATCCGATCGGCGCCTCGGGCGGCCGGATCGTCACGACGATGATCAACGAGCTGAGCCGAAACGGCGGCGGGCTCGGGCTCGCCGCTATTTGCTCCGGTGGCGGCCAGGGCGACGCGCTCCTGCTCGAAGTCTCGAAGTAGCGCGAGCTACGCGCGCTCTTCGAGCACCCGCTTGAGCCGGTCGAAGTCCTTGCGGATCTCGTGCGCGGCGGCGTGCTCGGCCATCGTGTGCATCAGCCGGCCGATGCCATGACCTGGGTCGGCCTCGGCTTCGACGGCGAGGTGCGTGTGCCCTTCACGATCCTCGAGTCGATGGCGGACCGTGAAGCGCACCGGCCCCGAGATTCCGTGCAGCGTGAAGAGACGCTCCGGCTCGAACTCGGTCACCTCGACCTCCGAGCGGGCCCGCCGGCCGAGAAAGCGGCGCTCGTCCTCGAGGTGCGTGCCGACCCCCATCTCGCCGTCAGAGATTTGATGCGACGAGACCGCGCTTGCCTGCCACTCGGGGACGTTCTTCGGGTCGATCAGGTAGAGCCAGACCTCGTGGACGGGTTTCGCGATCTCGACGGCGAGCTCGAAGCGGACCACTGCGGCGTCGGACGTTAGCCTCTCGGCCGTGCGCTTCGACCACGTTCTCGTCGTCGGCGCCGGCCAGATGGGCGGGGGTATCGCCCAGGTCGTCGCGGCGTCCGGCCGGCACGTCTCGCTCCACGACGCGGCTCCCGGTGCAGCGGAGCGGGGAGTCGAGACGATGCGGAAGAGCCTGACGAAACTGGCCGAGAAGGGCGGGGCCGATCCCGACCACGTGCTCGGCCGGGTGACGGTCGTCGACGAGATCGTCCCGGCCGCACTGATGGTCGAGGCCGTCGTCGAGGACGCGGACATCAAGGCGGAGGTCTTCCGCCGCGCCGACACGACCCTGCCGCCCGCGGCCGTCCTCGCCTCGAACACGTCGTCGATCCCGATCTCGTCGCTCGCCGAGGCCACCGACCGTCCCGACCGGGTTATCGGCATGCACTTCTTCAACCCGGTGCCGGTGCTGAAGCTCGTCGAGGTGGTGCGCGGCCGTGACACATCCGACGAGACGGCCGAGGCGATCACGGAACTTGCGCGCGAGCTCGGCAAGACGCCGGCCGTCGCCAACGACTTCCCCGGCTTCGTCTCGAACCGGATCCTGATGCCGTTCATCAACGAGGCCGTCTATGCGCTCCAAAACGGAGTCGCCGAGGCGGAGGCGATCGACACGATCGCGAAACTCGGCTTCGCGCACCCCATGGGGCCGCTGGCGCTCGCAGACCTGATCGGCCTCGACACCTGCGTCGCGATCATGAATGTCCTGAAGGAGGGACTCGGCGACGACAAGTACGCGCCTGCTCCGCTGCTCAAAACCCACGTCGAGCAGGGAAAACTCGGGCGCAAGTCCGGAGAGGGGTTCTTCATCTACTAAGGCGTTCGCTTGCGACGCCGACCTAGAGGACGGCCGGGCCTTTGTTCGGGCGTCCGTCCAACGCCCGGCTGCGACGCGGCGACGGGAGGACGCATGAACCCACCCAAAAGGGTTAAAGGCATCGGGCCCTCCTGCCGAACCAAGGAGAGCCGCAGACACGAGGTAAGGAGTAAACGCCTTGCGTCTTTTGCTTGTCGATGACGATCCCGGACTGAGAGCTCTTCTTCGAGCAACGCTCGACGCTGTCGATATCGAGTTCGAGGAGGCCGCGGACGTGCCCAGCGCCCTGGCGGCGATTCGTGCGCGGCACCCGGACGCGATCGTCCTCGACGTCAACCTGCCGGGCATGGACGGGCTCGCCTTCTGCCGGCAGCTCAAGCACGACCCGACGACGCAGGCCATCCCGATCGTCGTCCTGAGCGGTTCGGACGGCGGCACCGCCGACGCCGCCATCGATGCCGGCGCAGAGGCCTTCCTGCGCAAGCCGTTCAGCCCACTCGAGCTGCTGGCGATCGTCGAGCGGCTAGCCGGTGGCCTGTACGGGATCCCTTTTCGCGCAACGAAGAAGCGCGAGCCCCAGGAGCAGCTGCTGCTCTACGCGCGCGATCTCAGGCATCTGCTCGAAATCGAGCGCGGCCAGCGCCACCTGCTCGAGAGCGCCTACCACGAGACCGTCGCGGCCCTCGCGACTGCGCTCGAGACCAAGGACACCGGCACCGGGGCGCATTCGCAGCGGGTGATGCGCTACGCCGTTGAGCTGACCAAGGCGATCGATCCGGAGCTGACCGACGACCAGAGCACGGAGTACGGGTTCCTTCTCCACGACGTCGGCAAGATCGGGATCCCCGACGACATCCTCCTCAAGGCCGGCCCGCTAACTCTCGCCGAACGGCGACGGATGGAGACGCACACCGTGCTCGGCGAGCAGATGCTGGGCGGGGTCGCCTTCTTCCAGGGCGAGGGGCTCCGTGTCGTCCGCTCGCACCACGAGCGCTGGGACGGCCACGGCTACCCCGACCGGCTCACCGGCACCGACATCCCGCTCGGCGCCCGCATCTTCGCGGTGGCCGATGCCCTCGACGCGATGACGAGCAACCGGCCCTACCGCAATGCGGTCAGCTGGGCGGCGGCCGGCCGGGAGATCCTGGCCCAGTCGAAGCGGCAGTTCGACCCGGCCGTCGTCAAGTCGTTCGTCGCCCGCGAACGCTCGCTGCGCGAGATCCGGCGCGAGTTCTCCCAGCTGGCTGCTTAGATCGCCGGGCCGCCGCGGCATCGCTTGCGATGCCGCTTAAAAGGCCGTGCCGACACGCGCGGCACGGCCCCTTGACCCGGCTTGGCCGTCACTGCGGTTCTTTCTACTAGACCGCCGGCCCGACAGGCGCCGGCTCCGAACTGGTCTGGTGCCAGAGGACGATTTTGCCCTTTCGGACGCGGAAGATCGCCGTCGCGCGCTGCCCGGGACCGTTGCACTTCTTCTTCGGGCGCTCGCCGAGGACGAAGGTGGCGCGGGTCGTGTCACCGGTCGTCTTGATCGAGACCAGCCGGCCCGAGCACGGCAGTGCGGCATTCCACGCGAGAGCGTCCGCGTGTGTTTTCAGGCGAATCGCGGTCCCGGCCTGAACGACCTCGGCCCCCGGCGCGAAAAGCTTGGCGGCCGCCTCGTTGTCGCCGGAGTTGAGCTCCTGGCTCCAGGCGCGAACGACGCTCTCCGGGGACGGCGGGGTCGAGCCGCAGCCCGTCAGGAGAGCTGGGAACAGGACGGCAAGCGCGAGCCAGGGCCGCAAGACCCCGCGACTAATATCACGCCGCGGATGGATTTCGACCTCACTCCGGAGCAGCGGGAGATCCAGGCGCTCGCCCGCGACTTCGGCGCCGAGAAGATCGAGCCGAACGCGGCTGACTGGGACCGCGAGCACCGCTTCCCGCGCGAGCTCTTCGGCGAGCTCGCCGAGCTCGGGCTGATGGGCGCCTGCGTCCCCGAGGAGTACGGCGGCGCCGGCGCGGACTTCCTGTCGTACATCCTCTTCCTCGAGGAGCTCTCGCGCGCCGACGCGGGCGTGGGCGTCACGGTCGCGGTGCATACGAGTGCGGTGACGCTGCCGATTCTCACCTTCGGGACGGACGAGCAGCGCTCGCGTTTCGTCCCGCCCCTCGCGCGCGGCGAGCACCTCGGCTCGTTCGCGCTCACCGAGGCCGAGGCGGGGTCGGACGCCGGCTCGCTGCGCACCCGCGCAGAGCCGGAGGGCGACGGCTGGCGGATCACCGGCGCGAAGCAGTGGATCACGAACGCGCGCTACGCCGGGACGGTCCTGCTCTTTGCTCGTACGGACGCGGAAACGCCGGGCGCGCGCGGCGTCAGCGCGTTCATCCTCGACGGAGATCACGTCCGCGTCACCCGGGACGAGGAGAAGCTGGGGCTCAACTCCTCGATCACGAACGATCTCGTCGTCGAAGGAGCCGTCGTCGAGCGTGACCGGCTGCTGCACGAGGAGGGCAAGGGCTTCCGGGTTGCGATGGCGACGCTCGACGGCGGTCGGATCGGGATCGCGGCGCAGGCGCTCGGAATCGCGCAGGCGGCGTACGACGCCGCGCGCGCCTACGCGCTCGAGCGGCGCCAGTTCGGCAAGAGAATTGCCGACTTCCAGGCGATCCAGTGGAAGCTGGCCGACATGGCGACCGAGATCGACGCGGCCCGCCTGCTCGTCTACCGCGCAGCGGAGCTGAAGCAACGCGGCGAACCCCACACCGAGGCGGGAGCGAAGGCGAAGCTGTTCGCCTCGGAGATGGCGCGAAAGCAGACCGCCGAGGCGATCCAGATCTTCGGTGGCTACGGGTACACGAAGGAGTTCCCGGTCGAGCGCTACTACCGCGACGCCAAGATCACGGAGATCTACGAGGGCACGAGCGAGATCCAGCGGCTCGTCATCGCACGCTCGATCCTCGGTCTCACCGAACGCGCTCTCGCGCAGGGCTGATGAGCCGCAAGCGCGAGGAGCCCGTCCGGCTGACCAAGATCTACACGCGCGGCGGCGACCGCGGCGAGACGAGTCTCGGCGACGGCTCACGCGTCTCGAAGCTCGATCCGCTCGTACGCGCGTACGGCGCCGTCGACGAGCTCAACTCCTTCGTTGGCTGGGCCAGGGTCGAGGTGAACGACCCGCGGCTGGAGCGCGTCCAGAACGAGCTCTTCGATCTCGGCGCCGATCTGTCCGTGCCCTTCGAGGAAGGCGACGAGAAGCTTCGGGTGACGCAAGGTCAAATCGAGGCGCTCGAGCGCGACTGCGATGACGCGAACGAACGGCTCGAGCCGCTCAAGAGCTTCGTGCTCCCCGGCGGCGGCGAGGCGGCCGCACGCCTTCACCTGGCGCGAGCGGTCTGCCGCCGCGCCGAGCGCGTGGCGCTACGAGCAGCGGAAGAGCGACCCGTTAACCCGCTGGCGCTCGTGTACCTGAACCGTCTCTCCGACCTGCTTTTCATCCTCGCCCGCGCGGCGAACGCCGGCGGCGGCGAGCTGCTCTGGACTCCCGGCGCCTCGCGCGACGGGCTCTAGACTGTTTTTCGTGGCTACCACCGAGGAACCAGCCGGCCTCGAGGGCAACACGGGGGAGTGGCGGCGCGAGCTGTACGAGGCCGCCCCTGAACGGCAGGGCGAGCTCTTCTCGACGATCTCGGGTCTCGAGAACGAGCCCGTCTACACGCCGGAGACGGTCGAGATCGACTACGACCGCGAGCTCGGCTACCCCGGCGTCTATCCGTTCACCCGCGGGGTCTACCCGTCGATGTACCGCGGCCGGCTCTGGACGATGCGCCAGTTCGCCGGCTTCGGGACGGCCGAGGAGACGAACGAGCGGTTCCGCTACCTGCTCGACCACGGCCAGACCGGCCTCTCCACGGCCTTCGACATGCCGACGTTGATGGGCTACGACTCCGACCATCCGCGCTCCCTCGGCGAGGTCGGCCGCGAGGGCGTCGCGATCGACTCGCTCGCCGACATGGAGACGCTCTTCGAGGGCATCCCGCTCGCGGAAGTCTCGACCTCGATGACGATCAACGCACCGGCGGCGATGCTGCTCGCGTTCTACGCGTGCGTCGGCGAGCAGCAGGGCGTCTCGCCGGCGGAGCTGCGGGGGACGATCCAGACGGACATCCTCAAGGAGTACATCGCCCAGAAGGAGTGGATCTTCCCGCCCGAGCCGTCGATGCGGCTCGTGACCGACATGGTCGAGTTCTGCGCGCGGGAGATGCCGAAGTGGCACCCGATCTCGATCTCGGGCTACCACATCCGCGAAGCCGGCTCGAACGCGATCCAGGAGCTGGCGTTCACCCTCGCCGACGGCTTCGCCTACGTCGACGCTGCGATCGAGCGCGGCCTCGACGTCGACGACTTCGCGCCGCGGCTGAGCTTCTTCTTCAACGCGCACATCGACTTCTTCGAGGAGATCGCGAAGTACCGCGCCGCGCGGCGGATCTGGGCGCGGGAGCTGCGTGAGAAGTACCGCGCGAAGAACCCGCGCTCCTGGCTGATGCGGTTCCACACGCAGACGGCGGGGGTCTCGCTCACGGCGCAGCAGCCCGAGGTGAACATCGTGCGCACCGCGCTCGAGGCGATGGCCGCGGTGCTCGGCGGCACGCAGTCGCTGCACACGAACTCGTTCGACGAGGCGCTCGCGCTGCCGACCGAGGACGCGGTCCGGATCGCCCTGCGCACCCAGCAGGTGATCGCGCACGAGACCGGCGCCGTGAACACGATCGACCCGCTGGGCGGCTCCTACTACCTCGAGGACCTGACCAACCGGCTCGAGGCCGAGGCCTACGACTACTTCGAGCGGATCGCCAAGCTCGGCGGCGTCGTCCCGGCGATCGAGCAGAACTTCTTCCAGCGCGAGATCGCGGACGCGTCGTTCCGCTACCAGCACGAGGTCGAGCAGCAGCAGCGGATCGTCGTCGGCGTGAACCGCTACGAGCTCGAGGACGAGCCCGCGGTCGAGATCCTGCGCATCGACCCGGCGCTGGAGGACAAGCAGATCGAGCGCGTTCGCTCGCTCCGGGCGCGGCGTGACTCGGCGGCGGTCGAATCGGCCCTCTCACGCCTCAAGCAGGCGGCCGACGCCGGCGAGAACCTGATGCCGCCGCTGATCGACGCCTCGAGGGCCTACGTGACACTCGGCGAGATGTGCGACGCCCTGAGAGACGTCTGGGGCACCTGGACCGAAACGCCCGTCTTCTAACTCGGACGCCGGTTTCTCGTCTACGCTCATGATGGCTGTGAACGTCGTCCAGAACGCCCTATCCTCGCGCCGGTTCAGCCGCTGGCTCTTCGTGCTCGCCGCGGTCGTGCTCGCGGCCGGGATCATCGCGGTCATCGCAACCAGAGCCGGCGACGACGGCGGCAACAGCAGTAGCGCGCCTGCCGAGAACGCGAACCCGACCGGGCCGACGATTTCCGGCCTCGAGGAGGCCGAGAAGAACATTCGCTTCCCGGCGTCGGCGTGGAAGGTCGCCCAGAAGTTCATCTACACCGCGGTTTCGCGCAGGAACCTCGCCCAGTCTTACGCGCTCGCCGACGAGAACATGCGCGGCGGCTTCACGCTCAAGCAATGGAAGACCGGCAACATCCCGGTGACGTACTACCCCACCTCGGAGATCATCCGTTACAACTGGAAGAACACGAACTTCGCGCATCCGCGCGAGGCCGCGGTCAACCTGCTCCTGGTTCCGCCGAAGGGCTCGACCATGCGGCCGGGCCCGTACATCATCTTCATGAAGAAGGTCGGTGACGGCGCGAAGGCGCGCTGGCTGGTCGACTACTTCGGCGCCGTCCAGGGCCCGCCCATTCCGACCCCGAAATAATTCCGCTTGAGGTCGCCTTGGCAGGCTCTATCCTGAGGCCAAGGTGAAGCGAATCCTCGCGTCGTATCGCTGGCGGCGGCGCCTGATGTGGCTGACGATCACGGCGGGCGTCGTCGGCGGTGCGCTTGCGGTCGGGTTCATCTGGCCCAACACGGCTCCGCACGATCAGGCCGAGGCGACAGGCGGAGCGGCGAAGGTCGAGGCAACGCCGAAGGCGGTGCGTCTGAAACTCCACGACCGGGCGGCGGCGCTCGGGGTCGTGACGCAGTTCGTCGACTCGGCGGTGGCCCGTCACAACGTCGACCGCGCCTGGTGGCTGGTCACGCCGGAGATGCGCGCCGGCTACACCCGCAAGCAGTGGGACACGCAGCCCCTCCCCGACATCGCGCCGTTCCCGGTCGCACAGGCGAGGTGGAAGCTCCAGTTCTCCGACTCGAAGGGGGTCGGCTTCACGGTCGCGCTCTTCCCGCCGAAAAGCACGCACCAGCAGCCGATCGTCTTCATGGTGGGCCTCCACCAAGTGGGCGCGGTGAAGCACCGCCGCTGGCTGGTCGACAACTGGCAGCCGGCGCCGATCAATGCCTCGTCCGTCGGCGGCGGTGGAGGAGTGACCGGCGAGTTCGCGCCGAATCTGAGCGCGAGCTCGAGCCCGACGCCCACGGCCAAGGCGAAGGAGAGCCCGATCTGGCTGCTCCTGCCGGTCGGCCTGCTGAGCCTGATCCTCGTGATCCCGATCAGCATCGCCGGGCTGAACTGGCACCGCGATCGCCGGGCCAGGGCCGCCTTCGGCGAGTAGCACTCCTCCTAGACCTCGACCTCCATCCCGTCGTGCACCTGTTGCAGCGAGGAGTCGAGTGGTCGTTCGTGCGGGCGGTGGGTCAGCAGCAGCCGCTTGGCGCCTGACTCCTCGAATGCCTCCACCGCCTCGTCGGAGGCGAGGTGGCCGCGCGTCCCGCCTTCCGGGTTCGGCGCGAGGAGGGTCGCCTCGCAGAGGAAGAGGTCGGCGTCGGCTGCGAGCTTCGGCAGCGCGTCGCTGGGGCCCGAGTCTCCCGAGTAGGCGAGGACCGCGCCGTTCGCCGCGGCGCGGAAACCGAAGGCGAGCAGCTCGTAGTGGAGGACGCGCTCGGGTGTCACCTCGAAGCCGGCCGTCTCGAAGGGCTCGGCATCGACGTACTCATGGAGCTCGAAGGCGTTCGAGAACATCCCGGGCTGGCCGATGCGGTCGCCGATGCTGTCGAGGGTCTCGACCCCGCCCGGCGGCACCCAGAGCTCGGCCTTCTTCGCCTCCACCCCGGGCCCGAACATCCGTCCCCAGACCCACGGGACGACATCGCCCCAGTGGTCGAGGTGCCAGTGCGTGAGCGCGATCGCATCGACCTCGGGCCACGGCTCGCGTTCGCGCAGCCGGGCGAGAACGCCCGGGCCGCAGTCGAGCAAGATGCGCTTTCCGTCGCTCTCGAGCAGGTAGCCCGACTGGGCCCCGCCGGGGTTCGGCCACGCCGGGGAGCAGCCCGCCACCGTCAGTTTCATGCCTGCATCACAGCCATATACTTGCCGCCCGTGGCCCGCAAGATCCGAGTCGTGATCGCAAAACCCGGCCTTGACGGACACGATCGCGGGGCCAAGATCATCGCACGCGCGCTACGGGATGCGGGCATGGAGGTTATCTACACCGGCCTGCATCAGACACCGGAGCAGATCGTCGAGACCGCCATCCAGGAAGACGCCGACGCGGTCGGGATCTCGATCCTCTCCGGCGCGCACATGACCCTTGTTCCGCGGATCCTCGAAGGGCTCAAGGAAAACGGAGCCGAGGACGTCCTTGTCGTCGTCGGGGGCACGATCCCGACGGCCGATGCGGACGAGCTCAAGCAGCAGGGTGTCGCCGAGGTGTTCACGCCGGGGGCGCCGACGTCGCAGATCGTCGACTTCTTGCGGGAGAAGGTCGCAGCCTGAGCGTCAGCACCGCCAAGCACGCCCCGGGCGTCGTCCTCGTCACCATCGACCGGCAGGACGCGCTCAACGCGTTCGATCTTCCGACCCTGACGGAGCTGCGCGACACACTCCGGGAGCTCGCCGACGATCCGGACGTGCGCGTGGTCGTTCTGACCGGAGCCGGCGAGAAGGCGTTCGCGGCAGGGGCCGACATCAAGTACATGAGCGGGCTCCGCGTTGACGAAGCCAAGGCGTGGGGTGCGCTCGGACACGAGACTGCTCGGCTGCTCGAGACGATGCCCAAGCCGACGATCGCGGCGATCAACGGCTTCGCGCTCGGCGGCGGCTGCGAGCTCGCGATCGCGTGCGACCTGCGGTACGCAGCCCGCACGGCGAAGATCGGCCAGCCGGAGATCAACCTCGGGCTCATCCCGGGTTGGGGCGGCACGCAGCGGATGGCCCGGACGACGACCCTCGGATACGCGAAGGAACTGATCTACACCGGCCGCGTCGTGGACGCCGAGGAGGCGGAGCGCCACGGGCTCGTCAATGCCGTGTTCGAGCCGGGCGAGCTTCTCGAGAAGACGATGGTGGTCGCGGAGCTTCTCGCAACGAAGAGCCCCGTCGCGCTGGCCGCGGCGAAGGCCGCGACCAACCGGGCGCTCGCGGGCGACCACCGCGCCAACCTGGACCTGGAGGCCTCGGAGTTCGGCGACCTGTTCGCCTCCGAGGACGCGCAGGAAGGCATGACCGCCTTCGTCGAGAAGCGCGAGCCGTCCTTCGTCGGGCGTTAGCAGCTAAGGCGTTTTCAGCAGGACGAGCGCAGCGTTGAGCGCGAGATCGTCGCCGCGCTCCATCTTCAGGCTCGCGGTGGCAGGCATCGTCCAGACCTTGACCGTCTGGCCCGGGCGCGCGCTCAAGATGGTGCTCTTGCGGATCGCGCCGCCGTTCGTGGACTGGATGATCGCCGTCTGCGGGACGTTGAGCAGCAGGGGGCGCTTCAGCTTCGACTGATGCTGGCCCGTCGGCCAGGCGTGGACGGTGGCCACCCTGATCTGCAGCGACAACGCGGCCGGAGCCATCACGGTCCCGTCGAGCTCGAGCGTGAACGGCTTGCCCTTCGGCGCGGCGAAGAGGAGGTGCTGCGCGGCCTGGAGATACGGGAAGCCGTCGACGGCCTTGCCGCCGTTCGGATGCACTTCGAAATGCAGGTGAGCGTGCAGCCCGTTCGCGTCGCCTGAGTTCCCGACAAAGCCGACCGGCTGGCCGGCGGCGACCTTGGCGCCGTCCTTCAACCCGGGTGCGTACGCCGTTCCCGCAACGCACTTGCCGCGGTTGTCGTTGTTCCGCGTGAGATCGTTGTTCAGGTGGATGTAGTAGTAGGTCGTGCCGCTCGCCCCGTAGAGGTAGAGCATGCAGCCCGCCGTCGCCGAGGTAGTCCAGAACTTGATCTTGCCCGCCTCGGCCGCGAGCGCCAGCGACCTCTTGGCGGCGAGGATGTCGATGCCCTGGTGCGCCCCGCCGGCTCGCGGTTGGCCGAAGTCGTCGCTGTAGTGGGTCGCGCCGAGAACCGGGAAGACGATCGGCTTGGTCGCATCGCCGCGTGCCGCGGTCGTTCCGGCCAGCAGGCCGGAGGCGAGCAGGAGGCAGAGGGCTCCTCGGGCTGTCGTCCGGTGGCGTCGCATGAGCTCCGGTTCGCGTCCGAAGCGCGGAACCCTAACAGGCGTAGGGGCCGGCACTCGCAGGACGCCTCTCTGTGACGGTTGCTGAGACAGGCACCTTCGGCGCCAGTCCCTGGATAGAGTCCGCCGCCGGATGAAGATCGCCGTCTGCGTGAAGGCCGTGCCCGAGCAGGCGCGGCGAATCGACCCGGGAACGAAACGGCTCGACCGGTCCGGCGAGCCGACGCTGAATCCCTTCGACGCGAACGCCGTCGAGGAGGCGCTGCAGCTGAAGGGGGACGACGGCGAGTCCGAGGTCGTGCTCGTCTCGCTCGGGCCGGCGCGCACGCTCGAGGCGCTCCGCAAGGCGCTCGCAATGGGCGCCGACCGGGTCGTGCTCGTCTCCGACGACGCCGCGGCAGGTTCCGACCTCGTCGCCACGAGCTACGCGCTCGCGAAGGGACTCGAGCGCGAGCAGCCCGACCTCGTCCTCTTCGGCCAGCAGGCGAACGACTCGGACGGCGCCGTCCTCTGGGCCGCGGTCGCGGACAGGCTGCGCCGACCGCTGATCTCGCAGGTCGCGGAGCTGACGCTCGCCGACGGGTCGGTGCGCGGCAAGCGGCAGACGGAGTTCGGTTACGACGTGATCCAGGCCCCGCTCCCGGCGGTGGTCGCGGTCTCCGACGCGATCAACGAGCCGCGCTACCCGTCGCTGAAGGGGATCATGGGCGCGAAGAAGAAGCCGCAGGAGACGGTGGTGCTCTCGGACCTCGGCGTCGAGGCCGAGCGCGTCGGCGAGGCCGGCTCCCGCACCGAGGTCTACGCGCTCAACGACCCGCCGCCGCGCGGCGAGACGGTGCGGATCGAGGACGACGGCACCGGCGCGGAGAAGGTCGTCGAGTTCCTCCTGGAGCGGAAGGCGCTTTGAGCACTCTCGTCTTCGTCGAGCACCACGACGGCGAGCTCCAGAAGGACTCGCTCGGCGTTCTCGGCAAGGCCGTCCAGCTCGGTGACGAGGTCTCGGTGCTGGTCGCGGGTTCAGACGTCGAACAGCTCGCTCTCCAGGCCGGGGCATTCGGCGCGCAGCACATCTACATCGCGGACGACCCGGCTCTCGAGGCGCCGCTGCCTCAGCCGCGCGTCGACGTGCTGGCGAAGCTCGTCCGTGAGGAGGGCTTCGACGCCGTCCTCTTCGCGGCGACGGTGCTGACCGCCGACGTTGCGGCGGGTCTTTCGGCCCGGCTCGACGCCGGGCT